>Ga0326728_10017795_pt1 | contig 14147 bp, 10 predicted proteins | sample MB3enrmetagenome_FD_207602 | JGI IMG/M metagenome (GOLD analysis project Ga0326728, IMG submission 207602) | Lab enriched peat soil microbial communities from McLean, Ithaca, NY, United States - MB31MN | ecosystem: Environmental > Terrestrial > Soil > Wetlands > Peat | place: USA: New York...
CCAAACGCCAACTGGGTCTCAATCAAAGCACGTTCCTGAAGATCAAGGTGCTGGTAGCTCTTCGCCATATGCAACTATCTCCTGTTTGGGAAATGTTGCACTTGCACCTTGAATCCGCCGTGCCCCACCCTTGCCGCGTCTTTGTCTTTGCGGCTAGGGTGGGATCGCAAAGTCGCCGTTTGGATTGTTCAACTTGCAGAACAATCTGAATCTTGTTTCTTCTGAGTGACAGTCGTCCACCGGCCTCGTTGGCCCACGAATGATGAAACCGCCGCTGTCGCTGTCCGCCGCCAACCTGCCAACTCGCCATTCCCCGCGCAGCGGGGGCCAACTCGCTATAATCGTTCCAGCGTTCTCCACTCCCTTTCCATTTGGTTTGTTCAACTTGCAGAACAATCTGAATCTTGTTTCTTTTTGTAGCCAGGGAATCGGGAAGGGAACTGATCCCCCACTGCAAACAACGGAGTCTGTTTCCGTATGAGAATCGGTTTTTTGGGACTGGGTCGCATCGGGCTCGCGGCATCTCTGGCGGCGGCTTTGGTAGCCGGAGCGCAGCAGTTGCCGCCCATCGAGCCTCCTCAGCCGCTGCCCGGCGCTCACCCTGCCGCTCCCACCCTGCGCGTTACGGCCAACGAGGTGCTGGTGCCCACGCTGGTTGAAAAGCGCGGCGGCGGCATCGTCTACGGCCTCAAGCCGGACGACTTTGTGCTCGAAGACAATGGAGTGCCGCAGAAGATTCGCGTGCAGGAGGAGATGGACACGGCGCCGGTTGCGCTGGTCGTTGCCGTCGAGGAGGGCGGGGCTAGCGTCCTCGAATTCGGCAAGCTGGCCAAGCTCGGCCCGCTGCTCGATCTCTTCCTCTCCGACGGCAGGGGCCAGGCGGCGCTGGTGGGGTTCGACTCCCGGCCGCATCTGATTGTCGACTACACCCACTCCAGCGACGAGATCAACCAGGCCCTCAAGCGCCTCGAACCCGGCAACGGCGGCGATGCAATTCTGGATACCGTCAGCTATGCCGTCGATCTGCTGGCGATGCAGCCCAAGGAGTATCGCCGCGTGTTGCTGCTCATCAGCGAGGAGCGCGACCACGGCAGCAAGCACACAAAGCCTGAGCAGTTGGTGGAGAAGATAGGCCGCTCCGATGTGCTGGTGCTGAGCGTCTCGTTTTCTCCGGCGCAGGCCGAACTGGCCCATGACGTGAAGGACTCGGGCGATGAGCGCACCATGAACCTCGTCTCCACCCTGGCCTTGATCGTGCAGGCCTTCAAGAAAAACGTGGCCAAGGAGGTCGCCCACATGAGCGGCGGCGAGTACACCTCCTTCACCGGCGACAAGGGCTTCGAGCAGCGGGTCGTCGATGCGGCCAAGCACGCCCGCAACCGCTATCTCATCACCTTCAGCCCCTCCGTTCCCACCCCCGGCCTGCACACCATCCGCGTGCGCACCGCCGTGGACTACGGCGCTCGCATCGTGGCGCGCGCCAACTATTGGCTTGTGGGGGAGCCATACGGGCAGCACTGAGTGGAGTGCGTCTCACGCTTGTTTCTACTTGGCGACTTTTGTCTATGGCCCAACGATGGAGAGATGGTTGCCGTCAGGGTCATCGAAGTTGGCAGCCCTCGTGGTAGGCGTGATGTTTCGTGGTTCGTGAGTGAACTTAACCTCTTTTTCTTGCAGCGCCTGATAGGCAGACGCTAGGTCCATAACAGAGAAGACGACCTCGCCCGCGCCGGCGATCTGGCCACGGATTTTGGCCGCTGGTTCGCTGAGGCACAGGGTTACCGCGCCGGCATTCAGGAACGCGAAACCAGGAATCTGACGCTGAACCTCTAGGCCCAGCTTGTCGCGATAGAACGCCAGCGAGCGCGTTACATCGTGGACCCCTAGCATAATAACGCTGACTTGAGAGAGTTTGAAGTCCGTCTGTTCCATTCTTGGTTTACCTCCCTGCAAATTGATCACGGACGACGAACCTCTCAGGACGGAATGGGGTCCACCGTCAGCTGCCGACTGAAGACTGTATACACCAAATATCTGACAAATTCTACCGAAGCCGGCCCATTCCGGCGAGCCGAGGAATAGCGCCAGTGCGCCCGTTCATGGTAATCTCACACTAGACACTTGAGAGTGGACCTGAGAAGACAAGAGGAGTAACACACGCCGTGCTGGCGAGTCAAAAGAAAACAACCCTGATCGAGAGCTTCCGCACCCACGATAAGGACACCGGTTCACCGGAGGTCCAGATCGCGATTCTGAGTGCGCGTGTCGCTGAACTGACCGAGCACTTCAAGACGCACAAGAAGGATCACGCTTCCCGGCGTGGATTGTTGCAGCTGGTCAGCAAGCGCCGCCGCCTGCTGGATTACCTGAAGACGCACGATCCCGATCGCTACCGCGACGTGATCGGCAAACTCGGTATCCGCAAATAGCCAGAAAGCGAACTTTGATCAGGAAGCGCCCAGACCGAGTTTTGGTCACGGCCCCCGTTCTACCCAGGACCTGGGGCCATGGTGTCCCTGGCGAATCGCACCCGCGGCCAGGGCTTGCGCGCAGCTGTGGACTGAGCGCGGCTCCGAATGCGAAACCGCTTCGCAGGCCGTCCCGCGGGCATGTGGATTCCGCTTCTCCCCGCGCCGCCTACTTTCTTGCGTGCGCCTTGCACGCTGTTGGGCCTTTCGCGAGTTCTCCCGCATCGCCCGGCGCTTTCCCCCTACAAGTTTCCCAAGCGAACACAAACGAAACGAGGACTGTATGTCAACCAAGCATGAAATAGCCGTCGAGCTTGCCGGCGGCAAGCGGATGGTCTTTGAGACCGGCCGCATGGCCAAGCAAGCCTCTGGCGCCGCACTGGTGACCACGGGCGAAACCGTCGTTCTGGCCACCGCCGTGGCCTCTCCCGACGCCCGGGAGGGCATCGACTTCTTCCCCCTCACCGTCGACTACCGCGAATACACCTACGCCGGCGGGCGCATTCCTGGCGGCTTCATCAAGCGCGAAGGCCGGCCCAGCGAGAAGGAAGTTCTCACCTGCCGCCAGATCGACCGCCCCATCCGTCCGCTCTTCCCTGACGGCTTCCGCAACGAGACGCAGGTGATTGCGCTGGTCTTCTCGGCAGACAAGGAGAACGATCCTGACGTGGTCGGCATCAACGCCGCCGCTTGCGCTCTGGCTCTCTCCGACATTCCGTTCAGCGCCACTGTGGGCGCGGTCCGGGTGGGCCGCGTGGGGGGCGAGTTTGTCGTCAACCCCACCTATGACGAGCGCGCGGCCACCACCGTCAACATCATGGTTGTCGGCCACAAGGACGGCATCGTGATGATCGAGTCGGGCGCCAAGGAAGAGTCCGAGGAGATCATCCTGGAAGCCATCGAGTTTGGCCATGCCGAGATCAAGAAGATCGTCGCCGCCATCGATCAGTTGGCTGCCCTGGCGGGCAAGCCCAAGCGGGCCTTTACCGCGCCGGTGTTCGACCAGGCCTTCTACGACGAGTTGAAAGCCAATGTCGGCGACCGGCTCAAGGATGCGCTGGACACCAAGACCCACGGCAAGACGGAAAGCTATGCTCTCATCAAGCAGATCAAGGACGAGCTGGCCGCCGCGCTTCCCGCCGACGATCCCGAGGCCAAGAAGAAGCTGGCTCACTACTATGAGCATCTGCGCGAGCGGATCTTCCGCGAGCAGGTAACCCACGAGCGCATCCGTCCCGATCGGCGCCTCTTCGACGAGATTCGCGAGATCACCATCGAGACCAGTGTTCTGCCCCGCACGCACGGCTCAGCACTATTCACCCGCGGCGAGACGCAAGCCCTGGTCACGGCCACTCTGGGCACCACCGACGACGGCCAGCGGCTCGAAAGCTACGAGGGCGAGAAGAAGAAGCCCTTCATGCTCCACTACAACTTCCCGCCCTTCTGCGTGGGCGAGACGGGCCGCATGGGCGGCACCGGCCGTCGCGAGATCGGCCACGGAGCGCTGGCCGAGCGCGCCATCACCGCGGTTCTGCCCAGCCCCGAGGAGTCGCCCTACACCATCCGCATCGTCAGCGACATTCTGGAGTCCAACGGCTCTTCGTCCATGGCCACCGTCTGCGGCGCAAGCCTGGCGCTGTTTGACGCCGGCATCGCGCTCAAGGGCGCGGTGGCCGGCGTAGCCATGGGCCTGGTCAAGGAGGGCGACGACTACGCTATCCTTACCGACATTGCCGGCGCCGAGGACCACTACGGCGACATGGACTTCAAGGTGGCCGGCACGCGCAAGGGCATCACCGCCTTGCAGATGGACATCAAGATCGGCGGCCTGACCCGCCAGATTCTCGAGCAGGCGATGGAGCAGGCGCGCCGCGGCCGGCTCTTCCTGCTCGACAAGATGGACGCCGCCCTCGATGGGCCGCGCACCGAGCGCTCCGCCTATGCCCCGCGCATCGAAACCCTGATGATCCCCACCGACAAGATTCGCGATCTGATCGGAAAGGGCGGCGCGACCATCCGCGCCATCATCGAGCAGACCGGCGCCAAGATCGATGTGGACGATACCGGCCGCGTCAGCGTCGCCTCCTGCGACAGCGAGGGCCTCAAGAAGGCGCTCGAAATGATCGGCAACATCACCGCCGTGCCGGAGATCGGCAAGGTCTATCTGGGCAAAGTGGTTCGCCTGGCCGAGTTCGGCGCGTTTGTCGAGCTCTTCCCCGGCACCGACGGCCTGCTCCATATCTCCGAGATCGCCGAGCATCGCGTCAAGGAAGTGAAGGACGAGCTGCGCGAAGGCGATCAGGTCATGGTCAAGGTTCTGGCCATCGAAGGCAATCGCATCAAGCTCAGCCGCAAGGCGCTCATCCGCGAACAGAAAGCCAAGCTGGCGCCATCGGCTCCGGTCGAGAGGGAGGAATCGGCGGCTGCCCCGTTCGCCGCCCCGTCCGCGCCTTCAGCCGCGCCCCCCAGGCCCCGCCACGAGTTCGACGAGCGTCAGCCGAAGTCCAACCAGAGCACCATCCTCATCGAGGGCGGAGACGACTTCGACGAGGAGGGCGGCGAGGAGTTCGACGAGGAAACCGAGCCGAACTTCAACCGCGTCGAGGGCGCGCCGGTTCCGGTTGGCCAGCCGTCCGGCTCGGGCCGTCCTCCGGCCAACAGCAATCGCCGCCGCCGGCGTCGCCGGCCCGGCGGTGGCGGCCGCGGCCCCGGAGGCGGCGGTCAGGGTTGATCGGCCGCGTCCGGCGAATCTTCGGGCTGCGATGAGCGGAGAGAGGCGGGGGTTTCAACCCCCGCGCCGGCCGAGCATTTTGTTCTTTGGAAAATCAATCCTCGCGGCGAAGCTGCACTCAAGCCCTTGCCCCCGAAAGCCCTCGCGCTGCTATGATTCTCTGTGCCAAGCGCCATGAATGAACCCACGATCATTGTTCCCGCGGGCAAGATCCGCTGCTACATACACACGGACAAGTTCCGGGACGACACGCCCGAGGAGCATGTCCGCCAGCGTGTTGCCCGTAGCCTCGTCGAGGAGTATGGCTACGACAAAGCCGATCTGCACCTCGAGTTTCCCGTCCAGATCGGCTCCGGCAAGCCCAAGCGCGCTGATATCGCCATCTTTCCTCCGGGACAAGCGCACAAACAGGAGAACATATTCATCATTGTTGAGGCGAAGCGGGAGGAAATCAAGCCGACGGACCGCAACAACGGCGTAGAGCAGATGAAGTCCTACATGGCCGCATCCCTCCGCGCCCGATGGGGACTCTGGGTCGGATCGGAAATGGTCGCGCTAGAAAAGGAGGCCGATCCAGACAGAGCGAAGCAAAACCCGTTCCTGGACGCAACGGACATCCCCTTAAAGGGCGCTGACGAGCCAAAGCGGCTGGAGTTCTCAGAACTCGTCCCTGCCACCGAAGGACTCCGCTCCGTATTCAAACGGTGCCACAACTACCTTCACACAAACGGCAATCTCGGCAAAGAGAAGGCGTTTTTTGAGCTCTTGAAGCTCATCTTTTGCAAGATTCATGACGAGCGCGAGACCGCAGGGACGCTGGAATTCTGCGTGACCACGGAGGAACGCAGGAGCGAGCTCGGGCAGCGCAAGCTGAAAGCCCGCATTGGCAAGCTGTTTGACGCGGTGAGGGAGGATTACCCGTACATCTTTCCCACACCAAGCGAAGCCATCGAATTGGACAATCGATCCCTCGCCTATTCGGTCGCAGAGCTACAGAAATATTCTCTCCTCCAAACAGCCAGCGATATCAAGGGAGAGGCATATGAAGAAATCGTTGGAGTTACCAGCCGCCGCGACCACGGAGCGTTCTTTACGCCCCGGAACGTATGCGACATGGCCGCGCAAATCGTGCTCTCCACTTACCGAGCAGAGAAGCGATTGAAGCTCAAGATTCTTGATCCAGCGTGCGGCACGGGCGGGTTTCTGCGCGCCGCCCTCCTGGCAATCAAAGACATCATCGCCGAGCAGGAGTACAGGAAATGGGGCACGAATGAGGAGAAGGCGCAGACTGCGATCATCAACCGCCTTCGCACCACCTGTGACTCCAACATCTTCGGAATCGACAAGCTCCCGGAGCTCGTTCGCGCCGCGCAAATGAACCTAGCGATGCATGGTGATGGGTCCAGCAATGTTTTCCATGCGAACAGCCTCCAGCCTTTTGGTAGCTGGCCCGACGAAGCCCGCAGGGCGCTGAGGCCAGAATCCTTCGACGTTGTGTTCACGAACCCGCCATTTGGCTCCAAATTGCCCATCGACGACCCACAGATCCTCGACCAGTTCGAACTTTCGCGGTTCGAAGCAAAGTCTCCCCGCTCGTCGATGCCGCCGGAGCAGGTATTTGTCGAACGGTGCCTGGATTTTCTAAAACCGGGAGGACGAATGGCTATCGTCCTACCAGACAGCATCCTTTCAAACCCTGGACTCGCGTGGCTACGCCGATGGATCCTCCGCAACGCATGGATTATCGCCAGCGTGGACCTCCCGAGGGAAATGTTCTCAAAGTCCGAGACACACACGATGACATCAATCCTCGTGCTCCAAAAATTCTCCTCAGAGGAGAGCCGAATAGTCGACCAGGTTGGCCGACTTCCCGACTATGAAATCTTCATGGCGATAGCAGATAGAGTCGGCTGGGACCTTCGAGGGCAGCCGGTTTTCGTCCGGACCCCCGAGGGCGAGGAAGTCCTACGCAAGACGATCCGCACCGTTCCAGGCCGGAACGCCAAAGGCGAGGTAATCGAAACAAGGCGGGAGGTCGAGGAGCCTATCATCGACGATCACTTGCCCGCCATTTCAGATCTCTTCGTCGAGTGGCTGAAGGGAAGGGCACCCGGGAGATGGATGAATGGCTAAGACGGCCCCGACTGCACCAACCAGCGCCCTGCTGCCTGTAAAGCACTTCTCAGTAAGCTCGCGCTGGATTTTTGAGGACGACAGTCGGTTAGACGCAACAACCTACTCGGCAGGTGCGTTCCAAGCCCTTGACGCGATCGAAGCTTGCCGCTTTGAGAAGCGGTCCCTCGGCTCGCTCTGCGGCACCATCTGGCACCCAGTCCAGAATCAGGCGCGCAGCAATTTCAAACGCATATACACCTCAGAGGAGCACGGCGTTCCATTCGTAAGCTCACGAGACATGTTCTTTTATCCCCTTCGGCCAGCGCGCTTCCTTTCGCGCCGCATGTCGAAACTCGGCGATTTGATGGTGCCCGAAGGCTGGCTGCTAGTCAGCCGTTCCGGGACCGTCGGCAACATCCTATACGTCAGCGGCACCTTAGCCAAATGCGCCATCTCGGACCACACAATCCACGTCGAACCCAAAGACGCACCCGCCGGATACCTGTACGCATTCCTTTCATCCAAATACGGCCAGCCATTGATCGCAAAGGGCATCTACGGCGCCGCCGTAGACGAAGTGGAGCCCAAACATCTCGCAGTCATTCCCGTTCCAATGGCGCCAGAAGGAACCAAGCTCGCAATTCACGACAAGGTGATGCGCGCATACGCCATTCGCGACGCCGGGAATGAACTTTTCAGGCAAGCAACGGCCGATCTATACAGTCTGCTCAACGTGGGAAAGTTCAAGGAGGAAGACGTTCAATACCTAGGATCGAATGCACCGAGGGCGTTCCCTGTAAACTCCGGAGAATTAGGGGACCGGCTCGACGCCAGCCACCACGTTCCCCTTGCACCCAGTGCCGTGGCAAAACTAAGGACCGGGGCGTTTCCGCTCGTACAACTGAAGGAACGTGCCGAAGAGGTCCATGTCGCACCACGCTTTGCCCGCGTCTACGTTGAAAAGCGCTACGGCACCCCGCTGCTCCAGGGGAGCCACGTCCCGTCGATGCGCCCTTCCGATATGAAATACATATCGAATCGGATGACCGTCAAAATGGAACGCTGGATCATCCATAGAGGAATGGTCCTCGTCACCTGCTCGGGCACGATTGGGCGCACGGCCGTGGTTTCCTCAAAACAAGAAGGCTGGGCGGCGTCTCAGCACATTCTCCGCATCAGGCCCAAGACCGGCGTCACCCATCCGGGATTCCTTTCCCTTTTCCTCACGACCGGCTATGGACAGCACCAACTGAATTCAAAGATTTACGGAGGGGTCGTCGACGAGCTAACCGCAGAGGACACCGAGATGATCTGGATACCCGACGTCCCGTTTAACCTGCAACAACCCATCGGCGAGAAGATCGTCCGGGTATATGAAATGCGCGACGAAGCGAACTGCCTTGAAGATGAAGCAATCGCGGAAATTGAGGCTGTTGTCGAACAGCGAAGGTGAAGGGCCGAAGAAACCGTCGGATGCCCAAGAGACCGCCGAGGGTGCCGACACCGCCGCAGGCGGTTGCCGAAAATAACCCTCCGCCGGTGCACAATGGAAATGATCGACGGAGCGAGCCTTTGCTGACCACTGACCACTGTTCACTGACCACTGTCCAACCACTGACCACTTTCCAAAATGTCAGGCATGTCCCCCCTCCGCAGCTCCTAGACCCCAGTCCCTTAGTCCCTAGTCCCTTAGTCCCTTTCGCCCCCCCTCCCCCCCTCCCCTCCGGGAGCCTCTTTTCCACCCATGTCCTTCCTGTAAGCCACTTAGTATGAACAGTTTACGAGACACGCCTATTGACCGGACAGTAAACATTGCCTGCCGTTTTTCGCGGCTTTTTGGCCTGAAAACACAATAAACCGCGTGCTTTTTGCCGCCCGCCGAACCCGTAACCGATTGGATAACCGTCATCGAGTTTTACCGGCTCCAGCCATCGGTCTCGGCTAGGATGGAGCAAATGGCAGCCAGTTTGTACATTGTCGTCGAAGGGGAAGACCCCGGCTTCGACATCTTCGTGAACGGCCAGGCTCTGGCCCGCAACGAAGATGCCTTGGAGCGGTTGGCCGAGCGGCTGAACGTGAGGCCTCTGCTGGAGTTCTTTTCAGCCGATGAGAACTCGATGGCGTTGCTGCTCGAACAGGGCGCCGCCAGCCCCGATTGGGCGCGCCACCTGCCTCAGCCGCAGTGGTTCGACGCCCCGGACGGTCTGCGGACGGTCCGAACGCTGATCGACTTTCTCGCCAAGGCGCCCACGGCCCTGGGTTCTGAGACGCCGCCGGTGCTGGCCGAACTGCGGGAGTATGAGCGCGTGCTGCATAAGACCGCCCGCTACGGATTGCGCTGGCACGTGGCCGTAAGCTGGCGCTAGGGCCGTCCGCGGCGATCAGTCCGCGGCCGTCTCAACATCTTTGGGATTGAAGACATTCCCCATGCGGCGAATCTGCGCGCCCACGCCGCGCAGCTTTTCCTCGATGCGCTCGTAACCGCGATCGATATGGTAAACGCGGTCCAGGATGGACTCTCCGTCGGCCACCAGCGCGGCCAGCACAAGGGAGGCGGAAGCCCGAAGGTCGGAGCACATGACGGCCGCGGCGGAAAGGCGAGCCGGCCCGCGCACCGTGGCGCAGCTTCCATCCACCTTGATATTGGCGCCCATCCGCACCAGCTCTTGCACGTGCATGAAGCGGTTCTCGAAGATGTTCTCCTTGACCGCGCTCACGCCCTCCGACTGCGTGGCCAGCGCCATGTATTGCGCCTGCATGTCGGTAGGGAAGCCGGGATACTCCTCGGTGGAAATGTCGGCCGCGCGCAATTGCCCGTCGGCGCGCACGCGAACCGTCTCGGAGCCGAGAATGTCCACGCGGGCGCCGGCCTCTTCCAGCTTGGCAATCACCGCGCTCAGGTGAGCCGGGTTGCAGTTGGCCACAATCAGATCGCCGCGCGTGATGACGCCCGCTGTCAGAAATGTTCCCGCCTCGATGCGGTCGGGATTGATGCGGTGGCGCGCGCCACGGAGCCGCTGCACTCCCTGCACGCGGATGGTGGAGGTTCCCGCTCCCTTGATCCTGGCGCCCATGGCGGTCAGCAGGGCGGCGAGGTCGGCAACCTCGGGCTCCCGCGCGCAGTTCTCGATCAGTGTCTCGCCGTCGGCCAGCACGGCCGCCATCAGCAGGTCCTCCGTGCCGGTGACTGTGATCTTGTCGAAGACCACGTGCGCCCCTCTCAGCCGCTCCGCCCGCGCCTCCAGGTAGCCGTGCTCCTGGGTGATCGCGGCGCCCATCCTCTCCAGGCCCCTGATGTGCAGATCGATCGGCCTGCCGCCGATGGCGCAGCCGCCCGGCATGGCCACGCGCGCCATCCCCGTGCGCGCCACCAGCGGCCCGAGCACCAGCGTGCTGGCTCGCATCGTCTTCACAATCTCGTACTGGGCGACCGGGTTGGAGAGGTTGCGGCAACAGATGGTCGTGCGGTGCTGCGCGCGCCCGTATCCCAGCTCGACCTCCGCTCCCATCGAGGCCAGCAGTTTGCGCTCGGTCTCGATGTCGCGCACCTGGGGAATGTTCTCGAGCGTAACCTCGTCCTCGGTCAGGATGGCCGCGGCCATGCAGGACAGCGCCGAGTTCTTGGCCCCCGAAATGCGCACCGTGCCCACCAGCGGATTGCCGCCGCGAATGACGAACTTATCCATGAAGCTGAGGAACTCCTAGCCTTCAAGTGTAAATCGGGAGCTGGCTTGCCGTGACAGACGACGCTTTATACTTGCGCCATTGGTTTAAGGCCGTTTCAGCCGCAACTGGAAAGGAAGCACGATGAGAAGAGCGGGGAATGTGTGGAGTCTGGCTTGTTTTGCCGGGTTGGTGTTGGCGATGGCAGAAGCGTTTACGGGGCTGGCCGCGGCGGCCCAGACCGCGCCGGCCGCTGCTGTCCCGGCCAGACCGCTGCCCTCCATCGTGGAGAAGGACGGCCGCTACGCGCTCATGGTTGACGGAGAACCCTACCTGATCCTGGGCGTGCAGGCCAACAACTCCAGCGCCTGGCCCGCATACCTCGACAAGGTGTGGCCGGCTGCCGAAATGCTCCATGCCAACACCGTCGAGCTGCCCGTCTACTGGGAGCAGATGGAAGCCACCCAGGGCAAGTTCGACTTCAGCGTTGTGAACCTGATTCTGAGGCAGGCCCGCGAGCACCATCTGCGGCTGGTGCTGCTCTGGTTCGGCACCTGGAAGAACGGCAGCTCGCACTATACGCCGGAGTGGATCAAGCTGGACCAGGTCAAGTATCCGTTTGTACGCGACAAGGACGGCCGGACGCTGGATTCGCCCTCGCCGTTCTCTCCGGCGCGGCTTGAAGCCGACAAGTCCGCGTTCCGAGCCCTGATGCGCCACCTCAAGCAAACCGATGCCCAGCGCACCGTGCTGATGGTGCAGGTGGAGAACGAAGCCGGCGTGTGGGGCGGGGTGCGCGACCACGGGCCGGAGGCTGAGAAGGTCTTTGCCGGCCCCGTGCCGGAGAAGCTGGTCGCCGGCCTGGGCAAGCAGCCCGGAACCTGGCGGCAGGTCTTCGGCGACGACGCCGATGAAATCTTCCAGGCCTGGCACATCGCCGCCTACATCGAGCAAGTAGCCGCGGCGGGCAAAGCCGAGTATCCGCTGCCGCTTTATGTGAATGCGGCGCTGCGCGATCCCTTCCAACCCGGCAAGCCGCCCAGCTACGAGTCCGGCGCGCCCACCGACAACAACATCGACCTGTGGAAGATCGCCGCTCCCTCCATCAGCGTCATCGCTCCAGACATCTACATGCCCGAGTACGCCAAGTACATGAAGACGATCGAGCTGTACAAGCGCAAGGACAATCCGCTGCTGATCCCGGAGACCGGCAACACAGCCATTTACGCGCATTATGTGTACGCGGCCATCGGACAGGGCGCCATCGGCTGGGCGCCATTCGGGCTCGACCTGAGCCGCTACAGCAACCAGACCGAAGGCCCGGAGGCGATGGAGTCGAGCGCTCTGAAGCCCTTTGCGCTTCAGTACGAGTTGCTGGCGCCCATCGCGCGCCGGCTGGCGAAGGGGAACCTGGAGGGCAAGCTCAGGGGCGCGAGCGAAGACCCGGACAACCACGTCCAGACGCTGGTTTTCGACCGTTGGCAGGCAGTGATCCAGTACGGAGTGCCTCCTTTCGGCAACGGGATGCAGCCCAAGGGGAATTCGCCTCCCGATGGGGGCGTCGTGATTCTGCAACTGGGGCCGGATGAGTTTCTCGTCGCCGGCCATCATGCGCGTGTAGACTTCAGTCCCACCTTTGCGCCGGGCCTGAAGCGCTTCTGGCTCAAGGTGGAGGAGGGCGGCTACGACAGGGCAGGGAATTGGAAGGCTCTTCGCCTCTGGAACGGCGACCAGACCGACTACGGCCTGAATCTGAAGTCCGATGAGAATGTGCTGCTGAAGGTGCGGATGACGACGTTCTGAGGTCGGGCCGTGAAATCTCCCGCGACCAGCAGCGCGGGCTCAGCGTGCTGAGAAACAGCAACATTGGCCGAGCCACGATTTCTTACGTTGTGATCGGGGTGACACAATCGCAGCCGCAATGACAATCTCTCCCAATTACGGCCGCCTCACTAAAGCCCTCCAGACTTGGAGCGAGTTTCAAGTGAACGCGAAGTGCAAACACTGCACATGGGATTCGGCCCATCTCTTGGTTCAAAGCGCGAAGATTCTGCATCAATACGCCCAGCAGCATTTGCAGGACGCCCTCGCAGGTTCAGACGCAGAGCTCTCGCCGCTCAGCGAGCCGCTGAAGCTCAACCTGGGTGAGCATCGTTGGCTGTCTGCGGATAGGGAAGAGTCCTACAGCGACTGGCTGGCGTGGATTCTTCAAGGGATGTCAGGCGCCACCGAGATTCTACCGTTGTTCGCCCTCGACCATGAGGCCATGAGGAACCTGCTTGGACCTGTGGAAAGCATTCGCCGGGAAGCATGGAGCAACGAGAAGGACAGCAGAACCGACATAGAGGTATGGTTCGGCGACCGGAGTCTGCTGCTTATCGAGGTCAAGGTACAAAATCCGGGCGCCGAGTTGTCGGCACAATTGAAACGATACGCCCAGAGGGTTGCCGATCAGCACGTGGAGCGGCCCCTTCTGGTTTTGCTGGGGACGGAAGCGACCGAGCCGGATCTTCCGCTTTTTGGGTTCATCTTCACCGATTGGCGAACGCTTTGCAAGCGGTTGAGGCAATATGCCAACAGGGTGAAGGGGTCGGATTTGCTACGCGCGGCGGCAATCCTGATTTTCTGTGGTGCCGTGGAGCAGAACCTGCTTAGACTTTCGTGTCGGCCAAGGAGTTTTCGCGCGATGGCCACGGTCAATTACCTGCGCGAATGGAGGTGCGGAGTATGAACAACGGCCTGTCGGATAGGGAAAGGGATTTCTTTGTAACGGGGGCTAAGACCTACGTCGATGTTGACGATGCGATGGCAGAGTTCCGCCGCTTGGTTCAACAACAATGTAGGACCATAGTGAGAGCGCGACTTGGTGAGGTCAACCAAGCCTGTGGTATGCATTGGATGGCAAATGACCTTAATGACTACTCGCAGAAAACGAGCGACGATCTCTACGTTGGCAACCAGGTGGAAGTTGAGGGGCTCGGCGGGCTCTATTTTTGCCTAAGACTGTCTCGTAAAGATGATGGCAAGCTATTTGCATCCGTCTTTTTGTACAGGCTGCGCGCAAGCCTAGCCGTGGGTCTTTGGGACCGCTCGACGACCGCCCCTTCCGACATGTCGTACGTTCGCACCAAAAACAATCTCATCCTTGAGCGACCGCTACCAGGAGACAA
>Ga0326728_10017797_pt1 | contig 14145 bp, 13 predicted proteins | sample MB3enrmetagenome_FD_207602 | JGI IMG/M metagenome (GOLD analysis project Ga0326728, IMG submission 207602) | Lab enriched peat soil microbial communities from McLean, Ithaca, NY, United States - MB31MN | ecosystem: Environmental > Terrestrial > Soil > Wetlands > Peat | place: USA: New York...
GCCAGGCCGCCGGGTTCCTGCTGGCCTTGTTCACGACTTTGGAAATCGACCCGGATGAGGTCTTCGACCTGTACGGCCAGCGGTGGAACATCGAAACCGATCTGCGCAGCTTGAAGAGCACGCTACATCTGGATCAGCTTACCTGCACCACCCCCGAGATGGTGGCCAAAGAACTCGATCTGGCCATGGCAGCCTACAACTTGGTCCGCGCGGTCACCTACGTAGCCTCCATCGAAACCGGCATTCCTCCACGCGGCTTCAGTTTCACGCAGGTGCGGTGAGTGATAGCGGCCTTCACCCCGCTCATCGCCACCGCCCGGAGCCCGGAAGAGGCACAAGCACAATGGGATCGAATGCTGTACTATGTCGGGCAAGCCAAGCTACCCAGGCGCAAACGCAAGCGACCGACCTATCCCAGCGCGGTCTGGCACAAAGGCGGATCCTTCCCAAATCGCAAAGCGTAGCCCCATAGCCGATGCTACCCTACCTATGCAGATCCGAGCGTCCCCAAAAAGTATGCGGCATTGGGTTGCAAGCCTGCCCCACAAAATCGGAACGGTGGTAGTGGTTTAGTGCAGACCCAGCCAGCCGCGAAACTGGCGCAGGAAGAAATACTCGTTGATGGGCCGGTCGTCGCCGATCGGTGGAATTGCGGGCGCGGGCGCGATCAGGCTGTCCAGGGACTTCTCCCGGCTCAGCACATTGATCAGCATCTGCCGCGGGGTCACGTCGTCGTTCCATTCCACCAGGTCGGCGGCGGCCGCGGCGGGCAGTTTCTGGGGCATTTCGCCGTTCACTACGGCGGGGAACGGCTGCATGCGCACCAGGAAATGAATTCCCCAACCATTGATGGACTGGTAGGCGCGCACATACGGAAACGAATCGCGGATCGACTTGGCGACCGCGGCTTGGGTCACGGCGTCGCCGCCGGGGAACCAGATTTGGGCGATGCCGCCGGGGCGCAGGTGCGGCTTCAGGACGGCGTAGAACTCGCGCGAATACAGCAGGCTGGAGGTTGGGGCGCCGATGGGCGGCGGCGGATCCACGGCAATCACGTCGAATTGCTCGTGGGAGCGGTCGAGGTAGCGGCGGCCGTCGTCGATGACCATCCGCGCCAGGGGGGATTGCAGCAGCTCGGGGCCGTCTTCGTGAAAATACCCGAAGGCGCGCGGCACGCTGGGCACCAACTCCACGGCGGTGGTGTGGATGCCCCACGACAGCATGGAGCGGAAGGTGGTTCCCATCCCGAAGCAGATCACCAGGCCGTTGGCCGCCGGCTTATCGAGATAGCTCAAGGGCAGGTGGGCCATCACCTTGGTGATGGCGGTCAGCGTGGTCATGCCGGTTCCGTTTACCAGCAGGCGCCGTCGCATGTCCTCGCCGGTGGCGATCACGGTGGCGGTGTAGTCCCTCAGTTCCAGGCGCTCGGGGAACATGGTTTCATACCCCCGGGTGGCGAACACTAGCAGCAGCGACGCCACCAGCGTGGCTGCGAACAGGGGCTTGGGTGCGAGACCGAACAGCCGCGTCCGTTGGCCCGCCGGCCGCCATGCCGCGGTCACACCGATGGCGAACAGGGGCAGCGCGATGGCGCACAGTCCCCAGCGCTCTCCCAGCCAGGGGAGAATCCAGAACCCCGCCACCAGCGGTCCCAGGATGGAACCCACCACGTTCACGGCGTAGGCTTTGCCGCCGCGATCCGGATCGCCGCCCGACCAGCGGTCCACCAGCATAGGCGTCAGGTAGCCCACCAGCGCGCTGAAGGGGCAGACACCCAGCGCGGCGCGCAGCGCTCCCCAGCCGAATCCCTGGAGTGCGACGTAGCGGGGATCGGCCGCCAGAAGCGGCGCCAGGCCGGCCACGCCCAGCAGAATCCAGGCCCAAGCGCCGGCCTGTGCACCGCCGGCTTGGGACGACCTCCGGTACCAGCGCGAGCCCAAGAATGTCGCGCCGAGATACAGCGCCAGGATGGCCGCGAAGGCGTAGACCACGTTGCCCAGGTACACCGTGAACTGGCGGACCCAGACCACCTCCATGGCCATGCTGCACAGCCCAGTGGCGAACAGAAACCAGAGAATCGATTTCCGGGAATCCGCCTCCCGAACGGCCGCGGCCGGCGCGGCGGCGGCTTCCGGAGGAGCCGACTGGGTCACACGGAAGCTCAGCAGGATCACGCCCGCGCCCAGGGCGAAATTCAACAGCCGGGCGATCTGCAGCGTGCCGTGAAATCCGTACAACTCGATCAGGACGAAGGCGGGAACCAGGGTGCCCAGAATGGCTCCCAGCACATTGGCCACGTACAGGTAGCTGAACGACCGCTCGCTTCCGCCCGTCCCCAGCCGGCGGATGGCCGCCATGGCGAAGGGGAACGTGGCGCCCATACACGTGCACCAGGGCAGCAGCGACAACGCAATCCAGGCGCCCGAAACCAGGTAGTACGACGACGAATCCCAGACCACCTCCCGGCCGCCCGAGCGCAACCAGTTGTAACCCAATTCGATCATGCGCGGCACCACCACGCCGGATACGCCGATCAGGAATTCCACCGCGCCGTACAGACGGAGCGGAACGGCCGCCGAGGAGCGCTCGAAGCGCCGCACGAAAATGCCGCCGGCCCACGATCCCAACCCCAACCCGGCCATGAACACCGAGAGAACGATGGAAACCATCGGTGTGGTCACGCCGAAGCGAGCCATCGCCAGGCGCAGCCAGACCACCTCGTAAACCAGGCTGCAAAACCCCGATACCAGGAAAAAGAAAAAGAACCACCGTATCTTCAAGGTCTACTCCCCAAGTCCGTTTTTCCTTCCCGAGATCGCAATCCAGTTCCGGAACATCGCAGTGAAGCCGCGGGCTTCGGAGTTCGAGCGCAGATCCTCCACGCTAAACCGCATCTTGCGGCCCCAGTTGGGGTATTGCCAGGTGGTTCCGGGCAGGTTCTGCTGGGCCAGTTCCTTGGTGAGGTCTTCCTGATTGATGGCCAGAAGCTGCGACGGCGTCAGCGCCAGAAATCCGACCACGGCGTTGTGCAGGTCGCCGGTCATTTCCGCGTACGCCGCCGCCTCGCGGGGCAAATGGGGCGGCATGAGATTCTGCGCGAACAGCACGTTCAGCATGTTCTGCTTGTCGGCGGCGCGCTGCGCGATCTGCGATTGATAGGAAGCTTCGTCGATGGTTCCGGCGGCGCGGCGCGCCTGGATATCGGCGCACACCCAGTAGCCGCCCAGCGTCGGCAGGTCGTGGGTGGTGGAGGAAACCAGGGCTTGCGCCGGATACTCGTCGTAACGGCGGAATTCGCCCTTGGCGTCCTTCTCGAAGTAGAACAACCGGTAGCTCAGGATTCCGAAGCGCGCGAGGGTTTCGCGTACGGCCGGCTCGACGGTGCCGAGGTCCTCGCCGATGACGATGACCTGGTTGCGGACGCTTTCCAGGGCCAGCACGCGCACGAAATCCTCGGCACGTTCGCGCACATAGGCGCCTTGGGTGGCATCGAACGAATCGGGGATCCAATAAAGACGAAACAGCCGCATCACGTGGTCGATGCGCAGGGCCCCGCCATGGCGGCAATTTTTGCGGATGGACTCGGCGAAGAGGCGGAAGCCGTCCTCGCGGTGCTTTTCGGAGTTGGGCGGCGGGAAGCTCCAGTCCTGGCCCTTGGGAGAGAAATCGTCGGGGGGCGACCCGACGCGGCAGCCGGCCACATAGAACGGGCGGTGGCCCCACAGGTCGGAACCGAAGCGGTCGGTAGCCAGCGCCAGGTCGTGGTAGAGGCCGATGGCCATGCGGAGGTCGCGGGCCCGCTGCTGGGCGCGCCGCAACTGCACGTCGATCTGCCACTGCAGGTACTGGTGAAAGAGCACCCGGCGCCAATGCTTGTAGCGGAAGGCGCGAGTTTCGGCGGACTCCGGGTTGCGGTAGGGCTCGGGCCAATCGGTCCACAGCCACAGGTTGGGGTCGCGCTGGTGGAGATGCTCGTCCAGGGCGCAATAGGTGGCGAAACGTTCCAGCAGTTCGCCCTCGCGGCCGAGAAACACGTGGAACTCTCTGGCTCGCGGCGTATTCTTGCGCCATTGACTGCGCAGGAACCCGGCGAACAGCAGCTTCAGGAAGCGCAGTTTGAGGGCGCTCACCCGCTCGTACTCCACGAAGGGCGCGTTGCGCAGCTCGCGGATCTCGCGTTCCGCGTCGGGAGAGGCGCGCAGCTCCAGGGCGCGCCGGTTGCCCGCGAAATCGTCGATGCCTTCCACGTCCAGATAAAGGAAATTCTGGTAGAAGCTGCAGTTGGGCAGGTACGGGCTGGTGTTGAAGGGCCGGCGGTTCTTGATGGCGTGAAGCGGGTTGAGGGCCACGAAGGCGGCTTCCAGTTCCTGGGCCACCCAGTCCACCACGTCGAGCAGGTCGCGAAAATCGCCGCAGCCCCAATTGCGATTGGAGCGGACCCCGTAGAGGCTCACAGCGATTCCCGCCGCGCGGCCCTGGCGTCCCAGGTGCGGGTCCGACCAGGCGCGCTCGGGCGTGACGATGTAGCGCGTGGAGGCCGTGGCGTTGCCCACGCGCACGGCGATCCGGTGGTATCCCAGGGGCAGGGCGATCGGCAGGCTGGCCTGTTTGCTCACCCAGGTGCGGCCATCCATTTCGATGGACCCGGTCTGCGGCAGGTCCCAGAGATTCAACTGGAACTCCGCGGTTTGGCCGTCTTCGCGGGTGACGGTGACGCGGGCGCTGTCGCCCAGGCACTCCGCGGGAATCCGCAGAGGCAGCTCCACGGCGGCGGATTCCGAGGCCACCACGGCGGGAGCCACCAGGCGCTCCCAGGCGGCGCGCGTCCGCTGGGCCAGGTCGCGCTCCAGCCCGGCGGGCCCGGAGGCGTCGATTCCGAGAGCACGCAGGAGCGCCTGCTTGGCTTCCGCGGAGGTCTCGTGATAGTGGCCCCAGATGTCCCAGAAGCCCGGCTCGATTCCACAGACGGAAGCGGCGCGATCCAGCAATTGTTCGAATGTTTCGGATGGCATGGTGAGACGGGTAATCTTGATGATAGCGAAGCGCGGGGCGGATGCAGGGGTGGGGCTTGCAGCCGGCCCGGAACGCTTAGCGTCAGGAGCGGCCCGGAAGCTACTGGTCGAGAACGATCAAGCGCTCCGAAGAGTTGGGCAGCTCAGCGATACGGATCGCATTGCGCCGGAGCACCTCGGCGGCAGCGGCGGTCGGATAATTGCACGAACGGAGAATGACGACCTTGGCGCCAGGGATCTGGCCCAACAAACGTTCGAAATCGCTGTCGGTCGAGACCAGGACGAACTCGTGAACAGCGGCGTAGGCCAGAATCCTGCGATCACCGGCGCCTGCAAGCCCGTTTCGAAGCGCACTTTCGGAGTCGGGAAAGAGGTCTCGCAGTAACAGAACCAGCTTCGGCGACAGGCTTTCGTCGAAGAGGAGCTTCATCCTCCGGAGACCTTGCTCCCCGACGCCAACTCGGCGGCGTAAGCGTAAACGGCGAGGAAATCGTCCGGTTCGAGCTGGGGATAATCCTCCAGGATTTGCTGCTGGGATGCCCCGCTCGAGAGCCACTCCAGAATCTCCTGAACCGTGATCCGGTGACCGCGGATGCACGGTTTGCCGAATCGCACGTCGGAATCGATGGTGATGCGCTCCAAGAGTGAATCGTGGGCCGCCGGCATTTGTGCTCCCTTGAGCCATTATATGCTGGTGTTCATCTGATCGATCAATTGGCGCGACGGGCGTTTTGCGGCAAGTTGCCCGAAAGCCGTTCTCCGAGACGGCCCGTGATCTGATCTGGAGGTGGGAGAGGCCTGTGCTGCCGGGTGACCGATCGGATATCATCGGAACATTATGACGGACGCAGCGGCCAGCCTCCCAGAAGCAGAAGAAGCATTGCGGGCACTGTTCGGCGCCTTGAAGACCTGTTTGGTCTGGAACCGGGAAAGAGCCGAAAAGATTGCCTGCCTCGACCTCGACAATTACCGCGGCCTCGGCCGTGATCCATCTGAAGACGAGAGCCTTGCACGGGTTGCTTTCGACGATGATGTGGACCACGCTGAGGACGTTCTGGTCTGGCGGGCCGTAGTGGTTGGCTACGTGGTTGGAGAGGCCATGTCCAACTATGCCTCCGCCCGCAGCCCGCTCGACGATCCGTGGATGGCCTGGAGGACGGAGGCGCCGGAGGGGCCGTCTGCGGGCTTCGTTCACGGTCTGAAGGAAGAGGAGTTTTTCTGTGCGAGGGTGGCGTACCACCTCCATTCAAACCTACATCTCGACCGGCATCCCTCTGTGCCGACCGATGGGGATATCGAAGACATTCCTGAGTATCTGAAAACCGAGCACGGATGGACTTGGCGGGAGTGGTTAGAGGTCCTCGGTCCCCCGGTTACAGGGTCTCCTCTGAGCTTGGCGATAGGAGCCGCGAAGGACGATATTTCCGGGGGTCGAGACCGTTCCGAGCCGGAAGTTGCCGTCAAAATTGCTGAGTTGGTTGATAAGGTCTCCGCTTTCCAGATGCCCACTATCGAGCGGCTGGAAAGTATTGGGACCAAGATTGATGCCTTAGGCGCTCCGGACAGGTTCAAAGCAGAAGAGTTCCTGAAGGGAGCGCTGGGGGTCCCAGTATATTCGTCCCTATCGGACGACGCGCGGACCGCAGCACTGGAAGCTGAACGCCGTTTTCGTGATTCCGGTACTCTCGACTGGAACTCGGTGGCTTCTGAGTACGCCAAGGCATTCGAGATTCAGGTGAAGCAGCTATTCGTCCCCCGCCTGGCCCAATATCTCGAACAGAAGGGCGTGCGCGAGTTTCCAGAAGACGAGTATCTTCCGAGCCATAATCCAAACCGGAGTCCAAGCAAGAAGCAGGCCATTATTAAATACGGTCGCGCGGTACCCAAGTTGTCCCTTGGGATGATCAGCATCGCCTTGACCTCAGAAAGCGCTGAACTGGGCAACTTTTGCCAAAGTTTGGGCCGGCACCGGTCCACACTCCAGAGACTCATTGACGAGTTGAGCCTGGACCGGAACAGGGGCGCACACGAAACTGGAATGTCGTTTTCTGAACTCGCGAGGTTGCGAGAAGGCTGGCTCGGCATAGCCACCGGTGATGGCGGCATCTTCGGTGCTCTTCTGCCGGTTGCCAGCTCCTCGTAAACAGTTCACTGGATGGTTTGCCGCCAAACCGCCCAACTGCGTCCACCATGATGGCAGATGTCGGTTCCGGCACTTAGGCCTGGAAAGCCCGCCGCTTACGCGGCCACTTCAACGTAATCGACGGAAGTGTGCGGCTCCGGGATGGGCTCACCAACTTCACGCATGGCCTCGAAGTGCGCAATCAGGGCATCCTGAAAGTTCCGGCGCGTCTCTTCTTCGCTGTCTCCAACGGCCACGCATCCCAGAACATCCGGCGAATAGGCGGAGTAGCCCGTTCCTGTTTGCTCGATGACAATTGGATACCGTCTCGCGATCATTTCAGCCCTGCCTTTTTGAGTATAACGGCTAACGTGCCGGGCGCGAGTTCCTTCCCGTCGTTACCGGGCACCGTAATCACGAACGCTTCGCCGGGACGTTTGAAGTGCCGATGGCTGCCCCGCGATCTCATCTCCACCCATCCCTGCTTCTCAAGTAAACGAATCGCCTCGCGCACTTTCATGGGCATCAGGCTAATGGTACGCCATCGAGGCAGGCGGGCGGTGGCAGCCGGAACGACTGGACGTAACGTCGCCGGCCTGGGCGGATGCCGCAAACTGGCCAGCAGGCGGATTGACAATCCGCCGCAGGTTGACAACCTGCCCCACGAACGCGGCCCACACTGCGTCTCCCCCAATCCGGTTGAGCGCCCCTACCGCTCGGGCTGCCCGTCGACACAGCTTGCCTGCGGCGCATCCTGTGGATAGAGTGGAGTTGTGACCGCAGTGGAGGCGTACGAATTGACGACCCGGGGAGGTTCGACAGACTTTGCCCGGCTGATCGGTGCGTGCGAATCGTTCGGACCCTATTGTCTGATCGGTGGTTTGGCCGTCAATTGCTACGTCGAGCCAGTGTACACGCTGGATGCCGACCTAGTCGTGATCGCGGCGAGTCTGCCCGATCTGACGGCGCACCTCGAGGAGCAAGGCTTTAAAACCGATGTACACGCGCACTCGGTGAATGTACTGGCGCCCGGGAGCGAACTTCGGATTCAGTTCACCACCGACGAACGATACCAAGCATTCCCGGCGCGATCGGTGGAGGCCAATGTCCTGGGGGTCCGAGTTAGGGTCGCTTGTCGAGAGGATGTGACGCAGGGCAAGCTCTGGGCGTACAGTGATCCCTACCGGCGGCTGAGCAAACGCAAGAAGGACGAACTGGACCTGATCCGGCTCGCCGAGGCATATCCCGAGCTGAAATCTCTGTACCCCAGTGAGCTACGGGAACAACTGGACCGCGGATAAGAGGGCTGCGTTGGCTGACGGGATTTGATCACCAACGGCGCCCCGTCGACCATGCAGGAAATGGGCTGCGCCCCAAACATGCGAAAATAAAGACATGGACAAGCCTTTGGCCAGCAGCGCACCCGAACTGTTCCTTCGGGTGGACAATTTTGCATCCGCCAACGCCGAGGCGGCGGCATCCGAGGGGCTGATCTTCACCACGCTGGATACGGCCGTCAACTGGGCGCGCAAGAATTCCATCTGGCCCATGACGTTCGGGCTGGCGTGCTGCGCCATCGAGATGATGTCGATGAGCGCGTCGCGGTTCGACATCGCGCGGTTCGGGGCGGAGGTTTTTCGCGGATCGCCTCGGCAGTCGGACCTGATGATCATCGCGGGGCGGGTTTCGCAGAAAATGGCGCCGGTGATTCGCCACCTGTACCAGCAGATGCCGGAACCGAAGTGGGCCATCTCGATGGGCGCCTGCGCCACCTCCACGGGGGTGTTCAACAACTACGCCCTGGTGCCGGTCAACCAGGTGATCCCCATCGACGTCTTCGTCCCCGGCTGCCCGCCGCGGCCGGAACAGCTCATTTACGCGCTCATGCTCCTGCAGCAGAAGATCCAGGGGCAGAGCGGCACCGTCAAACAGGTTTTGAACCTGGCATAAGAGGGGCTGGCTAAAAGGTAGAATGGACTACGAATGCGTACGTCCAAACTGTTCCCCGTGGCCGCGCTATTGCTCGGCCTGATTCCTCTTTCCGCGCAACCGCAACCCTTCACGGGCACGCCGGAAATCGAACAATCGCTGCACCAACTCAACCAACTGGGCAGTGTGCTCATGATCGCCGCCCATCCCGACGACGAGCGCACGGGGGTGCTGGCGTACTTCGCCCGCGGCCGCTACATGCGCACGGCGTACCTTTCGGTGACGCGCGGCGAGGGCGGGCAGAATCTCATCGGCCCGGAACAAGGACCGGAGATGGGCGTGATCCGCACGCAGGAACTGCTGGCGGCGCGCAAGATCGACGGCGCCGAGCAATTTTTCACGCGCGCCATCGATTTCGGCTTCAGCAAGACGGCGTCGGAGACCATGCAGAAGTGGGGGCACGACCGTATTCTCTCGGATATCGTGTGGGTGATCCGCCGCTACCGGCCGGACGTGATCGTCGTGGTGTTCAGCGGTACGCCCAGCGACGGCCACGGACAGCACCAGGTATCGGCCATCCTGGGGAAAGAGGCTTTCAGCGCGGCGGCCGACCCCACGAAGTTCGCGGAACAGTTGCAGTACGTCACGCCGTGGCAGGCGGTGCGGCTGGTGCGGGCCGGCGGGTTTTTCTATCCTCCGGGAGGGCGTGGCGGCGTGGCGGTTTTTGCGAATTTGCCGCCTCTGGCAGCGGCCGGCGAGGTGGACACCGGCACGTATAATCCGATCCTGGGGTATTCCTACGAAGAACTGGCGACGCTGAGCCGCAGCATGCACCATAGCCAGGGCACGGGCCAGGCACGCCGGCTGGGCTCCAACCCCACGCCGTTCAGCCTGGTAGCCGGAACTGCGGCACCCTCGGCCAAAGACCCGTTCGACGGCATCGACACCAGTTGGAACCGGCTGCCGGGAGGCGCGGCCATCGGACCCATTCTGGAACAGGCCATCCGAGAGTTCGAGCCGGCCCATCCTGAGAAAGCCATTCCGCTATTGGCTAAAGCGCGACCGTTTATTGCCGCCATTTCCGATCCGCTGGCCAAGATCAAGCTGGCCGAGCTGGACGAGACTATGGCGCGCTGCGCCGGCATCTGGGCGGAAGCGCAGGCGCACGCCGCCGAGGTGGCGCCGGGGGCGACGCTGGCGGTGACCACTACGGTGATGAACCGGTCGGCGGAGCCGGCGTCGCTGGAGGGGGCGCGGATCGAAGGGATCTGGAACGAAGCGCTCGACGTCAAAGAGGCCACGCTCGGCACCAACCAGAGCGCCACGGTGGAGTTCTCGCGGGCGATTCCGGCGGGGCAGGCCTATTCGCAGCCGTACTGGCTGGTGAGGCCTCCGGCGGGCGACGTTTACACGGTGGACGACCAGAAGCTGGTAGGCCTGGCGGACACGCCGCCGGTGGTGCAGGTGAAGCTGCGGCTGACGATCGGCGGCGCGTCCATCGAAATCGTTCGCCCGGTTCAACACCGCTATGCCGACCGCGCCGAGGGTGAGCGCACGAGGCCGCTGGTAGTGGTTCCGGTGGTAGCGGTCGACCTGCCCACCCACGTGGCGGTGTTTCCCGACGGGGCGGCCCGCGCGGTCCACGTATCCGTGAAGGCCAACGTGGCGGATGCCGCGGGAGAGTTGCGGCTGGACGTGGCGGACGGGTGGAAGGCGGAGCCGCGGTCGCGGGCCTTTCGGATCGCGGCGGTGGGGGAACAGCAGGAGCTGGCCTTCACGGTGACGCCGCCGGCCGGCGAGACCACGGCCACGCTGCGCGCCGTGGCTATCGCGGGCGGGCGCGAGATTTCATCGGGGATGGAAGTGATATCGTATCCGCACTTCCCGCCGCAGACGCTGTTTCCGGATTCGACGATCAAGCTGGTGCGCGCCAACATTAAGGTGACGGCCCACAAGGTGGGCTACATCATGGGGGCGGGCGACGAGATGCCGGAGGCGCTGCGCCAACTCGGCTTGGAGGTCACCTTGCTGGGCCAGACCGACCTGGAGCAGGGCGACCTGGCGCGCTTCGACGCCATCGTGGCGGGCGTGCGCGCGTACAACGTGCGGGCGGACGTGCGGGGTAACCAGGCGCGATTGCTGGAGTACGTGAAGAACGGCGGCACCTACGTGGTGCAGTATCAAACGGGAGACAATTCGCTGAACGTGGGGCCGTACCCGATCACGATTCCCGCGGGATCGCGGTACCGGGTGACGGTGGAGGAAGCGCCGGTAACGTTCCCGCACGCCGACAGCCCGCTGCTGCGGTATCCCAACAAAATCGACGCCGGGAAGGATTTCGAAGGATGGATTCAAGAGCGGGGGCTGTATTTCGCATCGCAGTGGGATAAGCAATACCAGACGGTGCTATCGTCGTACGATCCCGATGAGGATGCGCTGGAGGGCGGCGAGTTGTGGACGCGCTACGGGAAGGGCGTGTACATTTTCACGTCGTATGCCTGGTTCCGGCAGTTGCCGGGCGGGGTGCCGGGAGCGTTCCGGCTGTTTGCGAATCTGCTGAGCGCGAAGTAGGGTTGACAGAACAAAGCCCGTAATTGCAGCGCTTCCATGCCTGGAAGAACGCCGCGAAGGAACGTCAAGTTGTGGACCGTTCCTTCTGTCTTCTTTCGAGTCAATTGCAATCTGCAATAGAACGTGTCTGGCCTTTCCTTCTCTGGAAAGGGCGTCGAGCTGCCCACGGATCCGATTCGGCCTCGGCGCGGAAGGCGATCGGCGTGGCAATCGGCGGTACGAGCGGGCGTTTCAATTCACCGCCGTTCGGGCACGGCCGGGTGTGCCCAACCTTTGCGTCAAAAAGCCCACGATCGCGCCGACAACGAAGCCGGGCATCATGATTTCCAGGTAGGGATGCCTGCCATTCACGGTATCGGTGGCGGCCACCAGAAAGGCGAATAACAGCCCGAGGGACGCGCCCACCACGATTCCCCATTTCGTGGATTGCACTCTGCTTGCGAACCAGCCACTCAGCAGACCCACGACCATGCCCTTGATCGACGACCCCACCATAATGCCGCCCAACACGGAGCGCACTTCCGGATAGAACCACGCGGTGGCACCGTCCATGGCCCCAAGAACCAGTCCAAACAGGAGACCGACCAGAATCTTATTCATGGTTGCACCTCTCACTATGGAATTCCGCGTTAGCGCCGATTCCTTTAGAGATTCCTCAAGAAAAAGAGCAGGAACTTCACGCTCGCATAGGCCGCGAGCAGCCAGAGCAGGACGGCATTGCGCGACCCGAAACGGCGCAATCGATGCCACCAGGGTTCGGACCAGGCCTGCACGGCCAGCCCTTCCTGGAAGCGCTCGATATCGGCCAGGAGCGCCGGGGCATCGGGATATCGGGCGGAGGGATCGGCCCGCATCGCCTTATCGGCAATGGCGCGTAAAGCAAGGGGCGCGGACGCGGGCAGGATGAAGCGCAACAAAGCCCCCAGCGCGTAGATATCGGAGAGCCGATCCAGGCGGGCGTCGGGGGCGCGAAACGCGGGTGTCCCGGCCACGGCGTCCACGCCCCAATCCATTACGTAGACCTCGTCGAACTGGCCGACCATCACGTTCTGAGGTTTGAGGTCGCGATGAATGACGCCGCGCGAATGGGCGAAAGAGAGCGCCTCGCCTACGCCGCGGAAGATCCGCAGACGCTCGGCCAGCGAGGGAGACGCAGCGAGGTAGTGGTCCAGACGCGCACCGGCTACCAGCTTCATGGCGTAGAACACGCGATCGTCCGGCAAAGAGCCGGTTTCATAGATGGGCACGATGGCGGGATGTTCGAGCTGCGCGATGATCCGGGCTTCGCCAGCGAGGGCGGCATCGCATATCTTGAGAGCCACGCGGCGGCCGAGTTGGCGGTCGCGCGCCGCATAGACCACCCCAATTCCGCCGCGGCCGATCTCGAATTCGAGTTCGTAGCGGGTCGCCGTGAGGTCGGGAAGCGCGGCCACGTGGCGCAAATGGTACAGGACGGAGTCGCTCACATCCATAGAAGCCGCATTTCTTCCCGCAGCTCCCGCTCGCCGGAAGTAACGCCGCGCAGCCGTTCGGCGACGAATGCGCGCAGGGTGCGGCGCGCCCAGGCGAGGTGGTTGGTCACGGTGGTTTCGGCGATGCCATGACGCGCGGCGAGGGCGGCGTAGGAAGGCCGCTCGCCGGCGGCGAGGTCGTACGCTTCAAAGATGCCGAACTGGAGCTGCTTGCCGCATTCTTCGCAGTGGGCATGCAGGTCGTCGAGGGCGAGGGAGAACAACTGGCGCCGCCACTCGCGCTCAAAACTCTCTTCGGGCGATTCGGCGGCAACCGCCTGTTCCAAGAGTGGTTCGAACTGGACATCGCCGCCGCGCTTTTGCCGGTTCGCGGCGGCATGCTGGCCGGCGGCGAAGCGTTCGACGGCCATCCGGAGATAGGTCCGAAACGAGGCCTTGAGCGGGTCGAAGCGCGCGAAAAAATCGCGCTGGAGCGCGGCGGCGAAAAAGCTCTGGGTCAAGTCTTTGGCGTCTTCGTTGTCCTTGCGAAACTTGAGGCGAACGTATCGATAGACCGGTTTCCAGTAAAGGGCGATCACGCGGTCCAATGCCTCGCCCGGCAAGCCGGCGGCCGCCGCCTCCAGCAGCGATACCTGGGTGGATGGGAAACAGCCGTGAGGCCCGCCGATCGCAGTATCCCTGTCCATCCCGAATTCCTTGGCCTCACTCCGGCTGTCTGGTTGGAACCGATTATAGCGTTCCTCTTGCCAGTCTGGATACCGGGTGCGGCGTCTACGAGGCAATTCGGGAACACGCAAGGGAATTCCGCGGCAGAATTTCGTCCGCAGTCCTCGAATTGGACTTGTCGCGCGACGCGGCGCTGGGCCAGGCGTTGGAGGTCCGCGGGTGGCAACACTGGTACGACTGCCGCATCGAGAAATTGCGGCCGCCGGGAAGAACCGCGCCAGGCGGGGATCGGCTGGAGTGCGGCTTTTACGCCGTGGGAGAAAGATCCCTCTTCCACACACTGCGCAACGCGCCGAGCGTGATGGGCAGGGCG
>Ga0326728_10017800_pt1 | contig 14144 bp, 13 predicted proteins | sample MB3enrmetagenome_FD_207602 | JGI IMG/M metagenome (GOLD analysis project Ga0326728, IMG submission 207602) | Lab enriched peat soil microbial communities from McLean, Ithaca, NY, United States - MB31MN | ecosystem: Environmental > Terrestrial > Soil > Wetlands > Peat | place: USA: New York...
GCAGCGAACGCTTTGGTCGGGCAATCCCGCTTCCTGGTCGTAGCGCTTGAAACTGTACCGTTGGGCATACAGGCCGGCCGACTCCACCGCCAGGCAGACGATCGCAGATAAAGCTCGCCGTCTCACACGTCGCTTTCCTTATCGGCAAAAAGCCGTGGAAAGATCAATCCGCATCCGGACGTCACACAGCCCTCCGTGTCTCCACCGTATAATCAATACATGTGCGGTATTGTGGGGTACCTTGGACCGCGAAGGGCGGTTCCGATCATCCTGGAGGGCCTGAAACGTCTCGAGTACCGGGGATACGATTCGGCCGGCCTGGCGGTCTATTGCGACGACGGCCAATTCGCCATCCGGCGCGCTAAAGGCAAATTGCGCAACCTCGAAGACGCCCTCCGCATGAGCCCCGTGGACGGCACCTACGGGATCGGCCATACGCGTTGGGCCACCCACGGCCGGCCCACCGAGGAAAACGCCCACCCCCATCGCGATTGCAAGGGCGACATCGTCGTCGTCCACAACGGCATCGTCGAGAACTACCTGCCGCTTAAGGAGCGCCTCCAGCAGGAAGGCCACGTGTTCCGTACCGAGACCGACACCGAGGTGATCGCCCACCTCGTGGAGAAGCACTTCCAAGCGAACCTGGAAGAGGCGGTGCGCGCCGCCGTTCGGGAACTCACCGGAGTGTTCGCCCTAGCCGTAATCTCCCGCTCGGACCCGTACAAGATCGTGGCCGCGCGTTCCGGACCGCCCATCGTGATCGGTATCGGCGAGGACGAGTATTTCGTCGCTTCCGACGTGCCCGCCATCCTCACCCACACCCAGGACATGTTCTTTCTGGCGGACGGCGACATGGCCATCCTCACCCGCGATGGCGTGCGGCTCAGCGACTTCGAAGGCCGTCCCGTGCGCCGCCAGGTCACCCACGTTCTGTGGAACCCCATCGAGGCCGAAAAGGGCGGCTACCAGCACTTCATGCTCAAGGAGATCTTCGAGCAGCCGCGCGCCGTCAGGGACACTACCCTCGGCCGCGTAGGGCAGGAGACCGGCCGCATTTTCCTGGAAGAGGTCGATATCGCGCCCGCCGAGTTCGAGCGTTTCCGCCAGGTCAAGATCATCGCCTGCGGCACCAGTTGGCACGCCGGGCTGGCGGGCAAGTTCATGATTGAAAGACTGGCCCGCCTTCCCGTGGAAGTGGATTACGGCAGCGAGTTCCGCTATCGCGACCCGATTGTCGGCGAGGACACCCTGACCGTAGTCATCTCGCAATCCGGAGAGACCGCGGACACGCTGGCCGCCCAGCGCGAGGCCAAGCAGAAAGGTTCCAAGACGCTAGCCATCTGCAACGTGGTCGGCTCCATGATCACGCGCGAGGCCGCCGGCACCATCTACACGCATGCCGGCCCCGAGATAGGAGTGGCTTCCACCAAGGCATTCACCGCGCAACTGACTGCCCTGTTCCTCCTCGCCATGCACCTGGGACAGGCCCGGCGCCGCCTCGACGAGACCGCGTCCCGCGGCCTGGTCCACGAGTTGCTCTGCCTTCCCGGTAAGCTCGAAACCGTGCTCTCGCACGACGCCTTGTACGAACCGCTGGCCCGCCGCTTCCACCATGCGGCCGGTGCCCTGTTCCTGGGCCGCGGCATCCACTTTCCCATGGCCCTTGAAGGCGCGCTTAAGCTCAAAGAGATCTCCTACATCCACGCCGAAGGATATCCGGCCGGCGAAATGAAGCACGGACCCAATGCTCTGATCGATGAGAATCTGCCGGTCATGGTGCTCGCCACCCGCGACGCGGCCAGCGCCGAAGACACCCTGCTCTACGATAAGACCGTGTCCAACATCCAGGAAGTGAAGGCGCGCGAGGGTGTGGTCATCGCGGTGGTGACCGAGGGCGACGATACCGTCCGCAAGATGGCTGATTACTGCGTCGAGATCCCCCCTGCCGCCGACTTGCTGGCTCCCATCCTGGAGATCGTCCCCCTGCAACTGCTGGCGTACCACATCGCCGTCCGGCGCGGCTGCGATGTCGATCAACCGCGCAATCTCGCGAAAAGCGTGACGGTCGAATAAGCCAAAAAGAGCTTTCAGCGATCAGAAGCTGAGCAAAAATCACTACTGAGCCACGGATGGACACGGATGCACACGGATAGCTCTCGCTGATGACCGCTGACGGCTTTTTATGTGCCAGCCAGCACCACGCGCCCGAATCCGCCTATAATGTTCGGCGGAGGTAATGATGAGCTTGAAAGCAACCGTGCGCCAGGCGGGCGAGGTAGCCATCGTAGATCTGGCCGGCCGCATCACGCTGGGTGAGGGTTCCGGATTATTGCGCACAACCATTAAGGACCTGACGGCCAAGGGCCAGAAGAACATCCTGGTCAATCTGAAAGACGTCACCTATATCGACAGCGCCGGTCTCGGCGAGTTGGTCGGCGCATACGCTTCTGTAACCCACGCGGGCGGCAGCATCAAGCTGCTGCATCCGCAAACCAAGGTTCATGACCTTCTTCAGGTCACCAAGCTGTTCACCGTCTTCGTGACCTTCGACGACGAGAATGAAGCCCTGCGCAGTTTCACCGGGGCGGCGGCAGCCAATCGCCTGTTTCTGTAAGGTGCTGTCCCGAAAGCCCGGCCGCTTACCGCGCGGCCGCCTTCGGTAACGCGGGCCGCGTCGAGATCGCGTGGCGGATGATCCCCAGGATTTCTTTGCGCTCGGCTCCCTCGATGGGCAGACGCGGTGCCCGGACCGTTTCCGACCCGAGACCCGTCTCCGCCATTGCCAGCTTGATGTACTGCACCAGTTTGACCTTGGTGTCCAGGTGCAGCAGCGGCGTGTACCAGCGGTACACCTCGCGCGCCTGCTCCCATTGGCCGGAACCGGCCAGATCCCAAAGCGCCCGGTTCTCGTTGGGAAATGCGTTGACCAGCCCGGAGACCCATCCCTGGACACCCAGAAGGACACTCTCCAGCACCAGGTCGTCCACGCCCGCGAACAAGATGAACCGCCCGCCGGCGAGGTTCACCAGGTCGGTCACCCGGCGGACATTTTCCGAGGATTCCTTGATGGCCACCAGGTTGGGCACGTCCGCCAGTTCCCGGAACATCTCCGGCGTAATATCCACGCCGTAGGACACCGGGTTGTTGTAGGCCATAATCGGCAGGCCGGTCGAGTTCGCCACGGCGCGGTAGTGGGCCATGGTTTCCCGCCGGTCGGACTTATAGACCATCGCCGGCAGCACCATCAGGCCATCCACACCGGCCTTCTCCGCATCGCGGGCGAAGCGGCAGGCCAGGGCGGTCGTATATTCGGCCACGCCGGTCAGCACCGGAATGCGGCGCCCGGCGGCCTTAGTCGTTTCCCGCAGAACGCTCAGCTTTTCTTCGTATTCCAGAGCCGTGTTCTCACCCACCGTCCCCAGCAGCACGACGCCGTGAATGCCGGCGCCGATCATGACTTCCAGGTGCCGTGCGGTGGCCGCCAGGTCCAGCGATTGATCCTGGCGAAATTGCGTGGTAATGGCGGGAAATACGCCCTTCCAGGTGACGTTCATGGCTGTGTACCAGGATATCCTAACGGAATTCCGGCCACGGAGGCTTGCGGAAATCTAGGCGGTTCGCCGGTGTCTGAGCACGAAGGTGAGGGGCCACAGAAAACAAAGCACGGTCACCAGGCTAACTGCGGTCAGCACCCTTTCGATCCCGCCCTGGACGGCAGACGCAATCGGTCTTGACATAGGGGTACGTTCCCAATTCCGATTTTACGGCCGGATTTCTTACATCTCGATGAAAAATTGAATACGTTTGTATTTTCATTCACCACGGCGATGGAGCGGCAAATGTCGGGTTGACCGAAATGGCGCGAGACGTTCACGCCGGTGTTACCGTGTGCGCGCTACCATTTTCGCAACCACCACCAGACCAACTGGGGGGCCAAGTCGGCGACTTTCGGCCCCCCGACCTCACGAGTTCGGCCGCAGTTAGCCGGCCGCGGGTGCGCTTGGCTTGTCGAGGGTAGGGGACAGCTCGGCGACTTACGCCGAGAGTGCTTTGACTCGCGCGTGCAGGTTTGACTTGTACCTGGCGGCCGTGTTCTTCTTGATGATCCCCGATTTCGCCGACCGGTCAATCAGCGAAAACGTCTGGGGCATGAGTTCGGCAGCCGCTTTGGCATCCTTGCCGGCGATTGCCTTGCGCATCGCGCGGATCTGGTGCCGCAAACGAGACTTGTTCTTCCGGTTGTATTCCGTGCGCCGTTCCGCCTCGCGCACCCGCTTCAGCGCGGAAAAAGTATTGGCCATCTTCGATCGATCGATTCCTTAGAGAGTGTTCGAGTTTCCAGCATAGCGCACCGCGCGGTTGCTCGGCAACCGCCCTGCGGGTGCGCAGGTGCTTAATTAAACGATGTGAGGAAGTCGGTTGCCGCCGACCGCTCCCAAACCCGGTGAAGCCGGAACCAATAGAAGCTGTGGACTGGACGCGGAGGCGCCGAGCACGCGGAGAAAGACGCGGAGAAAACCAAAGTCAAAACCTGAGAACGCGGAGTAGGCAGAGACCGCGGAGAAAAGCAACTTGCGCTAGTTGGAACTGAGCTGCGAGATCCCCAGAACACTTAAGCGCCCCTGCCCGCCCTGCGCCCCACGCCGTCGCCGGCGGTATGATCCCGCGATTGCCCGCGGCAGCCGATCACGGGCTCCAGGAGGAAGTTCATTTTGCGATTCACCCGGACTGACGAGTGTCTTGTGGGCCTTGTCATACCGGCGCTCGCGGCCCGAGGGGCTGAGCGTCTCTCCCGACGGCGGGTGTTTGCTGTTTGCAGCCGACCAGGCCCGTGTCGTTGGCCTTTCGCAGTTTTTCGCAGGACCCACGGGTGGAAACCGTGCGTACCCGCACCCGGTGGCCGATTTCGGCCAGATCGGTGACTTGCGGCCAACGCGATTCCGACATGCCCCGCAAATCGCTTGACAGCAAAGGCTTTGCTGTATGGCAAGACAATTGCACCTAATGAGGCAGAGGTCGAAAAAAAAATGCGAAAAGGAATGCTGATTCTGGCTGCTGCTCTGATGACTCTGGCGCCCGTGGGCGCTTCGGCCGCCGTTCGCGGGTTCGTGGTTGCGGGAGGCCCGTATTACGGGGGTTTTTACTCCCCGTTTTGGGGGCCGTATTGGGCTCCTTACGGCGGTTTCTATGCGTACCCCAATGTGGGTCAAGTGAAGCTGGATACCAAGGTGAAGGACGCCCAGGTGTTCATCAATGGCGCTTACGCCGGAACTACGCACGAAAACAAGACGATGCACCTGCGCCCCGGCACCTACAACTTCGATATTCGCGAAGCGGGCCAAAGCCAGTTCGCCCAGAAGGTCTACGTTGCAGCCGGCAAGACGGTGCACCTGCACCCCGAGTTGACGCCGGTACCGCCGGCGAAGTAGCTCACTAACCCAAGAGGGCCGCGGCAATTCGGCCGCGGCCTCTTGCCATGGGTGCGTCCGACCGCACTCGGCGCCTCAGCAAACGCCGCCAGAGTTCGCGCGGGGGCTCGACACGCCGGCGAGCCGGTGGCGGGCTCCACCATCAGGCGCAGGTGGATCGGCGTCGCGGCTTCCGCGCGCGGAGTGGAATCGACTATCTGCTCAGCAGCCGCAGGGAGCAGGTCATATTGACTCCAGGGTCTATACTCATGCCCCGAATTTCCTTGCCATCGTCCAGCGTGTGGCCAACGATATTGATGTCGGGCGCCGGCTGGCCGTTGATCTTCTGTGTGTAGGTGATGGTACCCGTACAATCGCTGTTGGCCACCGACGTGCCGCTGACGGTCTGGTCGACAATGGTTCCGCCCAGGCTAATCTTGCCGGTCCCGGTGAACTTACCGCTCCAGTCTCCGACGGCTGTGCCGAGAGACTGGTCATGGGCACTTGCGGTACTCCCGCGGCGGGGCTCGTGAGGCCGGTGCACACCACGCCGTAGGTGCCGCGGGTGGTCGCCGCGGTGCACGTATTCTGCGCCCACGCCGGAGCCAGCAGAATCATGGTCAGGGATAGAAGCACGATTACAATTACAATTCGCATAGGAATCTCCTTTTCTGTGTGGTGGTCTTCTGTGTTGTCGGTCAGTGAGTAGATGTCGCCCCGTAGGCGCGGCTGGCGCCGACGGGGGAAATCAGGCCGTAGTAAGCGGTTCCCAGTGGAACTGCGACTGGCGCGCGATCACCGTACCGATGGCGCCCGGAAGGTGGTACGCCGCCAGCAGGCACCGGTCGGCGGCGGCGCGCTCCATCAGTTCCTTGCGCGTGGCGACGGTTTCATCGTGCGCGAGGTCGAAGACGGTTACCCAGTCCGGAGACTGGAAGTGCGCCGGATGAATGATCGCGTCGCCCACGTAGAGCAGTTGCTGCCGTTCGGAAGAAACCAGTACGGCGGCGTGCCCCGGGGTGTGGCCGGGCGCGGAAAACACCAGCACGCCGGAGGCGACTTCGGTGGGCTGGTCGAGAAGGCGCAGCCGGTCTTTCGCAGGCAGCAGGTGATCGCGAAATGAGGCGGCCATGGTCCGCTCCAGCGCTCCCAACCCATAGAGCGCGCCGGCCGCGAGCCTGGCTTGGGTTTCGGCGTCTGTCCAAAACTCGAATTCCCTGCGCATCATGACCACCGCCGCGTTGGGAAATCGCCCGACCCCGCCGATATGGTCGGGATGTGCGTGCGAGAGGATCACGGTATGGATGTCCTCAGGCATGAAGCCCGCTGCTTCCAGGCTTTCTTGAAGCCTTCCCGTGCGGGGACCCAGCGCCCCGGCGCCGGTGTCGAGCAGGATTCGCGTGGATCCCGTATCGATCAGGAACGCCGTGTATGGGACAGCCACCTCGCTGGGCGTCTCCGCTCCCGGGGGAGTAACTATCGGCCCGGGGTAGGTCAGATCGCCATCCGGCAGAATCCAGCACTCATAGGCGCCGATTTCCACTCTTCGGGGGCCGTTCATGAGGTCCTCCCCGCCGTGGCGGCATACTCTCCAACCGTCATCAGTTTTCGCGGCAGCATGCGCAGCGTATCGCCCATGTCCATAGGGCAGCCGCATGCGTAGCCCAGCATGAGCGCCGCAAAGGTCTTGCCGAGCGGATCGGCGGCTGCGGCGAACTGGCGTTCCAGGGCATCCTGCGGGACATGGGTGACCTCGAAGGAACGGCCGGACGCGCTTTCGAAGGCACGCACCACGTCGTGCGGCGAAAGGTTCTCCGGTCCCCCGACATCGAGTGCCCGGTTGCGCGCGGCGCCGGTTTCGAGCGCATCCACCGAGAACCCCGCGACGTCCCGATAGGACACCCACGCCACGGGGCGCTCGCCGCGGCCATAGATGGTGGCGCGGCCGTGGATGTAGTCGAAGCCCAGCATGGGGCTGAGCCAGACTTCCATGAAGTAGCTGGCGTGCAGGATGGTGTAAGCCATGCCGCTTCCGGCGAGCCTCTGTTCGACTTCGCGTTTGGCCGCGGCCAGCGGATAATCGACCGGCTGGGCCGCCGGAATGGAGACGTAAATGAACCGCTCCACCCCGGCCCGGGCCGCCTTGTCCACCAGGTTCAGATAGCCCAGGCGATCCACGCTCTCGATGGAATCGCCCTCCTGGTGGGAAATGGTGGACGATGCCGTGGCGATCACGGCTGAGGCTCCCTCGCACACCCGCGAGATCGAGTCCGGGTCTTTCAGGTCGGCTAAGGCGGTCTCGATACCCGCCGAGCGGAGCGCCTCCACCTTCTCAGGAGATGAGGTCGCGCGGACCAGCCCCCGAACGGGATGGCCGCCGCTCAACCTCCGGCAGATTTCGCTGCCCAGGAGCCCGGTGGCTCCCACTACCAGGATCATGTCGGCCTCCATGTAGAGCATGAGCCAGGTCGCCCCACCGGCGCAAGGGGTCCGGGGTGAACACGAGGTGAACGGTCAGGTAAACACTTGCTCGGTGAGCAAGCCCCGGATGCGCAGTGGATCGAGCAGCGGCTCGATGTGCACAAAAGGGCGCCGGTGGAGCATCGCTCCGCGGCAGCGCTGAGCTCGGCCATCGCCTCGTCCCATTCACCCAACCCGGTGGCCACGAGAGCGCGCTCATAAGCGGTGACCGCGACCCGCTGTTCGAGGCGCCGCAATTCCTCCAACACCTCGCGCGCCGCGGCGGCGTCGCCGCTGGCGGCATAAGCATAGCCCAGGGTGCCGAGCAGGTCCGGGAGGAACGATGCGCCGGAGCCCATCAGGCGGCGCGGGGCTGAGACAACAAACGACCCATTTCTGGATGCGGCGCTTAAGCCAGTTGCAGCCGTTTCAGCTTGATGCGGTCGCGGCGGACTTGCGCGAGATCGTACTGCGCCTGTTGCACCAGCCAGCCTTGCTCGGCGCCGCCGAAAACCTTCGAGAGCCTCACGGCCATTTCGGGGGATATGCCGCGCTTCCCGTTTACAAGTTCCGAAAGCGTGTTGCGCGTTACTCCAAGGGCGGCGGCTGCATCCGTGATGCTCAAGCCCAAAGGTTCAATACACTCCTCGAACACGACAAGGCCGGGGTGCGGCGGGTTCTTCATGGTCATAGGCTGGTTCCTTTCAGTGGTAATCGACATAATCAACGTCCTCCGCGCCATCGTCAAAGCGGAAAATCACCCGCCAGTTGGCCCGGACAGTTACGGCCCAGAAGCCCTTGAACGCGCCTTTGAGCGAATGCATCCGGAAGCCCGGCAGGTCCATATGGGCAACGGTTGGAGCGGCGTGAAGCGTTGCCAGAATATTCCGCAGCTTGCCAACATGTTCCGGGTTTACGCCGCTCGGGTCGTCCTGTTCAAAAAGCCGTTTCAGTCCCTTGTGGCGGATTGTCCGTATCATCCCGTCACGTAACCTGACATGTGTCGCATGTCAAGAACAATTCTAGCGCAACTGCGGTTCAGACAGTAGCCACTGTCTGAATTGCAGCTAGCGCAAGGGAGCAGGGAAGGGCGAAACGGATCCTTTTTGAGACTGGCCGAGGCCGTGGCGATTCGCCGGAGCTTATCTCTACTTCAGCCGGGGTTATGCGCCGGTGGCCACTTCCGCGGCTCCGATGCCGTTCGAAGCCAGCATGGCGAAGATGGCTCTGCACGCCCGGATTGCCAAGGAAGCGCCCTCGACCGCGCCTCTCCCGGCGGATGAAGCGAATTTGCCGGCGGGCGCCCAGATCTATCGCGAGCAGTGCGCAATGTGCCACGGCTGGCGCGGCCAGCCCGAGACGGATGCCGCCGAGGGCATGTTTCCCAAGCCCCCGCAGTTGCTCAAGGGACACGGCGTGACGGATGACCGCGTCGGCGAGACTTACTGGAAGGCTGACCGGACGGTACCAAAGGGAACGGAATCCGGCTCAGCGGCATGCCGGCGTATGACCAGTCGATGAATGACAGCAGTTATCGCAGGTCAGCCTGTTCCTGGCCGACGCCGATAAATTGCCTGGGAATGTCCAGAGGTTCGTCGAAACCCCGGTATCCTCACTCGCCGCGCCGGCGTCCTCCGCCGCCGCCGCGGACCAGCCGCGATAGTTCCTGCAGCGCGGCCAGTTCCGGCTGGGTGCGGAACGTGGTGCGATACCATTCGTCCACCTGCCCCTTCTGAGCGTCCAGGTTGCTCAGCGAATGACGGGAGAAATACGCACTGATTCTTCCCGCAGATTCCGTGGCCTTCGCCGCCGCGCCCGACTGCTGGTAGCAATACGTCAGCAGATAGTCCTGAAGCCGGAGATCGGGATCGGGCGGAGCGCCCGTTCCCAGCCGCTCGGGATACTCGCGCGAGCGCTCCAGTCGCTCGGCGGCTTGAGTATATTGGCCCTTCTTCATATCCGCCAGTGCCTGGCTCGCCAGGCACTGAACGAACAGCGTGTGGATGTCGCTCTGGCCTTCGAACGGCAGGATAGTGGCCTCGGCGAGCACGGAATTGCAGTCCGCGAACCGGCTGCTGTTGAGGTACGCCCGGGCCGCCAGCACCTTGATGGCATCCTCATTGGGAAACCGCCGTGAAGCCTCTATGGCCAGGTTGAGCGCTTTATCGTGAACTCCCTTGGTGGTGTAGAAACTCGCCAGGTGATACCAGGTCCGCCAATCCTTCTGATCGAGCGAGTACGCCCGCTCGTAATCGGCCTGGGCCTTCTGGGAGTCCTGCTGGAGGAAGGCGCGGGAGATATAGGCCGGCGCATAGTCCATGCGGTCGCCGCACACCTCGAACATCTTCATGGCGTCCTCGTCGCGGCGCAGACCCCAGTAGATCAGGCCCAGATAGTAGCTGGGCTTCCAACTGCCCGGCTGCTCGGCGGCGGCCCATTGAAATACGGGAATGGATTCCTCGCGAAACGGAAACACGAGATAGGGCGAAAGCGAGGAAGCCTTTTCCAGCGCCTTGCGGCTCTCGGCCGGAGACTTGTCGCGCAGCAGGTACGCCTGCCAGTAGCGGACCGTCGCCTGGTCCGGCGCTGCTTCGAGCACGCGCAGCGCATCGCCGTTCAGCCGCAGGTTGGCGTAGTAGACCGCGATCTCGAGGTAAGTCTCGTGCGGCATTTCACTCCGGATCGCGGATTTGAAGTTGTTCAATGCGGCCGGCGTGGGCGCCAGGAGGTACTGCTCGAATTGCGCCAGGTGATTCAGGGGATCGATCTCCAGAATCTTCGCCAGGGTCGCCTGGGCCTCGCGAGGTTGTTTGAGCAGGCGATAGACCGTAGCCAGTACCTGGTAAGTGCGGATGTTATTGACGTCATATTCGAGCGAGCGCTTCAGATACTCCTGGGCGCGTTCCAGGTTGCCTTCCATCACATAGATCGAACCCAGCTCGCTGTAGGCGCTCGATCGAAACTGCATGGACCGCGCCGCCCATCCCAGCGTTTCCTTGGCATCCGTCAGCTTGTCCAGCCGCCGCGACAGGATTCCGTAGACATAGTTCGCGTCGGGATCGTACATGACGTAGTCCAGGGCCTTGCGGGCGTACTCCAGCCCTTTCTTGTACTCGGCCCTGCGGCAATAGATCTCGGCGACCCGCGTCAAGGCGCGCACGTGCAGCGGTTCCTTCTCCAGGACCGCCAGGTACTTCGTCAAGGCCGGCTCGTAGCTGCGCTCCTTGTCGTCGCGCTCGGCGGACTGGTAGAGTCCCTCGAGGGTCGAGGTCTGGTAGTTTCGGAAGGTCAATGGGCGGTCGAGTAACCCGTCCTTGGGATCGTCGGTGTAAGTGAGCTTGTCGCCGACTTCCACTTGTAAGTCGCCCTTATTGACGGACGCCGAAATCTTCTTCTCGTACACTTCCATCGGTTTGAGCGCGATCCGGCTGGAGTAGATTTCCTTGCCCGCGGCGCGAACCACCAGTTTCTCGTCGATCTTCTGCAGCGCGCAGAAACTCAGCACCAGCTCGTCGCCGGCCCGGCGCACGTTGAGCGCTCCATACGGCGTGGCTTTGACCATGCCGCCGATCTTCTTGTACGGAAAATACAGCTCCCGCCAGTGGTCGGCGGAGTAAGGCGCGAAGAAGCTGACGTCGCTCTGGTCCAGCAGGCGCCCGGTCTGGTGTTCCAGGTACTGGCCGTCGCTATCCGTGAGCAGGTTCTCCCAAATCGCCCCGGCGCGCGAAAGCGACCAGCGAAAGAGCTTCTGGCCGGGCACGTCTTCGTGCAGCGCCCAGTGGCCGTATCCGAAATCCGAATCGTGCCAGTAGCCGCCGGAGAAATCCCCCAGCGCCCCGTGAACGAAGAAGCTGCCGTCATCCGTGTTGTCGTGATTCTTGTACCAGGAGAGATCGCGCCCGTCACGGCTCATCGGCCACGGCTGGCTGGGAACCGCGTAGTTGTGCCCGATCCACGAATTACCCGGAAGGATTACCTCCAGGTCCTTGCCCACCTTCTGGGCGACATTCATCCACACGTAATAAGACTGGTTCAGCGGCTGCGGGTTGTACCAGAGAGAGCGTTGTTCCACGTAGGCTTTGTCAGGCGGTATGGTGAACTCGACTCTCCACTCGGTGCGCGACGGCAGATCCATGGTGCCCACGAAGCAACTCACGCTTCCGTCCGGATTCCTGCGGATGAGGTAGTCCACCGGGCTGGCCGTCGACGGCGCGTGTCCGATAATCCCGAAGTTCAGCTCGATGCCGCCCGAAGTCCACGGGCCGCGCATCGAGATGTTGCGGAACTTGAGCACGTGATTGTAATAGATGAATGCCTGCTTGGTGCTCTTTTCCACCGCGCCGATCAGCTTGCCGCCATCGGCCGGCAGGACGAACGCCTCGATGTACGGGTTTTCCATCCGGATGACGTTCCAGGTCTGGTCGGCGCCCGTAACGCTCAGGTCGTCAAACGAAAAGTAGGGATAGATTTTCTGCCCGACTCCTCCCCTGGTGGACCGTGTCGGCGACGGATCCGGGCCGGAATACGGATAAGTTTTGATGACCTGCTTTTCCTCGCGGATGGTGGCCTGCTGGCCAAACAGGCTACCGGCGGCAACGGCCAGGATCGGGACTGCTGCGGATAGGCGTCTCGTCATAATCTGCGCCCCTTTTGAGGGAATCTGTGATTTGGACCCCAGGGTCCGATTGCAGTATACACCCACGGCTCGCGTCGGTTACCATCAGGTTCGGAGGAACTGGAATGACACGGCGGGACTTTGCCGGTTCGCTGGCAGCGGCCGCGGGATCGCGATTGTGGGGCGCGGAAACGCGGACTCCGAATATCGTCATGATCCTCTGCGACGACCTCGGATACGGCGATCTGGGATGCTATGGTTCGCGCATCGAGACGCCCCATCTCGACCGACTGGCGGCCGAAGGCGTGCGCTTCACCAATTTCTGCTCCGCCGACCCGGTGTGCTCGCCTTCGCGCGCCGCTCTCCTGACGGGCCGGTATCCCACGCGCGTGGGCGTGCCCCGCGTGCTGTTCCCGCAGGACCAGGAGGGGCTCAACCTGGACGAAACCACGCTGGCCAACGTGCTGAAGGCGCGCAGCTACCGCACCATGTGCATCGGCAAGTGGCACCTGGGGCGGCCCGAGAAATACTTGCCCACCAGCCGCGGCTTCGACGAGTACTTCGGTATTCCCTACAGCAACGACATGACTCCCCGGGTGCTCATGCACAACACCGAAGTCGTCGAGCAGACGGCCACGCTCGAAACGCTGACCCCGCGCTATACGGACCAGGCGCGCAAGTTCATCGCGGATGCGAAAGCGGCGCCGTTCTTCCTCTACATGCCCCACACGTTTCCCCATATTCCGCTGGCGGCGTCGCCGCGTTTCCGCGGCAAATCGAAGGAAGGGCTTTATGGCGACGTGGTCCAGGAAATCGACTGGAGCGTGGGCCAGGTGCTGGACTCGTTGAAGACGAACGGGCTCGACCGCAATACGCTGGTGCTGTTCTCCAGCGACAATGGTCCCTGGTACCAGGGGAGCCCGGGCAAGCTCCGCGGGCGCAAGAACACCACCTACGAGGGCGGCGTGCGCGAGCCCTTCATCGCGCGCTGGACCGGCAGGATCCCCGCCGGGCGCGTATCCGACGCCCTGGCGTCGATGATGGATATCTTCCCCACGGTGACGAAATTGTGCGGCGGTACGATGCCGGCCAAGCCTCTCGACGGCATCGACATCTGGCCGCTGCTCCATGGCGACCAGAAGCAGATCGAGCGCCCGCCGCTTCTCTATTTCGACAACTGGGACCTGCAATGCGCGCGCTGGATGAACTGGAAGCTGCACATCGCGCGCCACAACACGGCCGCTTATACGCCCGCGCCGCCCGCCGGACGCCACAGCTATGTGCTGCCCATGCCCGAGCTTTACAACCTGGCGAGCGATCCGGATGAGAGCTACGACGTCGCCCCGGAGAATCCGCAGGTTGTCGCACAGATGCAGGCGAAGATCGGCGATTTGCTCAAGGACTTTCCGGATCCCGTCCGCCAGGCATACGCGGAGGCGAAAGCGCGCGCCGTGGATCCGTCCATGGCGACCGGCTCATACCCTCAGCCGGTGAAATGAGGCGTCCCGCAAGAATAACTTGGTCCGAAGCCGCGATCTCACCGCGGAGCAACGGAGACGCGGAGATCGGCGCGGAGGAACACCATGAGAAAAAGCGCCAGACGGATTGCGGCGGATGGCGGGCGTTTCCCATGCCGCCATGGGAGAACGCGGAGCGAGCGG
>Ga0326728_10017801_pt1 | contig 14144 bp, 9 predicted proteins | sample MB3enrmetagenome_FD_207602 | JGI IMG/M metagenome (GOLD analysis project Ga0326728, IMG submission 207602) | Lab enriched peat soil microbial communities from McLean, Ithaca, NY, United States - MB31MN | ecosystem: Environmental > Terrestrial > Soil > Wetlands > Peat | place: USA: New York...
CAAAACATTCTTTCCCGAGCCATTTGGATTTGCGCGACTGCTTGCATTTTCACTTTCGTGACCGGCTGCCAGACTCACGATCACGGTTCAGTTCAAGCCATATCGCGGGAAAATCCAAATCCAGCACTGGCCAGTTCAACCGCACTGGCGCAGACAAACCAAGTGCCTGCGGATGCCAAACCAGCGTCGTCAAACGTGCCCGGCATGCAATTTCCCAAAATTGATTCCCAGCGGCGCGCTTACTTCCGCATCGTGGCGCCTGAAGCGAAAAGCGTTTCCGTCAGTCTGCCGGGGGGCCGTGGGACAAAAGGAGACGATGGTGTCTGGGCCATCACTACCAGCCCGCTTGCGCCGGGATTTCACTATTATTCGATCACGGTGGATGGCGCCACGGTGTCGGACCCGGCCAGTGAGAGTTACTTCGGCACGGGCAAGATGAGCAGCGGCATAGAAGTTCCGTCGCCTGGCGAAGATTTCTATTTGCCCAAGGACGTGCCGCACGGCGACATCCGGGCGCACTATTATTTTTCTGAGTCCACCGGTCTCATCCGCCGTTGCTTCGTTTATACCCCGCCGGATTACGACACGAACCTGACTGCGCGTTATCCGGTGCTTTACCTGCTGCATGGGATGGGAGAAGACGCCCGTGCCTGGCCCGCGCAAGGCCGGGTTGGGTTCATCCTCGATAACTTGATCGCCGAAGGCAAAGCCAAGCCGATGTTGGTTGTGATGTCTGACGGCGATATCACTCCCGGCGCCATGACCGGTCCCAGAAGAGGCGGAGGCCCCATGTTTTGGGACAAATTCACCCAAGAGCTCATCGAGGACATCATCCCCATGATTGATTCAACCTATCGCACGATCCCGGACCGCGAACACCGGGCGATTGCCGGGCTTTCGCTCGGCGGCACACAAACCTTGGAAATCACACAAGCACATCTCGATGACTTTGCCTACATCGGGGTCTTCAGCGCGCCATTCGGTTTTCCGAAAATCCCCGATGGATTCCACGGACTGTTGGGTGACCCTGCAGCTTTCGCCAAGCAAGTCAAAGTGCTCTTCATCAGCATCGGTACCGCCGAAGGAGGAATGACGGCCGGTGGTCGCAACTTCCATCTGGCGCTGGAGCAAGCCGGTATCAAGCATGTCTATTACGAACCACCAGGCACCGCGCACGAATGGCAGACCTGGCGCCGAAGCCTGCATGAATTTGCGCCGTTACTCTTCCAGACCGGGGAAGGCGGCGACCAGTAAACCCGGATATAACCATGAAAACCAAAACGATCATCGCATTAACTGTGATGGCAGGCAGCCTGGTTGCCCTTGCCCAGACCAATTCATCGGTTGCCAGCATTGAACTCGGCAGCGATGCCAAATCGGCCAGCTCGAATGTCCCCGGGCAACAGTATCCCAAGATTGATTCAGAGCGCCACGCGGAATTCCGGCTGCGCGCGCCGAGTGCTCAAAGAGTGCAGCTCGACATTGGAGGACACAAATACGACATGACCAAGAACGACCAAGGCGTTTGGTCGGTCGTCACGCCGCCATTGGTCGTTGGTTTCCATTACTACGCCATCATCGTTGACGGCATCTCCGTGGCTGATCCGGCCAGCGAGAGTTTCTTTGGCGTGAGCAAAATGATGAGCGGCATTGAAGTGCTATCACCGGGCGAAGATTTTTACGACGCCAGGAACGTGCCTCATGGTGAAGTGCGCGAGCATTGGTATTACTCCAAAACGAACAGCGCTTGGCGCAGATGCTACGTCTATACGCCGCCGGATTATGCCGGCAATCCGACGGCGCGTTTCCCCGTGCTCTATCTCATGCACGGCGCCGGTGAAGATGAGCGCGGGTGGTCCACGCAGGGCCGCATGAACTTCATTCTGGACAACCTCATCGCCGAAGGAAAAGCCAAACCCATGATTGTGGTCATGGAAAACGGCGGTGGCAGTGCCCTCTTCGCTCCGGGCGCACGTGTGCGACGGCCCGGCGCCGGCCCCGGACGCGGTGGCTTCCCTGGGTTCGGCGGTCCCGCCGGCCTTTTCCCCGACACCCTGCTGCACGAAATCATTCCGATGATTGACTCAACTTACCGCACGATTCCCAACCGCGAGCATCGCGCCATGGCCGGTCTCTCGATGGGAGCCTTCCAGACCTATCAAATTGTCCTGAACCATCCCGATACGTTCTGCGCGATGGGTGCGTTTAGCGGTGGAGCGGGTGGCATCACCAACTTGAACACGGCATACAATGGTTTGTTTGCCGATGCCGATGCTTTCAACAAGAAGATCAACGTGATGTTTTTCAGCATGGGAACCGCCGAGAACCTCATCGCCACTCGCAATCTGGACAAACTTCTCGCCGACGCGCACATCAACCACGTTTATTACGAGTCGCCGGGCACAGCGCACGAATGGCAAAGCTGGCGCCGGAGTTTCTACCAATTCGCACCGTTGCTGTTCCAGAATCCGTGAGAATTTCGCCCAATCCGCTGCATCCTATGAAAACCACCTACTCCATCCTTCTCGTTCTCACCGCGCTCGCCGCCGGTGCCCAAACCCCGGCACCCAGTCAACCCGTCACCGCTACCATTGATACCTCGGAAACCGGCCCGCCGATTTCTCCTTATGTTTACGGCCAGTTCCTCGAACACATTGGCAGCCTCATTTATAGCAGTCTTTGGTGCGAGATGCTTGATGACCGCAAATTCTATTACACCGTCGGGTCTGCACCCGCAGGTGGTCCTGAATCTGGCCAACGCGGATTTGGTGGTTTCGGGGGACGCCGACGCGGCGCCGCCCCGGGACGGTGGAATCCTATCGGTCCCGTTGATTCTGTTGTCATGGACACCAACAATCCTTACGTCGGCGATCACACGCCTTTGATCAAGCTTGCCGGCTCCGAGCCTCGCGGCATACGTCAGACCGGAGTTAACTTCGTTAAAGGCGAAACCTACGATGGCCGCATTCAATTGGCGGGCGATTCCAGCGCCAAGGTTTCTGTCAGCATCGTTTGGGGCACCAACGCCGACGCCGCGCGACAGACTATTCAACTCGGCAAATTGAGCAAGCACTACAAGAAATTCAATTTCTCCTTCAAAGTTGAAAACTCTGGCCCCGCTCAATTCGAAATCAGCGCCACCGGCGCCAGCTCGTTCCATGTCGGCGCGGTTTCTCTCATGCCCGCCGACAATCTTCATGGCTTCCGCCCGGATGCCATCGCCGTCCTCAAAAGCCTCCGCTCCGGCGTTTACCGCTTCCCCGGCGGCAACTTTGTCTCCGCCCACGAATGGCGCAATGCCATTGGCGATCCCGACAAACGTCCGCCTATCTATGATCCTGTTTGGCGTGCACTTCAACTCAACGACATCGGCACTGATGAGTTTATGACCCTGTGCAAACTCCTCGGCGTCGAACCTTATGTCACTCTGAATGCGGGGCTTGGCGATGAGTGGTCAGCCGCTCAATACGTCGAGTACGCCAACGGCGACGCCAACACATCAATGGGCAAATTGCGCGCCGCCAACGGCCATCCCGAACCCTATCACGTCAAGTTCTGGGGTATTGGTAATGAAATGTGGGGGATCAGCTACCAGTATGGCGCCATAAAACTCAATCAGTTTGAGTTTAAGCACAACGAGTTTGCCAAGGCCATGAAGAAAGTGGACCCGACCATCAAACTGATCGTCAGCGGTGCCATGCCGGACACGATGACCGGTTCCAAGGAATCGTTGAACTTGGGCACTAATCTGGTTCCGCCTTACCTCTCACCGGCTGACTGGACCGGCGGATTGCTTTCAAACTGTTTCAACAACATTGATCTCATCAGCGAACACTTCTACAACTACGGTGCCACGCACTTCAGCCTCGCCGAAGGCCGCCAGGTGCCGAATGATCCCAAGGAACCGATCACGGACTGGATGCGCCGCCCCGCCAACCATATCCGCATCAAATACGAGGAATATAAGGAATACGAAAAATTGTATCCGCAACTCGTCACCAATCCGAAGCCGTTGAACATTGATGAATGGGCTTACATGGGCGGCCGTCATCCCGTTTACCCATCTTATGCCTGGGTGTTCCACGAAATGTTCCGCCACTCGGACATTTTTCAAATGGCGGCTTACACCTTTGCCACCTCGCTGCTTGCGCGCGATGGAACGAACGTCTCGTTGAATGCCAACGGCCTCGTCTTCAAAATCTATCGCGACCACTTCGGCACGATTCCGGTCAAGGTTTCCGGCAACTCGCCCCAGCCCAAACCCACCGATCCGCCCGGGGGCGAGCAACCGGTGGTCAACGCCGGCAGCGATACCTTTCCTCTCGATGTCGTCGCTGCTTGGACCGATGATCGCTGCACTCTCACGGTGGCCGTCTTGAATCCCACCAATGTCGAGCAACCCCTCAAGCTCAACATTACCGGCGCCGCTCTGTCCGGCAAAGGCACGCTGTGGCGGCTCGCGTCCACTGCTGACAACGGCCAAAATCCCAGTGTCAGCAGTTCGCCCGTTGATTCGATTCCCGATTCACTCACCCTGCCGCGCTTCAGCGTAAGCATTTACGAGTTTGCGGTAAGATACTGAGACACCAATGAAACGTTCAATACATTCAACAAGGAGCATTGCCATAAAACATTTTCGTTCTAGTCTGGAGTTAGTGAGTCTGCTCGCGCTAACCGTCGGCGTTGCCACAGCGGCGCCGCCGGATTCCCCGGGGATTTCCGATGCCGCGGCACGACACTGGACGGCCGACAACGGCAACGGCACCTTCTCCAACCCGCTGTTTTACGAGGAGTTCGAGGACCCGGACCCCATCCGTGTCGGCGACGACTATTACCTCGCCAGCACCACGATGCACATGAATCCGGGCGTGATCGTGATGCATTCCAAGGACTTGGTGAACTGGGAACTTGCCAGCTACTGCATTGATCGGCTGGACTTGGGACCGGCCTACCGTCTGGAGGGTGGAAACATTTATGGCAACGGCATCTGGGCACCGTGCATTCGCTACCATGACGGGATGTTCTATGTCTTCTGCAACGTTAACAGGGCGGGCTTGCAGGTTTTCCGCTCCAAGTCCGCCAGCGGCCCTTGGCAGCACAACCAGATCCAGGGTTTCCATGACTTGTCGGTCCTTTTCGATGATGACGGCAAGATCTATCTCGTCTCCGGCAACAGGAATCCCTACACCATCGTGGAACTCAACAAGGACCTCACAGGCGTGATCCCCGGTGCCCGCCACCAGATGAACGCCCCGAGCATGGGCGAGGGCCATCACCTTTACAAGATCAACGGAAAATACTTCGACGTCTCCGCCATCCCAGGTGCGCATACCGACCAGGTCGTCGCACGCTCAGACTCGATTGACGGTCCTTGGCAGATCGAACGTATGGTTCACAGTGAGTCCTTGGGCGTCCCGACTCAAAACAGCATCCGAGTCAATGGCAGCGGAGCTGATCGAACTTTTACTATCATGCACAGCAACCCGAATTCCGGCGGTGGCCTGACCCTCCATCAGGGCGGCGTGGTTGATACTCCGTCCGGCCAATGGTGGAGCATCATCATGCAGGACCACGGCAGCATCGGTCGCATGGTTTCGTTGGTCCCAATCACTTGGGACAACGGCTTCCCGATCATCGGCCTGCCAAGCAACCTTCGCAAGGCACCCAACACCTGGATCAAGCCCGACACCGGCTACACCCAGGCTCCCAAGCCGCTGTTCGTGCGCAGCGACAACTTTGATTCTCCGAAAATGAACCCCGTCTGGCAGTGGAATCACGTCCCCGACGATTCCAAATGGTCCCTCACCGAAAAAACCGGTGTGCTTCGCCTGCACTCGTTACCTGCCGACAGCTTCTGGATGGCCCGCGACAGCCTGACGCAGCGGCCGATGGGTCCCGAGTCCATCGCGACGGTCGAACTCGACGGATCGGGTCTTGAGCCTGGAGATACAGCGGGCCTGGCGCTGCTAAGCGCTCCTTACGCCTGGATCGGACTTGGGAAAACCGCCGAAGGTGTCACCCTGCGGATGTTCGATGAAACCTATCACAAGACGAACAACGCTTCGAGCAGCCCCATCCACGTTTGGCTCCGCGTTGCCTGCAACTTCGACACCGAAAAAGCCGTGTTCAGTTGGAGCGCCGACGGCAAGGAATTCGCTCCACTGGGCGACCCCTTCACCATGGCGTTCCAACTCATCACTTTCCAAGGCGACCGCCTCGCCCTGTTCAACTATAACGCTGATGGCAAACCCGGTGGTTACGCCGATTTCGACAATTTCAAGGTGGATGAGCCGCGCGCGCGGGGTATTGAACGGATGATTCCCATGGGCAAGACCATCACGCTGACCAGCGGCGCCGACGGCACGGTGCTGGCGGTTAATGTCACGAACATGTCACTGGTGAACGCGGCGGCCAATGACCCTGGTGCAATCGCCCGGAACGTGCAATTCCAGGTCGTTGATCTGGGCAAGGGCCGCGTGGCGCTGAAGGCTTCCAACGGCCGGTTCGTTTCCGCCGCTGACAACGCTGTTACGTTGAAGGACCTTGCCGGAAAAACGCTTGGCGATGCGGAATCATTTCAATGGGTCAACTTGATGCGCGGCGACACCATGCTCATGTCTCTGGTCAATCATCGCTATTTGGCCACCAAACCCAACGAGCCCGGGCCGGTCACGGTTTCCGGCACCGGTCCGCGACCCGACCGCAAGGACGGCGCGTGTTTCAAATGGAAAGCAGTCGAATGAAACTCGGCGCCATCAGTTCAATTTTCCAAGTCGTACTTCGCCCGGTTCGGCAGAATCGAACAAATTAGAGCATTTCCATAAATAATGTAGCTTGACCCGATAGGGGAGGATATGGCAGGCTGGGGGCATGAAAGCCATACCCCTGCCGGTGCGTGAGCGGATCCTGCGGCTCTACGAACAAGGCAAGAGCACGCTGGAGATTGCCGAATATTCAGGTTTTTGCGTGGCCGCTGTACGGCGGGTGCGCCAGCAGTTCCGGGAACGCGGGACGCTCCAGCCGCGGACGCATTTGTGCGGGCGCAAGACCCTGCTGACCCCGCGGCGGCGGGCGCGTTTGCAAAGGCTGGTGGAGCGGCAACCCGATGCGACGCTGGCCGAATTGGGCACGCAACTGGATCGTCGGTTCGGGACTTCGACGGTGGATTTGTGGCTGCGCCAGCTGGGGTTGAGTTGTAAAAAAAACGCTGCACGCCGCCGAGCGGTCGCGACCCGACGTGGCCGAGCAAAGAAGCCACTGGCATGAACGGCTGACCGCCGTTGCCCACCGAACGGCTGGTCTTTGTGGACGAAAGCGGCGCCAACACCAAGCTGACCCGTTTATACGGGCGTTGTCCGGTCGGCCGGCGGCTGGTCTGTTCGGTGCCGCAGGGACATTATCAGACGACCACGCTGATTGCGGCGGTGCGTTTGCTGGGGCCTTGTGTCCCCCTGGCTGTTTGAGGGGCCGATGGACGGGAAGATGTTTTTGGCCTGGGTGCGGCAAGGTTTGGTTCCCACCCTGCAGCCCGAGGATCTGGTGATTCTGGACAATCTGGCGACGCACAAGGTGGCGGGGGTGCGCCCAGCCATTGAAGCGGCGGGGGCCCGCCTGCTTTATCTGCCGCCGTATTCGCCCGACTTCAACCCGATTGAAAACCTGTGGAGCAAAGTTAAGGCCATCCTGCGGGCGCTGGCTCCCCGCAACGCCGATCAACTGCTGCGGGCGGCGGCGACCACCTTTGACGCGATCTCCCCGGCCGACTGCCGGAGCTTCTTTTTACATGCCCAATACGCTATATTATTTATGGAAACGCTCTAGGCGCAGGACGATCCGTGAAATCCGTAACGTTGGACACCCTTCGCATCGTAACGCCGCGGAATCGGCAGCAGGTGCGCCATGCGGGGCAGGTCGTGATGAAAGGCGGTGTCGAAACAGGCAATCTGCGGCAGGTCCGGGAACCGCTGATGAAATGCCTCGGTCAACAGAATCTCCTCCGGCAGGTGCTCGGGGTCGAACGGACTGAGTTGGTGCAACTCGCCAACCATCGCCGGCGTGATGCGTTGCGGTTCCCAATACTTCGGACCGCCATGCACCACGCGATGACCTGCGGCCGTCAACGCACCCTTCTCGATTCGTTCCTGGATCCAATCCATCAGGACGGCAACCGCCGCCGTGTGATCCGCGGTGCCGCCATCGGCCGCAAAAACGTGTCGGCCTGGGGTCGAACCTTTTACCGCAAAGCTCCCCTGCGGCAGTCCTATTCCTTCGATCCTGCCTTCCAGAATCCGGCGCAAAGAACCGCCCGCTTCGAACAACGCGAACTTGATGCTCGACGAGCCGCCGTTGATCGTCAGGATACAGGGCCGAACTTTTTTTGTGATTGATTTCATGGTCATGCCGTAATCTTCAATCCAAACGCCGCCAGCGTTGCGCGGGTCGTTTGGTAATCCGTGTGCCGGATGCCGCGGATGCCCAGCGTCTCCGCGACTTGCACGAACATGGGCCGGTCTTCGATATAAAGCACGCGGTCACTACGAACCTGTGCGATGTCCAGCGCCGATCGGTAAATGTCTGCATCCGGCTTGCGGAAGTGAACGAAGCACGAGGAAATGAAGAAGTCCACAAAACCGTTGAGCTTAAATTTTTGAATCCGGTGCAGATTCAGTTCGCGCCCTTCGTTGCTGACGACGGCGATCTTGAGTCTGTGTTTGGCCTTGAGCCGGCAGACCAGTTCAATCATTTCCGGAAACGGTTTCGATTGCGCAAACATGAACTGCCGAAACTCGGCCCCCGTGAACGGGCGTTTCCGGTAAAAGACGATCCGGTGGAGATATTCCTCCAACGTCAGTTCGCCGACCTCGTAGGTATCGAACGTCAGGTGGTGCCGATCTTCCATTTCCTGGAGGTCGAGATTGAACCGGTCCGCTGCCGCTTTGCGGGCCTCGTGGTTCCAGCCGTCGCTGAGCAAGACGCCGCCGATGTCCAAGAATAGGCAAGTGATGGCAGTCGTGTTCTTCATCGTTTTGGCTTCAGTCGATTGGATCATCGCCGCCACAGGATTCGTGCGTCTTCCAGTGGAATCGCAACGCCGTTGCAGTGCGGTATCACGCGTGCCGTATAGTCTGCTGGTGGGCGGGCTGCAGACACAGCCGCGATGTAAACAAAGCCGCCCGGCGTACCGGCCAGTTGGCGAACACGCTTCATCTCCTGCCGTGCTGGTGCGCTACCGTTCATTCCATCGGCATAAAGCTCGACTCGCACCATGTCCGGGGCAATTTCATTCAAGAACACCTGAACCTCGAAGGAGTGTTTCTGTCCGGTGGATTCAATTTTCACCTCACCGAAGCGCAGGCCTGCCCATTTCTGTTCCAGCGTATGCTGCCAGTTGACAATCTGCGCTCCAAGGGTGCCTTTATCCGCTGCGCGCTCCTGGTAGGCTGCCGAAGCTGGCAAATAATATTTTTCAGTATACTCTCGCACAGTGCGGTTGGCGGAGAAGCGCGGGGTCAGACGCGCCATGCTCTCGCGCATGCGCGCGACCCACGCCGTGGGGATACCATTGGGTTCACGATTGTAAAACTCAGGGACCACTTCCTGTTCGAGCAGTTTGTAGAGCTCCTCGGCTTCGGCGGCGTCCCAAGCGGGATCGTCGCCGTGTTCCTGGCCGTCACCCAGCGCCCAACCCATTTCCGGCGCATAGACTTCCGCCCACCAGCCGTCCAACTCGGAGAGATTGATGCCGCCGTTGACGAGCACCTTCATGCCGCTGGTGCCGCTGGCCTCCCAGGGTCGCCGTGGCGTGTTGAGCCAAACATCCACACCCTGCACGAGGTTTTCGGTCAGCAGCATGTCGTAATCGCTGAGGAAAATCGCATGAGGACGGATAGCGGGTTGGCGAATAAAGCGCACCCATTCCTCGATGAGCTTTTGGCCGGGTTGGTCCGCTGGGTGCGCCTTACCGGCGATGATGAGTTGCACCGGACGCTGCGGGTTGGTGAGCAAGCGTGTGAGCCGCTCTGGATCGTGGAGCAGCAAGTTTGGCCGCTTATAGGTGGCAAAACGTCGTGCGAAACCTAGCGTCAAGGCATTCGGATCAAACAAATGTTTGGCGCCAGCCACGGCTTCCGCGGATGCGCCGCCAACGGCTAATTCCCGCGCCAACCGGTCCCGCGCGTAGTCAACGAGTGCCTGACGGCTGGCGGTGCGCAGTTGCCACAGTCGCGTGTCAGGCACGCGGCGGATGTCCTGCTCCAGTGTGTCCTTCGTTCCCAGCCAGCGGTCCTTTCCGCAGGCCTCTGTCCAAAGCGTGTCGGCGGTTTCGGAGTCCCAACTCGGCATGTGAACTCCGTTGGTCACGTGTCCGACCGGCACTTCGGATTCCGGCCAACGCGGAAACAGCGGAGCAAAAATGCGCCGGCTCACTTGGCCGTGCAACCGGCTCACGCCGTTGGCCGCGCCGCTCCCGCGAATGGCCAGGTAGGCCATGTTGAATAGCTCGGAAGGGTCATTCGGGTTCAACCGGCCCAAGGCCAACAGATCGTGGATGGTAACACCAAGCCTTTGGGCGTAGCCGCCGAGATACTGTTCGATCAGAGCCGGAGCGAACCGATCAAACCCGGCCGGCACCGCGGTGTGCGTCGTGAAGACGTTGCCGGCCCGGGTGACCGCCAGCGCGGCTTTGAAGGTCAGGCCCGTTTCTTCCATGAAATGCCGGGCGCGCTCCAAAATCGCAAACGCGGCGTGCCCTTCATTGAGGTGACAGACCTGTGGCTGGAGGCCGAGGGCTTTCAGGAGCCGCCAGCCGCCAATCCCGAGGGCCAGTTCCTGTTTGAGCCGCAGTTCGGGACCGCCGCCATAAAGCTCGCTGGTGATCCCGCGATGGGCCGGAAAGTTCGCGGCGTCGTTGCTGTCGAGCAGGTAAAGCTTCACGCGGCCGACCTGCACCTCCCAGGCGCGCAACCAGACGGAGTAGCCCGGCAGCTTGATTTCGAATCGCAACCACTCCCCGTTGGGTTCGCGCAAAGGCGTGATGGGTAATTGACCGGGATCGTTGTAAGGGAACAGCGCCTGTTGCGTCCCGTCCTTGGCGATTACCTGTCGAAAATAGCCCTGCTGATAAAGGAGTCCGACTCCGATCACCGGCACGCCCAGGTCGCTGGCGGCCTTGAGCTGGTCGCCGGCCACGTTGCCCAGTCCGCCGGAGTAGATGGGCAGCGCTTCGCTCAACATGAATTCCATGCTGAAGTAGGCGACACAGGTGAGATAAGATTGAGAATGGTTTTGTTGAAACCATGCCGGGGCCTCCGCCGCCTTCCGCTTGGCGCCGACGAGGTCCTCGACCTTCCGGCGGAAGTCCGGCTCGGCCAAATTTTTCTTGAGTTGGTCGCGCGACACCGTTTGCAGGACGATCCAGGGATTATGAGTCAGGTCCCATAGCTCGAGATCAAGCTGCCGCCAGACTTCGTCGGCGCAGTGGTTCCAAGACCAGCGCATATCCAACGCCAACTCAGCCAGGGAATTGAAGCCTGGAACTTCAGCGGGCAGAAAGCCAAAATGGATTTTGCTGGGATGTTTTTCTTTATTCATGACATTTCCTTTGCATTTGTGAAATTCAAACCCCGTGACCGGGTTCACTTTTCTGTACCACTCCCTGAGTTAGTCCGGGGACTGGGTTCATGTTAGTTTGTGGTTCTGGTTTTGTCCATCCCGACCAGCGCCGGGGATGGACTGAGTTGTGCCGCAAACCGCGCCGGGCTCAGATAGCTCAACCGGCTGTGCGGTCGTTGTTGATTATAAGATGTCGGGATTTTGTGAAGGCTCGCGCGATTGTGCTGAGCCACATTGCTCCGCCAAGCGGCGGCGGGTACCCGCTTACTACTCGGTGATTGAAGAAATCGTTGAAGGTTTTGTTGAAGGTTTTCGCTGGCCTACTCCAATTTCTTAAGAGTTGGCGCTAATCCAGATGTGTTCACAGCTGGAAATATTTTTTCCATCTCAATTATAAGACTAGAAAAAGCTCTTGATGCTTCTTCCGGCAAGACACCCTCATAACGAAGAGCATTTGAAATCTGCGTAAGCTTGGCTCTCATCAAATAATGCCACTATTCTCGATGAGCAAACGAAAAACTCTTCTCGACTAGGATTACCGATCCCGGAATTGCCGCGCAAACTGCGATGATAATGGATGGAACCACGCCAGTTGCAGACGCAATGGCCGTGCCGAAGCTAGCAATTATCGCGAGCCACACAAAAATCTGTGCAATCCAAAAATTCTGCCGTGCCCATCTTTCATCTTTTAAGCGGCGATTGGAAATTATGTCTGCAAGTTCATCGGCTTTTTTTTGAGATTGTTCGTTCCTATGTCATCTTTGTTAAACAGACACGCGACAGCCACCGGGTAATATATGAACCGTAACGCATCCCCCCTGCGGTTACAGCGGTATGTTCAAGTATCGGTTCAACTGGCATAAAGAGCGTGCTTGCGCTGAAAACGCCTAACGTCCAAGCTCAGCGACCGGCGCTGGCAGCGCCCGTCCGCCGAAACCAATGATTTTGTAAAACCAATGTCTCATAAACTCAAGCGCATAGCGCCGGTTCGCTGCAACGCCCTTGTTAGGGGGGCGGACCACCCGCGGCCGGCTTATTGGGCGCGCGGCTGAAGAACGGCTAAGCGATACGGATGGGCGCACCCATGGCCGCCAGTTGCGGGGCGGCCTCGACGACCTTGAGGAGATCGGCGCGCTTGCCCCAGAACTTGAGACGTTTTCCCTGGCGCGGGCGAACAACTACCACCGAGGAGAAGAGGTGACGAAGCTTCACCTCGATGCTCTCGAGGGACACGTACTCGTACCGGTGCCGCGGCTCCGAGGCCGCAACCAAAACCTCAAGCGGTTGGCCTCGGAGAGCCTCGGACGCCTTGCGACTTCTTCGCGCTGTGATCGCCGCGCCAAGCACCCCGAAGAAATAGGCCACCACGTCGCTCTTGCCGGCCGTCTTAGCGAAGACGATCCGCTCGGTCGTGAAAACCATGTCGCCAACAGTTCTGGTGACCTGGTCGAGGTTGAACTGCGGAGCGACAGCTAGAACTCTTTCGTCTTTCATGGAACCTTTCTTGTAGAGAGAACAATTGCCTGTCCCCTAACGACCCAAAGCTGAGCCACGGCCACCGGAGCCTGACTCTCGCTTGCAACAATAATGTTCAAGTTTCATCTGACGGTCAAAACTGAAACGGTCCCGATGTATCGGGATTGGCTCCAGCGCGGTGTGAGGTGGCATGCTTGCACCCCTGTTTTGAGCCTTGCATTTAAGATTAAACCTCGTCATTTGATCACTTCGGCATCGCTGGATCACGTATCAAGTTCACCGTCTTTAATGATTTAGACGCCGTTCCAATGTCAAGGTTTCGTGTTGGAATGTGGCTTCAAATATTTGTCCAAGAACGCAAGCACAGCAGCCCGCATCATGTCGGAATCGAACACCGGCCCGTCGTGGCCCGCACCGGCGATTTTGTAGAACGTGACATTGGCGTGCACCTTCTTCAACGCGTCGAAAAGCAGTTCGCTCTGATTGCACGGCACCAACGGATCCTGCTCGCCATGCACAATGAGAAAAGGCGGGACATCGTGCGTCACGTATTTGATCGGGTTGGCTTGCTCGGCCTTTTCGGGATTTTCCTGAACCGGTCCACCAATTAATCGGGATTCCGGCGACGTGGGTGAATCGTGATTTAGCCACGAGCTTGGCAGGGCATGCGCCTGTGCCTGTAAAAAGTCTGTCGGACCAAAAAAATCTACGACCGCCTGCACTTGGCTGGATTCGTTCGTATTGCCAAGGTCACCCTCCAGCGCTGCGACATTGCCGGCCACGCCGAGCAGGCTGGCTAGGTGTCCGCCCGACGACTCGCCCCAGGCGCCGATGTGGGCCGCGTCCAATCCATATTTTGCGGCGTTTGCACGAAGCCAGCGCACGGCGGCTTTGCAATCATGGATCTGCGCCGGAAACAGCGCCTCGGAACTGAGGCGATAATCAATCACCGCGGCGGCATAGCCGTGGGTTGCCAGCCACATTGCTTTAGGCGTTTCCATCCACTGATTCCGCATCATCCATGCTCCGCCGTAAATCAAAACGACGACGGGAACATT
>Ga0326728_10017802_pt1 | contig 14143 bp, 10 predicted proteins | sample MB3enrmetagenome_FD_207602 | JGI IMG/M metagenome (GOLD analysis project Ga0326728, IMG submission 207602) | Lab enriched peat soil microbial communities from McLean, Ithaca, NY, United States - MB31MN | ecosystem: Environmental > Terrestrial > Soil > Wetlands > Peat | place: USA: New York...
TTCCCGCCCGTTCGCCCCCGGGGGGGGGGGGGCCCCCTCGGGGGCCCCCCCCCCCCCCCCCACTCCAAGGTGCCTTCGGCACAAAGATCGCCAAAGAAGCGAGGCGGGAGGGCGTTGAGAAAAAACTGACAAAATGTCTGTATCTCCTTTGTTATCATTTGGTTACACTTCTCCATTCGACCCCCTTTATGCGCCGTTCGCTGCTTTTTTCTCCCCATCCGCTTCATTCGTATTGCTCACCGATTGATTGGAGTGGTCTAATCTGACCTCCGGCAGGGAGGACCTTCTTCCGTGGTCACCCGTGCTCCTCGCCCCTTGGCTCGACGATGAAGGTTGCCGGAGTTTCCCGCGCCCTAAGTATCCGATTCTGTTTAAATGCGCTGCGATAAACCTTAAAGGAGATACAATGGCCACTGTTACTATTACTCCAGACTTACGATCCCCGAGACGGAAGGAATTTCAGCGCGTTCAGCCCCCTGCGACTTTTACCGGAGCGCCCATCGAACCCTTGCAAAAGGGCCTTCCCAAGACCACCCAATCCGTTTGCCCGGAATGTCTGAGAGTAATAGACGCCCGGCTCTTCGAGCAGAATGGCGCGGTTTACATGGAGAAAAGCTGCGCTGAGCATGGCGACTTTCGTGACTTGATCTACTCCGATGCAAGGCTGTATCTCAAGATGGAGGAGTTCGAATTCGGCGATAACCGGGGTCTCGAGAACCCGCAACTCCCTGACGCGGCCCGTTGCCCGGAGGATTGCGGTTTGTGTTCACTGCACACTTCCCACACCGTGCTCTCCAACGTGGACCTCACCAATCGCTGCAACCTCACCTGCCCGGTCTGTTTTGCCAACGCCAACGCCGTGGGATACTTGTACGAGCCATCCTTCGAGCAGGTGCGGGGGATGTTGAAGACGCTTCGTGAACAGCGCCCCGTGCCCAACCGTGTGGTGCAGTTCTCCGGCGGTGAGCCTACGCTTTATCCTCGCTTCCACGATGTGCTGCGCATGGCCACGGAGATGGGCTTCACCCACATCCAGTGCGCCACGAACGGTATTGAATTCGCCGATGCGGAATTCGCTCTGAAGTGCAAGGAAGCCGGCCTCCACACGCTCTACCTGCAATTTGATGGCGTCAGCGACGAAGTTTACCTCCGCACGCGCGGCCAGCGCCTGCTCGAAAAGAAGCTGGCGTGCATTGCAAACTGCCGGAAGGCTGGTCTGAAGATCATCCTCGTACCCACCATCGTGAAAGGCGTCAACGACCACCAGATCGGCGACATGATTCGCCTGGCCATCGACAATGTCGACTGCATCAGTGGTTTCAGCTTCCAGCCGGTCTGTTTCACCGGCCGCATCAATCGCAGGGAACTCGAGAGCAAGCGCTTCACGCAATCCGACCTCGCGCACGCCGTGGCCGACCAGACCGGCTTGACCGACAAATACGAAGATTGGTTCCCCCTGTCCTGCATTTCGCCCTTCTCCAAGCTGTTGTCAAACTTGCAGAATTTCAATCGCCCGAATTTGACCTCTCACCCCCACTGCGCCATGGGCACCTACCTCTACGTCCACCCGCAGTCGAAAACCGCAATCCCCATCACACGGTTCTTCGACATGCCCGCTATGCTTCGCGACATCGACCTGCTCGCCCGGCAAGCTGAGGGCGCGCGATTCAAGATGTTCACCAAGATCAACGCCTGGCAGAAGCTTCGCCGCCATTTCAGGCAGCAGTTTGCGCCTCAGGGTTTGACCTTCGAGCGCTTCCTGCAAACGCTTCAGGGTATGACCGACCACGAGTACGGCCGGGGCAAGGGCGACGGCACCTTCACTTATAAGACTCTCCTGGTAGCGGGCATGCACTTCATGGATTCCTACAATTACGATTTCGCCCGCGTGAAGCGCTGCGTGATTCACTACTCTGCCCCCAATGGCTTGGTCTACCCCTTCTGCATCTACAACTCCGGCCCCTGCATGCGTGAGAAGATCGAGCGGCAGTTCTCCGTGCCCTTCGACCCCAAAGCCGCCAAGCTGAATGGCAGCGGCTTGGTCCAGGTCGAGAACTGACTTCCGGCCGCCTTGTTGAAAGTGGAGACAAGCCGCGGGCCCAAAAGCGTGGCTGCGCGCAATCCGCTCCTTATAACGACAATATGTTAAGATAAACAGGATTTCGCCTGTTGGAGTGGGCTTTTATGGCTACGTCAGTCGAGGCGCAACTGCGAGCGGTTTCCCGTTATACCAAACGGCTTGATGAACTCTGCGAGAGTTTTGCGGGACTAGAATCGAAAGTCGATCAGGAACTTAAGAGACTGGGAGAACTTGCCGCGCAGCGAAGAAGCTTCCTGGTCCCGATTGAAACTTTGGAGCCCGAACCCTACGAAATCACGAGACCTTTTACTGCTGTCGTGATGGAGGCGGAAGGCGGGTTTGAGGCAAGCAATTTCGACCTGGGTATCTATGCGTCTGGTGACACGGAGGAGGAAGCGATCGCCAATTTGAAGGAAACTCTTCTCGATACTGTGGATCGGCTCAATGAACTTCCGGATACCAGGCTGGGAAAGGGCCCACTACGGCAGAAAAACCTGTTGAACAATTTAGTTCGAAAAACTCAGGCAGCACCACCTGTCAGCATCGGGCCTTATGAAAAGCCAAGAGGTGTAAGACATTTTAGAGATGACGAGTAGCTAGGGACGGGATGGGCCAGAGCACTCGTGTGGAAGGGAAGTGCCGACCCTGAGTCGAAAAGCGGTGGAATTTGCTTACCCAGGACGACGCGGAAGCTATCGCGCACAAACTAGGCTGTACCTCCTATGAAGGCAGGAGCCATAAGTATTACGAGCTCTTCGTGGACGATAGGCTGGTCACCAGGTTTGGGATTCGTCGGGCATCGAAAGAAAAAGGGCACGGCCACCTGCCAGGTGATCTTCATATTACGCAAAAGCAGTGCAGGGATCTGAGCAAATGTCCATTCTCGAAGGACGAGTACCTCCAGATACTCCGCCAAAAAAAACTACTCTGACGGCGCGGCAGTTGGGGTAGCCATCTCAGGGGACTTGCCAGTTGAAACGCCTCCGCACTCTTGCTACTGTATTCGGGCAGGTCAGGATCGCTCGCTGTAAAATTACACTTTCGAGCTTGGAGGACGAAACAAGATGAAGAATGCTGCCATACTCCTTACACTTCTGGCGTTGCTCTCAGCCGGAGCATGGGCCGGGCAGGATCAGACGACGGCACCGAAGGCTGCCCCTAAGGCTGGAGCGGCGCACCCAAAGCCGGCGGCGCAAATGACCACCACGCCCTCGGGGTTGCAATACCGGGACATGGTGGTTGGCAAAGGCGCGCAGCCAAAAGACGGTGACACCGTCGTGGTGAATTACAAGGGAACTTTCTCAGACGGAAAGGTCTTCGACTCGACCGATGGCAAACCACCGTTCAAGTTCCACCTGGGGCGCGGCGAAGTCATCAAGGGTTGGGATGAGGGTGTGGCTTCAATGCATGTGGGCGGAAAGCGCAAGCTGGTTATCCCTCCCGATCTGGCCTACGGCGCCGGCGGCTACCCGGGAGTCATTCCTCCCAACTCCACGCTGACGTTTGTGGTCGAACTGCTCGACGTTAAACCACCGATGTAGGGCGAGCCTTTGCCCTTAGCAGCTTAGCACGGCCCCTCGGCGTTGTGGAGCCGCGCTACCCCCTACCGCCGAACTGTGGTAGGCTGGACTTTGTGTCCCTCAGCTCGCACCTTCGAAGTGGGACCTTACCTTATGGCTCTGATCGCTCCCTCGCTGCTGGCGGCTGATTTTGCTCGACTTGGCGAAGCGCTCCGCACCATCAAAGACGCAGGCGCGGGCATCGTCCACGTCGATGTGATGGACGGCCATTTTGTAGAGGATATCAGCGTGGGGCAGCCGGTCATCCGCATTCTGCGAAAAGCGACGGACCTGACTCTGGACCTGCACTTGCTCATTGAACGCCCGGAACGCTACGTTGGGGAATTTCTGGCGGCGGGCGCAGACCGCCTCTCGGTTCACATCGAGGCCACGACGCGCTTGCATCAGGTCTTGAATGTGATCCGTAAGCAGGGTGTCCAGGCTGGAGTTGCCTTAAACCCGTCGACGCCCGTCGATTCAATTGTGGACTTAGTTGGAGAATTCGATTATCTTTCAATCTTGTCCTCTGATCCAGGGTTGAGCGAAGGAACCTTCATCCCCAGATCGGCGGAGAAAGTGCGCATCGCCGCCTCCTTGCGAGATGCGCGTCGCGCGGATTTTGTCATCCAAGTGGAGGGCGGAATCCGCGTCGAGCATATGGAGCGACTTGTGCAGGCGGGCGCAGACATCCTGGTGGCGGGTTCTGCCATCTTTAATAACGAGAACCCCAAAGCACGCCTGGGAGAGATTCTCCGCCTCGTCTCCGGTATGCCGCGGACCAGTAAGGTGTGAACGGCCGGCCGGTTGGGGCGGCCCTTGTGGCCGCCCTGGGCAAGCACAAGGGTTGTTCAAGCGTGAGAATGTGTGAAACAGCCCCGAATGTGTCATCCTGAGCGACGCGAAGGATCCCAGCAGTTGTTCGCAGATTATTGAACTACAGGTGACTGCAGAGATCCTTCGCTTCGCTCAGGATGACAGGCGGTTGATTGTTTCACACGCCAGAGGATCAGGAGTTAAGGCACTGTCAAAACGAACCAATAACATGGGCTGGAAGGGCCTGGGCGGGTTGCTGTGCGTGGCTGTGCTGGGTGGGGTGTTTCTTCCCGGATGCCTTTTTCATCATAAGCGCCACTCCGACCTGGCCGCTGCCGTCAATCCCGGCGATCAGCCTGACAAGATCCTTTACGATAAAGCCAGCAACGAGATCGTGCACGGGCGCTACGACGTAGGCCGTCTCACCCTCCAGACCATGATCAATACTTATCCGGATAGCGAGTATCTGGCGAAAGCCAAGCTCGCCATTGCGGATTCGTACTACGAGCAGGGAGGAATCTCGGGTCTCACGCAATCCGAAGCTGAATACAAGGACTTCATCACCTTCTTCCCCACCGCGCCCGAGGCTCCGATGGCCCAGTACCGCGTCGGCATGGCGCATTTCCGCATGATGGCTAAGGCTGACCGGGACCAGACGGAAGCCCGCCTTGCGGAAGTCGAACTCAAGGAGTTTCTGGTGAAATACCCCGAAGACCCCTTGACGATCCGCGCCAAGGCCCGCCTGCGCGAGGCCCAAGAAGTTCTGGCGGAAGGCGAGTTCGAGACCGCAAGTTTTTACATGGGGAGGGGATTGTACCGGGCGGCGCGAGGGCGGTTCCGGGAGATTATCGAAAAGTACCCCAACTTTAGTCAGGGCGATCAAGCCATGTTTGGAATGGCGCAGTGCCTGGAACACATGAAGATTCCCAAGGAGTCGATTCCCTATTATTCGCGCCTGCTGCGGGACTTTCCTCTGAGCCCGCATGTGGATGAAGCCAAAGCGCGCCTCGTGGCGATGAAACAGCCGGTCCCAAAGCCCACCAAGGCGACGCTGGCGCGTGCCCAGGCGGATGCGAGCCGAGTGCGAAGCAAGAGCTTACTTGAAAAACTCGCGCTCTCGATGTCCGGGACGCCAGACACCACCGTCACTTTACGAGGCCCGGTTGAACTAGGGGCGACGGCGAGCGGGGTGGAATTGGCGAAACGAGTGCCCAGTGCTCCCGGGATCACGAACGCCTCGATCATCGCTCAGCCGGTGAATGACTCCAGCCTGGGTTCCGGAAAGGCCGACGAATCCAAACCGGCTGCTGGCAATTCCAACAGCCCCCCCACTTCAGCGAACGAGGGCCCGGCAAAGACTGAAGAGACTCCCGCCGCCAACGGCAACCCCAGCCCGAATCCGGCCGCGGCGCCACCCGAAGCCAAGACCGCCGAAAGCCAAACCCCTGCGAAGACAGAAGCCGACAAAGCCAAGTCCACCTCCCAAGACCAGTCCGCCAACTCCGCCCCTCAAAAGAAGAAAGGCCGATTCCACGTGCTCAAGAAGCTCGTCCCGTTCTAAAGGCACGAGTCAGGAGTCAGAAGTCAGGAGTCAGTAGGCGATGCTCCGGATCCTGCAATTGCCCGACTCTATTCCAAGAAGGTATGAAACAATCTACGGCCTGTCATCCAGGACGACAAAGTCCCGATTTTTCCACCTCTTCCAACGGTTGGGGCGGAGAGGGACGTGTTTTGGGATATCGCCCAAAAGTGTCGAGCGAACACTCAACTCCTGACTTCTGACTCCTGACTTCTGACTTCTGACTCCTGACCCCTGCTTTTCTTGACTTCCTCCCCCCGTGGTGATATTTGTTTCACCCGACATTTGGCAATTCAACCTTTGCAGGGAGGCTGTGTGGCTGGGTTGATCCTCATTGCGGACGATAGCCCTATCATTCAACGGAAGGCCCAACAAATTCTCCAGGAAGAGGGCTTCGAGGTTCAGACAGTCTCGAACGGAGTCGCGGCGGTCAAGAAGTTGCCTGTGATGCAACCGGTTCTCGTGCTCGCCGATGTTTCCATGCCGGGCAAAGATGGGTACGAAGTCTGCGAATTCGTGAAGACCTCGCCGGGTTTGCGCCATGTCCCGGTGCTCTTGGTGGGCAGCGACCTCGAACCTTACGACGAGCAACGGGGCGCGCGAGTCCGAGCTGACGGCATTATCAAGAAGCCCTTCTCTCCTCACGACTTGATTGCCGTGGTGAGGCGGTTCACCGCCCTCGCGAAAGCGCCGCCATCCCCACTCACTTCTGAGGAGACGCCGGGTGCTATCCCGCTCGCACCCGTTCAAGCGGGTTCCACCGAAAGCGACTCTGCTTCCGCCCAACAGATGGCCGGCGAGGGGAGGGCGGAGGAACCCCCGTCGGCTAATGTGTCTGCGTCAATTCGCCTGGCGGATGGCATAATGTCGAGCGGCGGGCAGCAGCCCCATGAACCCCCGCTGGATACGACGGGCATTTTGCCTGAACCATCCGCCCCACCCAGCGAGCCATTTCCGGCGTTTCTGCTCGAGCCCGCTCCTGAGTCGGTTTCAGAACCAAGCCACGAAGGCGCGTCCCTGCCGGCGCTCGCCGCCCCCGAGACTAGCGGGGAAATTTCAAGTCCTGCCGAAACAGCGGCGTTCGACTTGCCTCCTAAACTGGTTGACTTGACTGCGCCGGAGGACGTGCCTGAGCCCATTCCGCCGTTGGCCCGGCCAGTCCCGGAGCCCTTTCCGGTAGTTGCGCCTGAACCGGAGCTGGTTGCTGCCGGAACGGACCTTGGAGTCGAGGAGTCGAGGGCTCAACAACCTGGCGAGCTGAGTTTATCTCCTCGATTGGTGGACTTGACGGCTCTGGACGCCGCGGTGAAGCCTGCCTTGTCGATCACCGAGCCAGCCCCGGAGCCCTTCCCAGTAATCTTGCCTGAGTCGGTTGCTATCGGGCCGGAGAAGGTTCGAGAGGTCCAGGACTTAGTTTCCTCACCTCGGCCTCTTGACGAAGCCACCTCTCCGGCGGCAGCGCCGGATCCCCCTCCGGTTGTTGCTGAGCCGGTTCCAGAATCCAATCCTGCCGCAGCACGGGCGCCGGCCTCGGCCAGTCCTGAGGCGAGTCAAGAATGGGGCGACCTGATATCGAATGCGCCGGCTCTTGAAGCCCCAGCCGCTCCCGATATGGACTGGGTTCACAAGGTGGTCCACAGAGTCGTGACCAGGATGGCCCCTCCCGCACTTTCCCCGGAACAGATTGAGGAACTGGCGCGGATGCTTACCCGGGAGATTGCGTCGGAAATGGGCGGATCATGCGGACACATTGTCTTCCCTCCTGATCGGCTGCCCGTCGAGTAGACGCGGAAACTACGTCCACGCGTACCGCCGACCTTCAGGCCAGCGCTATGTCGGTTTGAGAAAGCACCCTCTTTCGCATTTTTCGCTTGACAAAACCGGGTCCACATGATAGCCTATACTTGTGGTCATATTGTGGACACATTGTCATGAGCAATTGCCGGGGCCGCCGAAAAGCGAAACAAAGCCGGGCAGCGCGGGCGATTGGGGAGAACAGGTAATTACAAAAAATGGAAAATAGTGGGAACGAAGCTAAGAAGTACTTGAAAACAAAGGAAAGTGGCTTTTTTGAATGCTGCAAAACTAGCGCGTTTGGCGCGCAAACCGACACCAATCTGACACCAAAATGACCAAGAAACGCTGCATTTTGCAAAAACGAAGTCGGGACTTGCGCCTCGAACCCGACGAAGTAACAGTGACAAATTGTCGGCTAGGCAGCCTTGGGAATCCGACCCCGGGCTTAGGCTCTTGGCTGTGCCGCCATGGTCTTTCGAAGGCGACCAGGGAGCACGATCAGGCGGTGAGCTGAGTACTGAGAACTGAAAACTGAGGACTAATAACCGAAAGGATTTACCACCCATGCGTTGGAGTCAATCGTTCATTCCCACATTGCGCGAGGACCCTGCCGAAGCGGAGGTTCCCAGCCATCGCTTGCTCTTGCGGGCGGGTTACATCCGCCAAGTGGCGGCGGGGGTCTATGCGCATCTTTTTCTTGCTCAAAAGTCCCTTCTCAAGGTGATGCAAATCATCCGCGAGGAGATGAACGCCATTGGAGCCCAGGAGTTTCATTTGCCGGCTTTGAATCCGGCTGAACTTTGGAAAGAATCCGGCCGCTACGAGACTTACGGCGAGACCTTGTTTAAAATCACGGACCGGAACCAGCACGAAATGTGCCTGGGTGTGACGCACGAAGAAGAGATGACCAATATCGCGCGCAGCGAGTTGCGCTCGTACAAGCAATTGCCTCAAATCTGGTATCAAATCCAGGAGAAATACCGCGATGAGCCGCGGCCCAAGTCCGGGCTGTTGCGCTTGCGGCAGTTCTGGATGAAGGATTCCTACACGTTCGACTTGGACGAAGCCGGGCTGGACATCAGCTACCAGAAGCACTATGACGCCTACCGCCGCATTTTCGACCGCTGCGGTCTGAAGTATGTGATTGTCGAAGCCTACTCCGGGACGATGGGCGGCACCCAATCGCACGAGTTTGCGGCGCCGACGGACGCGGGCGAAGATTCGCTGGCCATTTCGGAGTGCGGTTACGCGGCGAACTTGGAGAAGGCGGAAGGTCAGGCGCCGCCGGTGGAGGACCTGTCCGGCGACAAGCCGCCCGAACCGTTTCCGACACCCGGGCAGAAGACCATTGACGGTCTGGCAAAGTTTATGGGTGAAAGCCCTGTGCGGTTGATGAAAACGCTGGTTTACGTGATGGAAAGCAAACCGGTGGTCCTGCTGCTGCGGGGCGACCACACCCTGAGCGAGACGAAGTTGACCACCGCCCTGGGCACAAATGTATTCCGGCCGGCGACACCCGAGGAGGCTTTCGCGCTGCACGGCGCCCACGTGGGCTCACTGGGGCCGGTGGGACTTAAGGGGGTTCGGATCCTGGCGGACCGTGCGCTCCTGGGGAGGAAAAACCTCATCACAGGCGCCAATCGTGATGACACGCACCTGCGCAACGTCACGCCGGGGCGTGATTTCGAGCCTGAATATCATGACCTGCGGGCGGTGGTGGCGGGTGATCTCTGCCCGCGCTGCGGACAGCCGATGCAGATTCGCGTGGCAGTGGAGTTGGGGCATATCTTCAAGCTCGGCAAGCGTTATTCTGAGACCATGCATGCGACCGTGTTGGACGAAAACGGCAAGGAGATGCCGCTCGTCATGGGGTCCTACGGAATCGGAGTGGAGCGCATCCTGAGCGCGGCCGTGGAGCAGAACCACGATGCCGAGGGCATATTCCTGCCCCGCGCGATGGCGCCTTTCGACGTCATTCTGACGGCGGCCAATATGGACGATGCCGAACTGGTCGCGGCCGCCGAAAAGCTTTACCAAGAGATGCTGGCCAATTCGATTGATGTGCTCTTCGACGAGCGGGCGGAGCGGCCGGGAGTCAAGTTTAAGGATGCAGACCTGATTGGCGTGCCTTACCGTGTGACGTTGGGCAAACGGAAGTTCACGCAGGGACTGGCGGAGATCTTCCGACGCTCGACAAAGCAGGTTTGCGATGTTAAGCTGTCAGAGGTTGTGGAGCGTCTGCGCGCGGAGTATCTTGCCTAGTGGGACGCTGAAACGACCGGGGACGTTGCCATTCCGTTCTTGAGCGTCGCGCAGGGACGGGATCTCGGTCCGCAACCGGGTGGGTCTCAGGATTCCTCGCACAACTCACTCGCAACGGGCAGAGTGCGGTTCCTGGCCTGGCAGGGAATGACAACGAAGGGTCGACATGCGGCGAGGAGAAGCAGCTTCGGGACGTTTGAAGGCGCTATTGTCTTTGGCGCTCCTGGCGGCGTCGATCTTTGCTGCTTTTAAGACTTTCCCCGCGTACGTGAACAACTATCAGCTTCAGGACCATATCCGGCAGCTCTCGACGCAACTGGCCGTACGATCCACGCCCGCGACGCCGGGTGAGGTAAGCAACGAAGTGGTTCAGTTCGCCCAAGGTCATGGGATTCCACTCGCTCCCGAAAATGTCAGGGTCACCATCGGGCACCACGTCGAGATCGATTTAGACTACACGGTTCCGGTGAACCTGAGCGTTTATCCGCCTCGGCTTCGCTTTACGCCGTCGGCGGATAGCTTGTCCTTATAACCCGTGGAACGATCTGCACCAGCACCGCGCTCGAAGCCCCGTTCGTCCCGAAGACCGGGGTGGTCACGCCTGGCCGCGATGGCAGGTTGGAAGAAAAGTGTGATTGCCGGCGTCCTGCTGTTTCTGACCTGTTTTACCGGCCTTCTCCTCTACTACTACGTTCGATTCTCGCGTCTTATTGACGCACGCCTGAGCGGCGAAATCTTCAATGATGCTTCCCTGGTTTTCGCCGCCCCCACGCCCATCGCCGTCGGCGAGGCGGGCAGCCCTGAGGAAGTCGCCCAGCGTCTGCGTCGAGCCCTCTATGCCGAAGGCAGCGGGGCATCTGAAGTGGGCCTTTACACGCTGGCGAAGGATTCGATCGAAATCACCCCCGGCCCCCTTTCGTATTTCGCCGACCCGGCAACTCGTGAAGACCCTGCCCGTCTGACCTTTCGAGATCACCGCCTGGCTTCCATCACCTCGACCGAGGGCGGCGCGAACCTGGAGGCTTACCAACTCGAGCCCGAGGTGATCACCACGCTGTTTGACAACAACCGCTCCAAGCGGCGGCTGGTGCGTTACCAGGACCTCCCGAAAGTGTTGATTGATGCGGTGGTGGCAGCGGAAGATCATCGCTTTTTTTCCCATCACGGCGTAGATATTCTGCGCATTCCGGGCGCGGCACTGGCCGATATCCGCGCCGACCGCAACGTGCAGGGCGGCAGTACCTTGACCATGCAGTTGGCTCGCGGCTTCTTCTTGACGCCCGCGCGCGTTTGGCGGCGAAAAATCGAGGAGACTTTCCTGGCTTTGTTGCTTGAAAAACGCCTCAGCAAGGAACAGATCCTCGAACTGTACGCCAATCAGATATACCTTGGCCAGCGGGGGAGCTTCTCGATCTATGGTTTTGGCGAGGGCGCGAACACCTACTTTAACAAGGACGTTTCCACCCTGACACTGCCCGAGGCTGCCCTTTTGGCAGGTCTGGTTCGCGGCCCGAATCTTTATTCGCCTTATCACCGGTTATCGAGGGCTCTCGATCGGCGCAACTATGTGCTCCGGCAGATGCTCGAGTTGGGAATGATCAAGCCTGTGCAGGCCGCCGGAGCTATCGAGTCGCCGCTGGGGGTCGTCAATCAAAACGTCGAAGGCCTCGAGGCGCCGTACTTCGTGGATATGGTGCGCGATCAGTTGCTGACCCAGTTTTCCGACCGGGATTTGAATTCGCAAAGCTACCGCATTTATACCACCCTCAATCTCGATTTGCAGAAGGCGGCGTCGGAGGGCGCGCGGTTGGGTATTGCCGAAGTGGATGAAACGTTGAGCAAGACCAAGCGCGGCAGGGAGGCCAAGGCGCAGGCTCCCAATCAACCCCAGTTGGCGCTCCTGGCGCTCGACCCCCACACCGCTGAGATTCGAGCCTTGGTCGGCGGAAGGGACTACGCAACTAGCCAACTGAACCACGTGATGGCCAAGCGGCAGCCCGGCTCCTCCTTCAAGCCTTTCGTTTATGCGGCCGCACTGAGCACGGGGGTGAACGGCGGGCGGCCCCTGATTACTCCTGCAACCATGCTTAACGACGAGCCCACCACCTTTCAATTCGGCGACATCACTTACGAACCCGAAAACCTGAAGCAGGAATACCACGGGCTGGTCACCCTTCGCGAGGCCCTCACACATTCTCTGAACGTGGCTACGGTGCGTTTGGCGGAGATGGTGGGTTATGCACAGGTGCGGGACTTGGCGATCGCCGCGGGCATCAACAAAGACCTGTTGGCCACGCCCGCCATCGCTTTGGGCTCCTATGTGGCAACGCCGCTCGAGATCGCCGGCGCTTACACGATTTTTTCCAACGAAGGCGCGTACGTCCAGCCGAGGTTTATCCTCGCCGTCAACGATTCCTCAGGAACGAACCTGTGGCGGTGTTCTCCGGTCACACGGCCTGTGCTTGACCCGCGTGTGGCTTACTTGATGGTGGATTTGATGGAAAGTGTGATCAACAACGGCACCGGCGCGGGAGTCCGCAGCCGAGGTTTCGAGGCCCCCGCGGCGGGGAAGACGGGGAGCTCGCACGATGGCTGGTTCGCCGGGTTCACTTCAACCCTGCTGGCCATCGTTTGGGTCGGCTATGACGATGATCGCGATATTAAGCTGACCGGAGCGTACTCCGCGCTGCCGATCTGGACGGATTTCATGAAGCGCGCCGTGGAAGTACCCGCCTACAAGGACCCACGGCCCTTTCCATTGCCGGATGGAGTGGTTTCCGTTCCTATCGAAACAGCCTCGGTTTCGAGCGACGCAAAGATCGTCCGGAACGAATACTTCATTGCCGGAACCGAACCTCAGCCGCCGCAGCCGGCCAGGGGGTTCCTGGGACGGCTCTTCCACCCTCAAAGCCAGCCCAGCCTGCCTCCGGCATTGGTAATGCCGCCTGGCCCCCCGGGCGCGCAGCCGCCACAAGCCAGCGCCGCGAAGCCGCCGGAGGCTCCCGCTAATGCACACAAGCCTGGGCTGATAAAGAAATTCTTGTCGATTTTTAAGGGTAAGAACTCGAAACAGGCGCCGCCTCAGAATGCAACGGCGCCCCAGCAATAGAAACGCGTTGGAAGATAAGGCCTCCCCGGCGAAGGAGGGGTTGGGGGAGGCCGGGACAGCCAAGCCGTGGTTTAACCGCACCCTCGTATTCCGCTAAGAAGGGGAAATCACGCGGCCGGTGGTTGTCTCTTCCCGTTGCGAGGTTTAGACATGGAAGATGAAATGTTGGCCCAACCCGGGATGAAGTGGTTTATGCGACGAACTCTTATCTTCGTTCTTTGCCTCTCGGCTGCGCACTCATTATTTGCCTATCAAGGAGGGCAGTTCACGCTGCCGCCGTCCGGGCCCGGCCAGGTGCAGCCGCCGCCCGCCGCCGGCCATCCGCTTACCTTCGAGGAACGCGGGGACATCTTCATGGCCCGTAAGTCTTACGACGATGCGGTTGAGTACTATAAACGGGCTTTGAAACAGACCCGCTTTGCTAATCCCATCGTCTGGAACAAGCTCGGTATTGCCTACCAGCAGTTGCAGGATTACGCGGCCGCGCGCAGCGCGTATAACAAAGCGGTTCAGCGCCAGAAGGACTATACGGAGCCCATGAACAACATCGGAACGACTTACTTCATGCAGAAAAGGTACGGGAAATCCGTAAAATACTACCTGAAAGCGATCAAGCTGAGTCCCGAATCCGCCTCCTACCATTTGAACCTGGGGACCTCGTACATGCAGATGAAGAAATACAAAGAGTCGGTGGACGAATATCGCACCGCCTTGAGCCTTGATCCCAATATCTTCTCTCAACGTTCCGCCTTTGGCACCACGATGGAAGCGCGCGGCGCCGATCCGGAATACTATTTTTACTTGGGGAAGGTGTTCGCTTCTCTGGGGCGTGCTGAGGACGCGGTGCGCAGCCTGCGTCGCGCTCTCGAGGACGGGTTCAAAGACCGAAAGAGGATTCTCGACGACCCGGACTTTATGAAAATCAGCCAGAACCCCGCCTACGT
>Ga0326728_10017803_pt1 | contig 14143 bp, 11 predicted proteins | sample MB3enrmetagenome_FD_207602 | JGI IMG/M metagenome (GOLD analysis project Ga0326728, IMG submission 207602) | Lab enriched peat soil microbial communities from McLean, Ithaca, NY, United States - MB31MN | ecosystem: Environmental > Terrestrial > Soil > Wetlands > Peat | place: USA: New York...
AATTCAGAAGGCTCTTCCTTACTTGAACGATGGATCCGCAATCGTGCTGAATGCTTCAGTGGCCGACGAAGTCGGTCTGCCTGGGGCGAGTGTGTACTCCGCCAGCAAGGCTGCAGTCCGCTCTCTTGCGCGCACGCTGACGGCGGAACTGGCCGACCGGGGCATCCGCATTAACGTTGTCAGCCCGGGCCCGATCCCGACCAATATTATGCACCGCAACGGTATGTCGCAAGAAGTCATAGAGGACATGCTACGCGGGCTTGTCTCTCAAGTTCCAATGAAGCGCTCCGGAACACCCGAAGAGGTTGCCAATGCCGTCCTTTTTCTCGCCAGTTCGGAATCGTCCTATGTCACGGGAGTGGACCTGAACGTGGACGGGGGAATGGGACAGGTTTAAAAGGCTACTTGCTCGACGTCACGTCGATAGCGGCTTCAGAGCCATGGAAGAGGTTCCTTTTCCCGCAGCATGGCGGATCAGAAGCAGAGACTGTTTGCAAGTTCAATGACATGAAGGAGACGAAATGAAAGCAATTGAACTAAGTGGGCTGGAAGGATTCAAAAGCCTCAGAGTTGTGGAGACGGAAGTGCCGGAGCCAGGAGCAAACCAAGTCTTGATCCAGGTGAAGGCGGCAGGCATCAACTTTGCCGAGCTTGAGCTGACTTGGGGTAAGTACCCTGCTCTAAAGCCCCTTCCCTACGTTCTCGGTTTTGAAGCCGCAGGGATCATTGCCGAAGTTGGCTCGCAAGTGAAAAGCCTAAAAGTGGGTGACAAGGTCACCGCGATTGTTTCCAGTGGCGGATATGCGGAATATGCTACTGCTGACGCCGATGCCGTCATTCCCATTCCCACGGGGATCTCGTTTGCTGAGGCCAGCACCATCCCGGTTCAAGGTATATCGGCACATGCTCTTTTGAAATTCGCAGCCAAACCGCAAGCCCACGAGACAATCCTTGTCCAAGCTGCGGCAGGTGGCGTCGGACTCTACCTTGTGCAACTGGCGAAAATCATCGGCGTAAGGCAAGTCATTGCTCTGGCCAGTGCGAAGGAGAAGCTCGATCTGGTGAAAAGTCTGGGCGCCGATGTTGCCATCAACTACAGCGAAGACAATTGGCCGGATCAGGTCAGGGAAGCGACTGGCGGAAGAGGGGTCGATGTTGTCCTGGAGCAAGCGTCGGGAAAAGTGGGCGAGGAAAGCTTCAATTTGATTGCGCCCTTCGGACGCGTGGTCTTCTTCGGGGCCAAAAACATCCACGACACGCTTTCTTCCGAGAAGATTCGGCAGCTGATTTATAAGAACCAATCGCTCATTGGCTTCAACGTTCCCACGCTGCGGCCGGAGCAGATCGGTGAGTGCGTCCCAGAACTCCTGGACTTGATTGCCCAAGGCAGACTCAAACTCTTTGCAAATACCTCTTTTCCGTTGGCGGAGGTGAAGCAAGCCTTTGAAGCACTCTCGAATCGGCACACTATCGGCAAGGTCGTGCTGACTCCATAATCAAGTAGGCTGTTGCGATGCGGGAACGAAACGGGAGAACACGATGATTTTCTAACGATCCGTGTTCCCCCCTATTTATGCACGAGGCGATCATTTCCTCGAGAGAGGAACACCATACGGGACTCACAGACCGAGATCACTCAACCCTGGATGATCGTCCGGGCGACGGCCAAGCGGCCAATGATACTTGCGGTCCGCTTCTTTAATGGGGAGATCATTGATGGATGCGAACCTTAATCTCATTAGGCCGTCATCGTCAAATTCCCAATTCTCGTTGCCATACGAACGAAACCAATTTCCAGAATCGTCGCGCCATTCGTAGGCAAAGCGCACGGCAATGCGATTCTCCGCATGCGCCCAAAGCTCTTTGATCAACCGGTAATCCAGTTCTTTCGTCCACTTGCGCGTCAGAAACGCGATGATCTCTTGCCTACCAGTCACGAATTCAGAGCGGTTTCGCCAGCGAGAATCAAGAGAGTAGGCAAGCGCCACTTTCTCCGGATCACGGGAGTTCCAACCATCTTCAGCTAAACGAACCTTCTGGATCGCGGTCTCACGGGTGAAGGGCGGCAATGGAGGACGTGTCAGCATTAAAGTCTCCTTCCTTTGCAGAGTCTGGCTTTTCGTGGGCGGAAACGGCGCCAGCCGTCACTATGCCACAACTTTTCATGGGTTAAGACGTCGAACATTGCGACCGGATCGCCCACCCGCAGCAGGCCCGCCTGCACCACAGAACAATCCAGGGCCATGGTGCCGTCGAGCTCCTGCACAATGCGCCTCAGTATACTGCGATCCTGCTTCAAGGTGTCGGGATCGTAGGTGGTCATCACGCAGCGTCCGCGCAGTTGAGCGGCGTGAATGATCGCATCGCCAACACGGAAGTCGCGACCATCCCATGTACGCTCCTCAAGGTCTTTGACTCCGCCGACGACTATATTTGGACGCAGTCGCCGGCCATCGAAGCCCATGTGTTCGATTGCGCCATCGGTTGCGACCAGCAGCGGCAGCACGTCAAAGCGCTCCACGCCTTCGTAGGAGATGAGTTGTGCGCCGGGTCCGGCGGCCTGCACTACCAACTCCAATGCTTCTGGTGAGTCCCAGCGATGACCGGAGATGTATGTAACACCGTTATCACCTAGTGTGCCTTTCAATCCGAGCAACCGGTGATGCGTTCGCGAAGTGATGACGTGGCCGCTGGGGCCAAGCACCATGATCTTCCGATCATCTGCAAAACCGCCAAGCGTGAGCTGAATTTCCGACACCCGCTCGCCCGCCATGGACTTCACCGGATAGCGCCACAGCTCCTTTATGAACATGAAGTCCTCCGGCCCCAGCGCACTAAAATGAGTTGGAGCGGAGGCGCCGCCACGGGATGTGTGACGTCAACCTCCACCCTGAAGGCATCCTTCTCCTTAACGAGCTGCGCTGTGACTCTTCCCGAACAACGCATCAATGGGCGTCTCGGCCAGATTGTTAGTGTAGTTCTGTAGGCTCTTGACAGTCAGAAGCAGAATGACTTCCAAAGCCTGTTCGACGTTGTAATACTTGTGGAAATTGGCCTTGGTTGCTGCGTCCGGCCTTCCGGAGGTCCTCACCATCTCGACCGCGAACTTCCGCAGCGACTCCAACTTAGGGTCGGCAATAGAGTGACCTGAGCCTGCTGCCTCGATCGGGTCTTGGGGAAGATTTCGAGACAGGAACGTGTGAGCCGCCACGCAGTAGTCACAGGTGTTCTGGTGGCTCACTGCCAAGTCCACGATCTGTTTCTCAACCTCCGAGAGCGAAATGTGTGACAGTTGTTGCATGGTGGCCATGTTCGCCGCCAAGAGCGCCGGGCTTCCGGCCAGAACAGCGAACAGGTTGGGCAGCGCTCCGCCAAACATCTTCTGAACGCCCTTCAAAGAGCCCCGGGATGCTTCTGGAGCGTTCTCTGCCGTATAGAGAATGAATCCAGCCGGCGTTTTCTGTTGCGTGGAAGGTTGTGCGATTTGAGTTGGCATGTGATCTCCTTTGTCTTTGTTTGGTACTGCGGTTTACTACGCGGTGCTGCCGATCAGGAGCGGAGCCGCCCGGCTCGCATTAAAAAGGGACGAATCAACCGCCTCCACGATCAAGTGAACTACTTTCTCCGGCGCAGAGCTGAGTGGGGTATGGTCCACATCCTGTGCATCGATGCGGGCCTTCATCCGCTCGGCCATGAAGTGTTGCGTCACCGGAGAAATCATGCGGTCCCGTTCGGCGATGAGGAACCATGACGGCTTCTCCTTCCATCCCGGTTTGGGCATCGGCTGGGTGATGCACTTTACCGACAACGGCCGCTGCACTGCTTGCATAAGGGCACACTCCTCGCCTGACGAGTCCGGAGCCACCGCGTTGGCGAACGCTCCTTCCGGCAGGCGCAGAAAACCACACTCATCGGGTACTCATCAGGCTGCCGCCTTTCCTGTTTCTTGACCGAGGAATTCGCGGATTCTAGCCGCGATAAAGCCGCTGTGTTCTTCCAGCGCAAAGTGACCAGCGTTCAGCAGATGGAGTTCGGCCTTGGGCAGGTCCTTCAGGAAGGCCTTAGCGCCTTGCACAGTGAAGAAGGGATCGTTCTCGCCCCAAACGATCAGCGTCCGTGGCTGCTTTTCGCGGAAGCACTGGTGCCACTTGTCATAAAGTGCGACGTTCGAGGGATAGTTGTGGAATAGATCGAGTTGGGTGGCATCATTGCCCGGCCGATCCAGAAAGTGCTGATCGAAGGTGTAGGAATCTGGACTGACAGCTTCGCGATTAGCAGCACCATGGGTGTACTGGAAAACCGTGGTGCTGGCTGCCAAAAGTCCGCGTACAGGCTTCTCGGTTTCGGCCGTGCGGTTAGCCCAGAAGGGCTTCAGTGGTTCAAACGCTGCGCCGATACCCTCTACATAGGCATTGCCGTTCTGAACGACAATGCCTTCGATCGCATCAGGATGTTGCGAGGCAATGCGGAAGCCAACCGGCGCGCCGTAGTCCTGCACGTAGATGCTGAACTTCTTGAGGCCAAGCGTGCCGAATAATAGTTTTTCCACATACGAAGTGAGGTTCTCAAAGGTGTACTTGAATTCGCTCGCCGACGGAGCGGCGCTGTAGCCAAAGCCGATATAGTCCGGGGCGATTACGTGAAAGCGATCCTCCAGTTGCGGAATCAGGTCACGGAACATGTGCGAGGACGAGGGGAACCCGTGCAACAGCACTATGGTTGGCGCATCCTCGGGGCCAGCCTCGCGGTAGAAAACGTTCAATCCATCGATGGCTGTGTTGTGGTATAAGGTCATAATTTCTCTCCTGGTCGACGGCTCTGAGAGCCTGCAGCTTTTTCGTCGCTTCAGTCCATCAGATCAACTAACCGATAAAAAGATTCATTATTGGTGTTTTTTATTGGAAGAAGAACTTCAGGGAGTCTCATCCAAAACGGAAAACGTACTGTTCTGAATTTCCTCCGGGCAGAGGAACGACGGGAAAACCTGTGATTTTCTTTACCAGCTAAAATGCAAGCGCGTCACACCCGCGTCACAACGGGATCCGGCGCTCAGTAAGTGATTGAAACCAAGAGTTTGTGGCAGCCGGACCTGTAAGCCGAATTCTGTCTGCCTTGCGACAGGACGATCATTCCTCTGGGCCGCGCATTACTGCGCGGCTCGAGCGACCTACCCGGAGGTTTGGCGCACCGAGCCAGCACGCGTCCCGCCGCCGCTGCAAAATCTTCGTGCAGCGCCTGTGCCGCAGATGAATCTGCGGTCCGTCCTCTGCAATTGCCTTTGCGCTCATGAAGAGCTTGCAGCGGCGGCGAGACTTCCTCCCTATTTGGTCTTGCTCCGTGTGGGGTTTGCCCTGCCCGCGTCATTACTGGCGCGGCGGTGCGCTCTTACCGCACCTTTTCACCCTTACCTGAACCTTGCGGCCCGGGCGGTATGTTTTCTGTGGCACTTTCCGTCCATCAGGCTTAAACCTGACGTCCCGGACGTTATCCGGCACACTGCTCTGCGGAGTTCGGACTTTCCTCCCCGCCCAATCTCGCAGCCCCGTCCAAAATCTTCGCGAAGAGTCCGGTGTGCGCGGCTCTCCAAGAATGAACAGGGCTGCGAGATTGGGCGGAGCGATCGTCCGGTCCGGCTGCCAACTGTTTGATTATAGTGCAGGAGCAGGATCGCGGTTTCGATGAGGAACCCGCCAGGCTGTAGCTAGCTCCTGCTAGACTCATGCTCAGGGAACCTGAGCAGGCGATGCCGCGTATTGAAATATGCCACGCGAAACATCAGCCTTAATACAGCGACTAATACGGGTACCGAAACTCAGCTGAGTCATGCACACCGCCGAAGCCATGAAGATCGCGTTGCAGTCGCTGTGGGCGAACAAGCTGCGCTCCGCTTTGACGCTGCTGGGCGTGGTGATCGGCGTAGCTGCGGTAATCGCTGTGGTCACGTTTGTCAACGGGATCAACGGCTATGTCGCCGAGAAAATTTTCAATCTTGGCGCCGACGTGTTCATTGTTTTCAAGGTGTCGCCGGCGGTCACCAATGTGGACCACTTCCTGGAGGGGCAGAAGCGCAAGGACCTGACGATGGACGACTATCGCGCGGTCTTCGAAGGGTGCAGACTCTGCGCTTACGTTGGCGCTTACGCGCGCAACAACAGTGGACATGTGAAATATGGCGAGCAGGGGATCAACGATACGATCGTGCAGGGAATGACGCCGGCGGTTGCGATCACGCAAGATGTGGACCTGGAAACGGGGCGCATGTTGAACGAAACCGACCTGGACAACGACTCGCCGGTGGTAGTTGTGGGTACAGATATCGTGGACAATCTGCTGCCGGGCGTGGATCCGATCGGGAAGGAAATCCGGGTGGACGGATGGATTTACCGGATCATCGGAGTGGGCAAGAAAAAAGGCAGCACCATGGGGCAGAGTCTGGACAACTACGTGTTCATGCCGCTGAGCTCGTGGTTCAAGCAATATGGGGTTTACAACTCGAACATGCGCATTTCGGCGAAGGCGGTGGGCACGGGCGCCACGCTCGATGAAGCGATGGACGAAGCGCGGGTGATCCTGCGGGCGCGGCGGCACGACTTGCCCGAGGGCAGCGACTCGTTCGACATGGAGAACAACAGCAGCCTGCTGAGCATCTGGTCGAATCTGACCGGGACATTTTTTGTGGCGATGATCGGGATCGCAGCCATTTCGATGGTGGTGGGCGGAATTGTAATCATGAACATCATGCTGGTCTCGGTGACGGAGCGCACGCGGGAAGTGGGGATTCGCAAGGCAATGGGGGCGAAGCGCGCGGATGTGCTGCTGCAGTTCTTGATTGAGGCGGTGATTCTGTCGCTGGTGGGCGGCGTGATTGGAGTAGTGATGGGTATCGTGGTGGCGAAGGGTGTGACGATCGCCATCGGGATGCCGTCGGTGATCAAGCTGTGGGCGGTGGCCGCGGGGCTGCTTGTCGCGGGAAGCGTGGGCATATTTTTTGGCGTGTATCCGGCGCGGCGGGCGGCGACGCTGGATCCGATTGCGGCGCTGCGGTTTGAGATGTAGGAGAGCTGGGCAACAGACGGCCCTGCAAGTAAGAGGTTTTCGAAGTCGTTTTTCTCGGCGTTCTCGGCGTCTCGGCAGTGAAAAGGTTTTGATCTGCATGATGGGCAGAAGCGAATTCGGGGAAATCATCACGATGGCGCTGGCGACCATTCGCGCCAATAAGATGCGCTCGGGGCTCACGGTGCTGGGGATCGTGATTGGCGTGGCGGTGGTGATCGGAATTTCTTCGATTGTGCGCGGGCTGAACGACAACGTTAGTCAGGTGATCAGCAGCATTGGGTCCAACATTGTTTTTGCCTTCCATATGGAGCCGTTTACTTTTGGCCGGCCTAGCGAAGAAATGCGATTGCGCAGAGAGCTGACTTACGACGATGCGATGGCGATGCGCGATCTGCCACACGTGAAGGCCGTGACTGCGGGAATACGCTTCTTCAGGCCGGAGTTGGGGACCGGCACTTACGCCGTCAAATACAAAGACCGCAAGGCCAAGCAGACCATCCTGGAGGGCGACACCAGTTCCTATAAGGATGTGATCGATGTAGACCTGGACAAGGGGCGCTGGTTCAGCGATATCGACGACGAGCGGCGGGCATCGGTGATTGTGCTGGGGCACGATACCAAAGAAGAACTTTTTCCAAACGAAGAGCCGCTGGGCAAGGAAATCAACATCGAGGGGCAGCTGTTTACCGTGATCGGCGTGGCGAAGATTCGAAAGAGCGTGTTTGGCGGCGGTAAGAATCCCGACGACAATATCGTGTTCTTCCCGTTGAGCACGTTCCGCAAGCTGCATCCGGAACTGAAGCAGTACTGGATCAGCGTGAAATCGACGTCGCACGACGATATGCCGAAGACGGTGGACGAAATGCGAGAGTTGCTGCGACGGCGAAGACACGTGGCGACGAACAAACCGGATAACTTTGCCGTGTTCACGCAGGATTCGATTTCGGATGTGTGGAACCAGATTACGGGCGCGGTGTTTATTTTTATGTTCGCGGTGTCGAGTGTGGCGCTGATTGTGGGCGGCGTGGGCGTGATGAACATCATGCTGGTTTCGGTGACGGAGCGGACGCGGGAAATCGGAATACGCAAAGCGATTGGCGCGCGCAAAGGCGACGTTCTGCTGCAATTCACACTGGAGGCGATCACGCTGACGGCGATCGGGGGCATACTGGGCGTGCTGCTGGGAGCCGTGATCACGTATGCGATTCGGGCGGTGTGGGATTCGCTGCCGGCGAGCATGTCAGTGTACTGGGCGAGCTTTGGATTTTTCGCGGCGGCGGCAGAGGGATTGCTGTTCGGCATTTATCCGGCATGGAAGGCGGCGAACCTGGACCCGATCGAGGCGCTGCGCTATGAGTGAAACTATTTCAGAAATCAGATTGCAGATTGAAGAAGTCACAACCGAGTGCGGGTTGCGGTTTACTTCTGCAATCTACAATCTTCAGTCTGCAATCGTGGCAAACTTCAGATAATGCATTTTGCACCACGACTCCTGGTCGAAGCGCTGGCTGTGGCGGGCACGCTCGGCTGCCTGTTCTTCTACGGGCTTGCGTTGGCGGGGCTGGCCAGCTTTCTACAGAGCAGGCGGAGGGCAAGCGAACTGGCGCGGCCAGCCGATGAATACTTGCCCCCGGTTTCCATTCTCAAACCACTGAAGGGCGTCGATCCCGAGATATGGGAGAGTTTCTGCAGTCACGCAGAGCAGGATTATCCCGAGTTTGAATTGATTTTTGGAGTGAGCGATGCGAATGACCCGGCGCGCGATCTTGTGCAGAGGCTCAAGGAAAAATATCCGGTGCGAACCATTAAGTTGGTCGTGGCCGATCGCATTCTGGGAGCGAACGTTAAAGTGAGCACGCTGGCGCAGATGGTGCGCGAGGCGCGCTATGACGTCCTGCTGGTGAATGACAGCGATATTCGCGTGGCCGCAGATTATTTGCGGCAGGCAACGGCGCCGCTGCGCGATCCGCAGGTCGGGCTCGTGACCTGCCTCTATCGCGGTGTGGCGGCGGGAACGCTGGGCTCGAAGCTGGAGGCACTGGGGATCGCGACGGATTTTGCGCCGGGCGTGCTAAGTGCGCGGCTTCTCGAAGGCGGGTTGCGGTTTGGACTGGGATCGACGCTGGCATTCCGGCGCAGGGAGCTTGAGGCGATTGGCGGGTTTGAGGCGATTCTCGATTATCTTGCCGATGACTACGAGCTAGGCCGGCGGATTGCTGCCACTGGCAAACGAGTTGAGCTTGCTGCCGCGACGGTTGCGACTTTTCTTCCGGCATACACACTCGGAGAGTTTTGGCGGCATCAGTTGCGCTGGTGGCGAACGATTCGCGATGCGCGGCGCTGGGGATATGCGGGGCTGCTGTTTACGTTCGGAACACCGTGGGCAGTGCTGACTGTGGCAGCGGCGCGCGGGGCGGCGTGGGCATGGGTTTTGTTTGCGGCGACCGTTGCTGCGCGGTTGGTGTCCGGGTTGGGAACGGCGGTGTGGGCGCTTGAGGATCGTGGAGTAGCGGGGAATTTTCTTCTGCTGCCGTTGCGTGATTTCATTACGCCGGTGGTTTGGGCGGCGGGACTTTTTGGTCATCGCATACATTGGCGAGGGGACGATTTCATCCTGAAGGCGGGGAAATTGACGCGACTCCTGCCGTAACGTTCGGCCGGTTCGAGTAAATTGTCTTCCCTCCGCGGCGAGCAACCACGTAGCTGGTGTGACCTCTTAGCGCTGTGGGATCGTCCTGGTCCGTCCAGAGAAAGACGCGCTTCGGCCCGTTCCACAACGATGTGAACTGTTCCTGCGTTTGCCATACGGGCGGGGCGTCGGGAAACTGCGTGCCGTACCACATGTTGCCGCCGGGAGTGTGCAGGCTGAGCAAGTGGTATCCGCCGTAGTAATTCAACGTAGAGGCATTTTCATAGAGGCCGGTAGCCACGACGACGTCGCCCGGGCGATATTGTTGCAGAATGGCCATCGCCAGATCGCGCGACGACAGAATTGGCGAGAAGATGCCGAAGGCGATGCGCACGCAAGCGAGAACGACGATCATCATGACCGCCAGCGAGGCATTTGCCGCGCCAGCGCGTCCGGCGCGGCGCAGCAGCCAGTTGAGCAAAGTGCAGACGAGAAACGCAGCGGAGAACCCGAAGAGAGGCAGGCGGAACGCGCCCATGGCCTGCGGTGTCAGGTCTAAGAAGTGGCCGAAGGAAAGCGCGTAGTCCTGCGGGTTCTTCCGCAGCAGGTCGGAGAGATCGGTGCCGGGGGCTGGCGCTCTCGAGAACAAGAGCAGCACGAGTCCGACCACGGCAATCATTACGCCTACGACCAGCAAGACCAGCGACGAGATTTTTCCCGCGCGCCGCTCGCGGCTATCCACGGCCGAAAAGCGCTCGCGGGCCAGCCATCCACCAACCAGCAAAGCCATGCCCGGAATGGCGGGGATGGTGTAGTACTCCTGCCGGGTTGAGAAGCTGAAGAAGCCGACGATCACGACGTTCCACAAAAAGAAAAGCAGATATGCTTTCTGGCGCCGGGAGAGCTTTGCGCGAAGCTCGGCCCAGCGGCGCGGGACTTCCAGGAGCGATTGCGGAAGAAAAACTGTCCACGGAATGAGCCATAGGACGAGCAGCGCCCAAAAGAGCAACAAGGGAACGGTATCGTAGTCGCGGGGCATGCGCGTTCCGAGGAAGCGGCGAACGTGCTCATTGACAAAGTAGAACCAGAGAAATCCCCGCACGTTGCCCTGCGGAGGATTGCGCAGCGAAGCCAGAATGTGCCAAGGCGCCGCGATCACCAGAAACACCAGCGTGCTGGAAAGCAGGCGCAGCTTGAGCAGGTGGCGCAAATTGCCGGTGAGCAGCAGGTAGAGGCCGATGGCTCCGGCAGGAAACACGAGACCGATGAGGCCCTTGGTGAGTACGTTGAGCGCGCAGACAGCAGCCAATCCCCAGCAAACCATACGCGACGGCCGCGCCTGTTCCTTGGAGGTATCGAGCGAAATCAGGAAGAACCAGAACGTGAGCGTAAGCCAGAGGCCGACGAGGACGTCGGGGATCAGAAAGCGTGTGAACAAGAACGGACCCAGCGCGGTGGCGAGGACTAACGCGGAATCGAAGCCGCCTTCGCCGCCAAAGGCCCAGCGGCCGAGTCCATACGTGGCGAGGATCATGGCCAGCACGCCGAGCATCAACGGGAAACGCGTGCTCCAGTCGCTGATGCCAAACAGCGTGTAGCTTGCCGCCACGCCCCAATACATGAGAGGAGCTTTTTCCAGATAGCGCTCGCCGTTCACATAGAGCGTGACCCAATCGTGGCGCTGCAACATTTCGCGGGCGGCTTCGGCATGCACGGTATCGGCGTCGTCGAGCAGTGGCGCGTGAGACAGGCCGACCATGTAGATGACCAACCAGAGTCCGATCAGGACTGGTAAAGCGATGCGCCAGTTGGAAAGCTGGGTCGGATGCGGCACGGTGGTGGACCCTGGTTGTGTCGTTGAAGCCAATCTTAGACCCGTACGAACTGTGGCCCGGACGAACTGTCGATTATATAGATGCGCGCAGCCTGCTTGTTCAGGTGAGGCGGCTAACGGCGGGTTGACTGGCGCGCATACGTCGAAGCTTCGCGGGGCCGGTTGTTCAATCCGCGGCGGCGCCGCGGGATTGGCTGTGCTGGCCGGCAACCTCGCGATAGATTTCCAGAATGCGGGAGACGGAAGTGGTCCAGGAAAAATGCTGCGCCTGGACGTAACCGCTTTGTTTCATGCGAGCCCGCACGTCGGGGTCGAGCAGCGCGTGGCGCAAGGCGCGGCGGATCTCGAACACATTTTCCGGGTTGACGGTCAGGGCGGCGTTGCCGACCACTTCCGGCAGACTCGACGTATTGGAGGTCACGACCGGCGTTCCGTGGGCCATGGCTTCGAGCGGCGGCAGACCGAAGCCTTCGTAAAGAGAGGGAAACACGAACACCTTGGCGACGTCGTAGAAGATGCGCAGCACTTCGATGGGAACAAAGCCGAGAAAACGCACGTCATGCTGCACGCCGCTGCGGACGACGGTGCGGCGGAGGCGCGGGTGACTGGAAAGATCGTCGCCGATGATGATGAGCTTGAGGTCCTCGAAGCAGTGTTCCTTGGCGAGTTCGCTTTTCAGGGCGGAGAAGGCTTCAATGATACGTACGACATTCTTGTGCGGGCGGATCGCGCCGGCGTAGAGGATGAACGGGTAATTCACCTGGTAGCGCTCGGCGATCAACTGGCGGTCGGCGTCGGTGGCGTGCCCTTGCAGGAAGCGTTCGTCGATGGCGTTATAGACCACTTCGATGCGGCCGGCGGGAACACCGAACAATTTTTGTATTTCGTTGCGCGTAAATTGCGAAACGGCAATCACGCGGGCGGCCTCGCGCAGCACGCGGCGGGTGCAGTAGTAGTGGAGGCGCCGGCTCATGCTGGAATCGGCGCGGGAACCGAACATGTGCTCCAGGAGATCGTGAACGGTGACGACGTAAGGACAAGGAAGTCCGCGCGGCATCCAGTAGAGATGCGGAATGTGCACGACATCGCAGCCGAGGCGGCGCACGATGGCACGAAACTGAAGGCTGCCCTTGAGGGTGTTGTCGGGCGTGGTCAGCGGCACGGCGCGGAAGTTGGCGGGCAAAGCGCCGTATTCGGCGACCCGCGCGGGAGAGCCGATGAGAAAGTATTTGCTTTCCCGGTCAAGGCACGCCAGCGTGCGCACGACGTTGCGGATGTAAGTGCCAACGCCAAACTCGCGGAGGCGTCGAATGTCGATGGCAACTCTCACAGGGAGAATTTAAACACAGGGAACGGCGGACAAGTGAAAATTGCGGTGGAGACGCGGCTGGCTGCGTCTCCTAACTCGGATTGAAACCGACCGAACAGCGGATTACGCCCTCACTTCCGCCTGCGCGCGCGCCCTTCTCTCGGCGTAGAGCGGGAACTCTTCGGCCAGAGCGAGCACCTGCTTGCGGATCTTCGCAAGCGTGGCCGCGTCGGTGCGGTGGTTCAGCGCTTCGGCGATCCAGTGGCCGATCTGGCGCATCTCGGGTTCTTTCATTCCGCGCGTGGTCACAGCCGGCGAGCCGATGCGAATACCGCTCGGCTTCATCGGAGGATTAGTGTCGAACGGAATCGCATTTTTGTTGACGGTGATAGCGGCCTCGCCCAGAGCCTTCTCCGCTTCGCTGCCGAGCATGCCTTTGGCAAATACGTCGACCAGCATGAGGTGCGTGTCAGTGCCGCCGGAGATGATGCGGAAGCCATCGGCGGCGAGGGTTTCGGCGAGCACTTTAGCGTTGGCAACAATCTGGCGCGCGTAGTCGCGGAAGCTGGGCTGCATCGCTTCGTGGAAGCAGACCGCTTTTGCCGCCATGATGTGTACGAGCGGTCCGCCCTGCATGCCGGGGAATACGGTTTTGTCGATCGGCGCCGCGTATTCCTGCTTGCTCAGGATCATTCCGGAGCGCGGACCGCGCAGGGTTTTGTGCGTGGTCGAGGTGACAATCTGCGCGTGCGGAACGGGCGATGGATGCGCGCCGCCAGCAACTAGCCCAGCGAAATGCGCCATATCGACAAGATAGATGGCGCCGACTTTGTCGGCGATCTGGCGCATGCGCGCGAAGTCTATGATGCGCGGATAGGCGCTGCCTCCGCCGATGATCAGCTTGGGGCGCTCTTTTTCGGCGAGCTTTTCCAGTTCGTCGTAGTCGATGGTCTCTGTCTCTTTTGTTACTCCGTAGGGAATGATCTTGTATGTCTTGCCGGAAAAATTCAGTGGATGGCCATGCGTGAGGTGGCCGCCGTGAGCTAGGTTCAGGCCGAGGATGGTATCGCCCGGTTGCAGGACAGCTGCATAGGCTGCCTGGTTCGCCTGCGATCCGGAATGCGGCTGCACGTTGGCGTGCTCGGCGCCGAATAATTGCTTGGCGCGGTCGCGGGCCAGGGTTTCGACCACGTCGGTGAATTCGCATCCGCCGTAATAGCGCTTGCCGGGATAACCTTCGGCGTACTTGTTGGTGAAGACCGAACCGGCGGCTTCGAGCACGGCTTCGCTGACGAAGTTCTCGGAGGCAATCAGC
>Ga0326728_10017805_pt1 | contig 14142 bp, 10 predicted proteins | sample MB3enrmetagenome_FD_207602 | JGI IMG/M metagenome (GOLD analysis project Ga0326728, IMG submission 207602) | Lab enriched peat soil microbial communities from McLean, Ithaca, NY, United States - MB31MN | ecosystem: Environmental > Terrestrial > Soil > Wetlands > Peat | place: USA: New York...
AGCCGCCCGCCTCTGCCACTCCGCCCGCGACGCCACCCACGCCGCCTTACGCATACGGACCAGCCTATGGCGCTCCGTATGCCGCGCAGGCCTCGCCCTATCCCGCGTATGGCCAGCCGCCGCACCGCCGCCACTCAGCATGGTTCTGGGTGGCCATTATCGGAGGCTCTCTCGCTGGCGTCGTTCTCCTCCTCACCCTCATGGTATGGGGAATCGTCAAGAGCGTCAGCGGCGACTCCTCCGCCACCATCGACGGCCTCGGCGGCTCGCGCATCGGCGTCATCGACATCGACGGCGCCATCCTCGACGCCGACAAAATCGACACCCAGATTCGCAAGTTCGGCGACGACTCCTCGGTCAAGGCCATCATCCTGCACATCAACTCGCCCGGTGGCGGCGCAGCGGCCAGCCAGGAGATATTCAACGAAGTCCTGCGCGTCCGCCACGAAAAGAACAAGAAGATCGTCGCCTCGGTCGAGTCCGTCGGTGCCTCCGGCGCGTACTACATTGCCAGCGGATGCGACAAGATCTACGCCAACAACGCCTCCGTGGTCGGCTCCATCGGCGTCATCATGGAGTGGACCAACTACGGCGACCTGCTGAAGTGGGCCAAGATGAAGAACGTCGTCATCCACGCCGGCACGCTCAAGGACGCCGGCGACCCCACCCGCGAGATGACGCCCGAGGAGCAGGCCTACTTCCAGTCCGTGGTCGACAACATGTACGGCCAGTTCATCCACGACGTCGCCGCCGGTCGCCACACCACCGACGATAAAATCCGCCCGCTGGCCACCGGCCAGGTCTGGACCGGCCAGCAGTCTCTCCCCCTCGGCCTCATCGACAAGATCGGCGGCTTCCGCGTCGCCCTCATGGACACCGCCAGCTCGGTCGGCATCTCCGGCGAGCCCACCATCGAACGCCCCGCCGCCGACAAAAAAGGCCTCCTCGCCCTGCTCTCCGACGACTCCGACGAAATCTTCCCCAACCCCTCCAAGCTCCTCGACCAGGCCCCCGGCTTCTACTTCATGTGGAGATAGATGGGTGCCCCAGGTCTGAAATTGTTCACAAAATCGGGTGCCCCATGTCTCGCTGTTGAGACATGGGATTATGCTTTACCAACAACAGCCTTATGCCCACACAACTCCGCCCCATCTCCGCCGCACTCATTCTTCTCATCGCCTCCTCCTGCCGGGTGCCCCATGTCTCGCCTCTGAGATGTGGGCTTGTTGTTGACTAATAACCCTTGACACAAATTCGTTTATAAACGATCCTTGATTGTGTGCGAAATCCGCCACTACATCACCCTAGAACAAAGAGATGTTTATCTGGAGTGGCAGCTCAAGCTCCGTGACACGAAGGCCAAAATCGCCATTGACCGTCGTATCAACCGGATCGAGTTGGGAAACTTCGGCGATCACAAATTCTGCCGCGAAGGAGTCTGGGAGCTGCGGGTTGATGTTGGGCCCGGTTACCGCGTCTACTACGCACGGGCAGGTACCCATGTGATCCTGCTGCTTTGCGCAGGTGACAAGCGGACGCAGCAAGCGGATATCGCACGCGCCTGCGAATACTGGCAGGATTGGCAAAGGAGGGCTGAACAATGAGAGACCGATCCCACGACGAATCGATGGCTGAGCTCTTTCAGCAAGACCCTGCCTACGCACTCGAACTACTCAACAACATTCTCGAAGAGGGCGAGCAGGCGGAACTCTTAATTGCCCTGCGTCAAATGACAAAGGCCTTTGGCGGCGTGCAGAGCATAGCTGAAAAGGCCAAACTCAATCCGACCCAGCTCTATCGCACGTTATCCGAGGAAGGAAACCCCGCCCTCAGCAGCATTGCCGCAATCCTCAAGGCCATGGGCCTCCGCCTCGCTGTCGAACGCGTCCGCGCCGCCTGAGAGTCTTCATTCCAGAGATGCAACATTCCAGAGTCCAGAATCTAATGACCCATCCCTTCCGTCTCTCACTCATCTCCGCCATTCTTCTCCTCGCCGCTTCCTCCTGCATCGCGCAAACCGTCGCACCAACTCGCCCGCGCATCACCGGCATATCCCACGTTGCCTACTACGTCTCCGACATGCCCAAGGCCATGGTCTTCTGGCACAACCTGCTCGGCCTCGACGTCTCCTACGACCGCAAGAAGCCGAACTCCACCGACACCAGCGTCGCCTTCCTCAAGGTCAACGACCATCAGTACATCGAGCTGCTCAGCGACCGCCCTTCCTCCGCCGACCCCAAAAACTTCATGAGCCATCTCTGCTTCCTCACCGACGACATCGAGCAGATGCGCCTCTACCTCGCGGCTAAAGGGATTGAGGTTCCCGCCCGCGCCAGCCGCACCGGCACAGGCGATCTGGTCTTCTCCGTCCATGATCCCGACGGCACCCAGATCGAGTTCTCCCAGCCGCAGCCCACCAGCGTGGAGGCCCAGGGTGCGGGCAAGTTCCTATCGCCCACGCGCGTCTCCGACCGCATCTACCACGTCGGTTTCCTGGTGGGGAACACCCAGCGCGCCCTCGACTTCTACGGCAACATCCTCGGCTTCCAGGAGTTCTGGCGCGGCAGCGGCAGCCCCACCCAGCTCAGTTGGATCAACATGCGCGTTCCCGACGGCACCGACTACGTCGAGCTGATGCTCTACCGCTCCCTGCCTGCCACCTACGGCACCAGCAACCACGTCGCGCTCCTTGTTCCCGACCTCGCCACGGCCGTCGCATCCCTCCAGGCCCGCCCCGCCATCAAGTCGTACACCCAGCCACTCGGCGCCGGACACGTTGGCCACAATGGCAAGCGCCAGCTCAGCCTCTTCGATCCCGATGGTACCCGCGTCGAGCTGATGGAACCCAACACCGCCGACGGCAAGCCCGTCCCCTCCTCCACCGCGCCCCCTCCCCCTCCCGCCCACGACTAGAGCCTCAATAGCCGGGTACGTTCCGCATTCACCCCAACTTGTGTCCATAGTCACACTGTGCTACAAAGGTCATATTCCAGTCTGCCTTACCCGCAGATTTGAATTTCATGCAGAGTGGTTGAGGGACGAGCCCTGAGACGCCACGACAACCGGACAGCAGACCCAGTACCGGTGTCAACTCTCTCCTGAATGGCCGCAAAGCCGCAGGGAACATGAGATTCGGACCACGCAGTCTGCGGGTCTAACCCGCATCCCGCCGCCGCCGCAACTCTCCTCCCTCCGATTTAGCGGCGCACTCAGCAGAGACAAGTTTCAGCCATCGCTCCTCTCCCGCTCAGAAGAGAGTCCGATGAATTACAGCAATCCGTCCTACGAGCTCGCCTGCACCGAGTGCGGCAATCGATTCGGCAACCAGCCGCTTTCGGCCTGTCCCGACTGTATTGCGCCGCTCGAGGTGGTCTACGACCTGCTCTCTGCCAAAGGCGTCTTCACCCGCGACTCCATTGCGCGCGGCCCGGCCAGCATCTGGCGTTACGCCCGCATGCTTCCCGTCCCCGAGGGATTTCAGCCCGACCTTCCCGTCGGCTTCACGCCTCTGGTGCGCGCCAGCCGCCTGGGCAAACGATTCGGCGCGGCCAGCCTCTACGTCAAGAACGACGCGGTGTGCTTCCCTACGCTCAGCTTCAAGGACCGCGTGGTCGCCGTCGCGCTGTCCAATGCGCAGAGATTCGGCTTCGAGACTGTTGGCTGCTCCTCCACCGGTAACCTGGCAAACTCGGTCGCCGCGCAGGCCGCGCGCCTCGGCCTGAAGGCATGCATTCTTGTCCCTGCGGACCTGGAGCCCGCCAAGATACTCAACACGCTGGTCTACAGCGCGCGCCTCGTCCGCATCGACGGCAACTACGATGCCGTCAATCGCCTTTCCGTGCAGATTGCGGGCGAGTATAACTGGGGATTTGTCAACGTCAACCTGCGTCCCTACTACGCCGAAGGCTCCAAGACCGTCGGCTACGAGATCGCCGAACAGTTGGGCTGGCGCCTGCCGCAGAACGTCGTCGTGCCCATGGCCGGCGGCAGCCTGATTCGCAAGATACGCAAGGCATTTCAGGAGCTGATCTTCCTGGGCCTGGTCAGGAAGCCAGACAGACCGGTCCGCTTTTTTGGAGCGCAGGCCACGGGCTGTTCGCCCATCTCGGTCGCCGTCAGGCAGGGTGTCGATGACATCATGCCGCAGAAGCCCAATACCATCGCTCGCTCGCTGGCCATCGGCAACCCGGCCGACGGCGCGGCTGCAGCCAGGATGATCCTTGAGGACGGAGGTTGGGCCGAGGACGTCTCCGACCTGGAGATCGTCTCCGGCATCCAGGAGTTGGCCGAGACAGAAGGCATCTTCACCGAGACCGCCGGTGGTGTCACCACCGCCGTCACCGCGCGTCTCTACGCGGAGGGACGCATCGCCGCGGACGAGACCACCGTGGTCTGCATCACCGGCAACGGGCTCAAGACCACCGACGCGCTCAGTGGCCGCTTCGACCGCTGCGACACACGAGCCATTCGCCCCCGCCTGGCAGACTTTGATGAGCTGCTGCGCTCGCTCGACGCCGTCGCCGAGCCCGAACCCGAACCAGCCCTGAGCGCACTAGAATAGCGCCGAAGGCGAATTTATACCAGCCCGGGGCGAACGGGGTCCCCTGCGAGCTTGCTCGCTGGGGCAGGTAACTCAAGGTAGCAAGCCCGACAAGCCACCGAGGGCTGAAAGCCCGATCTATAACAGCATTTGCAAGGAGCCATCGATGTCCATCCAGGTAGTTCTTCCCACCGCCTTCACCCGCCACACCGATGGCCGCAAGCAGTTCGACTCGAACGCGGCGAACCTGCCCGCTCTGCTCGTCGAGATCGACCAGACCTTCCCCGCGCTGGCCACGCAGATCAAGGACGAAAACGGCAAGCTGCGAAAGTTCATCAACATCTACATCAATGATGAAGACATCCGATTTCTGGGCGGCGACGCCTACGCCTTCCAGGACGGCGACGAGGTCATGCTGATCCCGTCGATCGCTGGCGGAAATAGATAGCACGAAGCTGGAAACGCAGTTGGATCCACGCAAAAGGAGCGCCCATTCGGGCACTCCTTCTGCATTTGTCTTCACTGAACACCTGTAACCTGCAACCGGCAACTGCACTACTGGGGCGCAATGGGCTGGGTTGCCGGAATCATGGGCGGCATCGCGGCAGCCAGAACTTCAAGGGTCTCCAGCTTCAGTTCGGGCAGCTTCTCTTCCAGCGCGATCTGCAGCACTTCGTCCATCTGCTCCACAAAGTGCAGCTTCATCTCGGACTTCAGCAGCTCCGGGATATCGGCCATGTCCTTGCGATTGTCCTCTGGGACGATGACCTCGAAGATGCCCGCTCGGTGCGCGGCGAGGAGCTTCTCCTTGAGCCCGCCGATGGCCAGCACCTTGCCGCGCAGCGTGATTTCGCCGGTCATCGCGATATCGCGCCGCACCTTGATCCTGGTGAGCGCGCTGGCCAGTCCAGTGGCCAGCGTGATGCCCGCTGAGGGGCCGTCCTTGGGAATCGCGCCCTCAGGAACATGCACATGGATGTCGACGTGACGATAGAACTCCTTGCCCAGGCCGAGATACTGCGCCCGCGAGCGGATGTAACTGAGCGCGGCCTGCGCCGATTCCTGCATCACCTCGCCCAGTTGCCCGGTGGTTGTCAGCTTACCCTTGCCGTCCAGCACCTGCACCTCGGTCTGTAGCAAGGTGCCGCCAACCTCCGTCCAGGCCAGGCCAGTCACCAGGCCAATCTCGCTCTTTTCATGCGCCTGCGAGTCGCGGAACTTGGCCACACCCAGCAGATCGGCAAGGTTCTCGCCGGTCAACTGTTCGCGATGTTTTGTTCCGCTTTCGACCACCTTGCGCGCCACCTTGCGGCAAACATTGCCGATCTCGCGTTCCAGATTGCGCACTCCGGCTTCGCGTGTATATCCGCGAATGATGGCACGCAGAGCGTCGTCCTGGAAGGCGATCTGTTGCTCTGTCAGCCCCGTAGCCTCTCGCTGCTTGCGCACAAGGTACTGTTTGGCGATCTCCATCTTCTCCAACTCGGTGTAGCCATGCAGACGTAGGATCTCCATGCGGTCCTGCAATGCGCTGGGAATGGTATGCAGCACATTGGCCGTGGCCACAAACAAGACGCTGGACAGATCGTACTCGACATCCAGATAGTGGTCCTGGAAGGAGCTATTCTGTTCCGGATCGAGGACCTCTAGCAGCGCGCTCGCCGGATCGCCACGGAAGTCCGAAGCCATCTTGTCGATCTCGTCCAGCATGAAGACCGGGTTCTTGGTCCCCGCTTTCTTCATCGACTGGATAATCTGTCCCGGCAACGCGCCGATATAGGTCCTTCGATGGCCGCGAATCTCGGCCTCATCGCGCACGCCACCCAGACTGAGGCGCACAAACTTCCTGCCCGTGGCCCTGGCGATGGACATGCCCAGGCTGGTTTTGCCGACTCCGGGAGGCCCGACAAAACAGAGAATCGACCCCTTAGGGTTCTTCACCAACTGGCGTACCGCGAGGAATTCGAGGATGCGCTCCTTGATCTTCTCCAGTCCATAGTGGTCCGCGTTCAGGATCTTCTCCGCGTGTTCGATGGAGCGAATCTCCTTGGAGCGTTTCTTCCAGGGCACCGCCAACAGCCAGTCGAGATAGTTGCGCGAGACGGTGGATTCGGCCGACATGGGCGGCATCGCCTCCAGCTTGCGCAGCTCCTGCAAGGATTGTTGGATGACCTCCTTGGGCATACCCGCCGCCTCGATCTTCTTCTTCAACTCGTCGAACTCGGATTTTTCGCCGCGTCCCAGCTCCTTCTGAATTGCCTTGATTTTCTCGTTCAGGTAGTACTCTTTCTGTGCTTTCTCCATCTGCCGCTTGACGCGCGACTGAATGGTGCGGTCCATATTCAATTTTTCGATTGCCACATCCAGCACATCGGCCACGCGCGCCAGGCGCGTCTCGGGGTCGAAGACTTCCAGCAACTGCTGTTTCTCGTCGATGGAAAGCTGCAAGTTTGCGGCAATGGTGTCGGCCAGCTTGGCCGGCTCGTCCATGCGTACGCTGGCCGCCATAGTTTCCTGGTTCAAGGACTGCTGCAGCTTGACATACTGCTCAAAGAGCGTATGCACGCGCTGCATCAGTTGTTCCACCTGGGGAGTCATCTCCAGGTGGGTTTTGCCGGTGCGCAGGGTGGCGACGAAGAACCCGTCCTGGTCGCTTACCTCGACCGAGCGCGCCCGTTCCATTCCCTCCACCAGCACTTTGATGTTGCCGTCGGGCATGCGCACGCTCTGCACGATATTGCCGATCGTCCCTGTCTGGTAGATGTCGTCCGCGCTGGGTTCGTCGAGCGAAGCGTCGTGCTGAGTGGCGAGAAATATCTTGCGGTCGCCGTTCAACGCTTCCTCCAGGGCGCGCACACTGGACGCCCGTCCTACCACAAACGGAGTCATCATATGAGGGAAGATGACCATGTCGCGGATCGGCATCATCGGCAGCTTCCGGGCTTCGCCGGTCAAAACGGTCCTGGATTGGTTGGCCATGGTTCTCTCCATGCGATGCTCCGTCCGCTGCCTAGGTAGCAGCCCGGAACACGCTTCAGGTGATTGTAATGCTTGTGAGCCGATTCGTCCCCACACCCTTTGGTAACTTGGCGACTCATTGCACACGGCCGCCCTAACGGCGTACCCACGAGGCAACCCTGCAGTTACCTGCGAATAAGGGAAGGCCTGCACAAGTGTTTGAGATTACCCCGGCGGCCAAAGCCGTACAGGAAATAGGCCGCTTACGGCGGGACTAAAGTCCCGCCCTATCAAAACCGGCTTATTCGGAGATTTCTTAGACTGTTCTTCTGAGAAAAGCCGCGCACCCGCTCAGCGCAACCACTGCGAGGAAGAGACAGGCGAAAACCTGAACCAGCACTGCCTTATCCAGCCTTCTCTAGCAGAGAGAGCAGGGTGAGGCTATGCTTCTTCACCATCTCCGATGTGATGGTCAGGTCGCCGGCCTTCTTGTTACCGGGCACATAGTACATCAGGTCGAGCATCAGTTCTTCCAAGATCATGCGCAGGCCGCGCGCGCCCACCTTGCGCTGCAAGGCCTCGCGGGCAATCTCCTTGACGGCTTCGTCGGAGAAGGTCACCTTCACGCCCTCGTAGTCGAACAGCCGGGCATACTGCTTGAGGATCGCGTTCTTGGGCTTGGTCAGGATCTCGATCAGCGCCGACTCATCCAGTTCGTCCAGGACCCCGAGCACCGGCAACCGCCCCACAAACTCCGGAATCAGTCCATACTTCAGCAGGTCCTGCGGCTCTGTCTGGCGCAGTAACTCGCAGTCCCTCTGTGCCCGGATCGGCGTTACATCGCCTTCCTTGGCGTCAGGGTCGGCAATTGCACGGAAGCCCAGAGACTTCTTTCCGATGCGCCGCCCGATCACCTTCTCCAGCCCTATAAAAGCCCCGCCGCAGATGAACAAAATATTGGTAGTATCAACCGCGGTAAACTCCTGGTGCGGATGCTTGCGCCCGCCCTGCGGAGGAACATTCGCCACCGTTCCTTCCAGAATCTTCAGCAGCGCCTGCTGCACACCCTCGCCCGAGACATCGCGCGTGATCGAAGGGTTCTCATCCTTGCGTCCGATCTTGTCGATCTCGTCGATATAAATAATGCCACTCTGAGCCCGTGTCACGTCTCCCTCGGCCGCCTGCAGCAGCTTCAGGATGATGTTTTCGACGTCCTCGCCCACATATCCGGCTTCGGTCAGGGTGGTTGCATCCACAATCGCGAAGGGCACATCCAGCATCTTGGCCAGGGTCTGCGCCAGCAACGTTTTGCCCGAACCGGTAGGGCCGACTAGCAAGATATTGGACTTTGTCAGCTCCACATCGTTGCTGCGCGTCTTGTTCATCTGAATGCGCTTGTAATGGTTGTAGACAGCCACCGCGAGCTTCTTCTTGGTCTGTTCCTGGCCAATTACGTACTCATCCAGAAACGCCTTCACCTCTTGCGGCTTGGGAAGCTGGGCCGGTGAGGTTCCTGGCAGCGACTCACCCCGGTCGTCCTCCAGAATCGAATTGCACACCCCTACGCACTCGTCGCAGATGTAGGCCCGGGGATAGTCTGAGGGCGACGATATGAGCTTCGCCACGGCGTCCTGCGATTTGTGGCAAAACGAGCAGCGAAGCGATTCGTCTGAACCGCGCGACGTTTTCATAGTTGCGACAACTCCTGGGCACAAACCGTCACAGAGGGAACTAGTAAAGTCTACACCAGAACCAAGCTCCTTCTCACTACACGGAAGTCACTGAGATACCCCTTTTCGGGCACACGCTTTCGTACTCAGAGCTGAATTGCGCATGGCGCGGCCCGATGATGCGGCCCCCGCCCATTGCGCGAAGAGCGCGGAATGAGACGGGCACACGGCGGAGTTTGCATACTGGACAATGACTAGCTAGGTACGCGGGCGGTCGATGATGTCGTCGATGATGCCGTACTCCTTGGACTGCGCTGCTGTCATGATGAAATCGCGCTCGACATCGCGCTCGATGCGCTCCAGCGACTGCCCGGTCGATTTGCTGATCAGTTTGTTGGTGATCTCGCGGATGCGCAGGATCTCCCGCGCGTGGATGTCGATGTCGGTGGCCTGTCCGCTCAGGTTGCCCATGGACGGCTGGTGGATCAGGATACGCGAGTTGGGCAGGGCAAACCGCTTGCCCTTCTTGCCCGCCATCAACAGGAACGCGCCCATCGACGCGGCCTGCCCGATGCACAGCGTCTGCACATCGTTCTTGATGTACTGCATGGTGTCGTAGATGGCGAGCCCCGCCGTAATCGACCCGCCGGGCGAATTGATGTAGAGCTGGATGTCCTTCTCCGGGTCCTCGCCGCTGAGGAAGAGCATCTGCGCGATGATGACGTTGGCGATATTGTCGTCGATCGGCGTGCCCAGAAAGATGATGTTGTCCCGCAGCAGACGACTGTAGATGTCGTAGGCGCGCTCGCCCCGGCTCGTCTGCTCGATCACCATCGGTACTAATCCCATGTCGTTCCCCCTCTTACTCTGTGTATTGCTGACTCAGTGAGTTGCTGATTCGCCGACTATAACATTTCTGGCAGGGGATGGGCCGGGCGATGGGACGACGCCGAGCTGGGTGAGCAGGAAGGCATAGTCGAAGGCGATCTCCTTGAGGTAGTCGTAGCGGCCGGATGCCCCACCGTGACCTGCGTCCATGTTGATGTGGAGGAGCAGAGGCGTGGTGTCGGACTTGATGGTGCGCAGCTTGGCGACGTACTTCACCGGCTCCCAGAACATGACCTGCGAGTCGTTGAGGCTGGTTTTGATCAGCATCGCCGGGACGGGTTTGTCCTTGAGTGCGTCGAGATTGTCGTAGGGCGAGTAGGAGAGCATCCTGGCGAATGCCTCAGGTTCGTTGGGATTGCCCCACTCTTCGTACTCGGCGACGGTGAGCGGCAGGCTGGCGTCGAGCATGGTGTTCATCACGTCTACGAAAGGGACATGCGAGAGGACGACGCGGAAGAACTCTGGGCGCAGGTTGACGACGGCCCCCATCAGGAGTCCTCCGGCGCTGCCGCCTTCGATGGCCACTTTGTTGGGGTTGCCGTATCCGCGTGCGACGAGCTGCTCGGCGGCGGCAACGAAATCGGTGAAGGTATTCATTTTAAAGGACATTTTGCCGGCGTCGTGCCATCGGTCGCCCATCTCGCCGCCGCCGCGGATATGGGCGTAGGCCATGACGACTCCGCGATCCAGCAGAGAGAGGCGGGTGGCACTGAAGCCGACAGGAAGCGGGTAGCCATACGATCCGTAGCCATAGACATAGATGGGGTTGATGGCGATGCGGCGGAAGCGGTCGCGGCGGTAGACGATGGAGACGGGAACCTTGATGCCGTCGGAGGTGACGATCCAAAGGCGTTCGGAGGCATAGCGAGCCGGATCGAAGCCTCCGGGGACGTGCTGCTGCTTGAGCAGCAGGGAGTGATCGATGGGGCAGGTTTCAGAATCGCGGGCGACGTTGTACTCGTAGACCGATGGCGGCGAGACCAGGGACTGGTAGCTGTAGCGGAAGACATCGGTGGAGAAGACCCGGTTGACGTGCGCGGAGGCCGTGTAGGTGGGCTCGGGGAATTCGATCTCGACAAGGTCGACGAAGGCAGGGAGCGCCGACGCTTCAGAACCCACCCTTTGCGACGAGGCCGCAAAGGATGTGCCATCCGGTTCGATGGATGGGGCACCCGGCTTGGTGAACAGGGTACACGGCTCGGCAGCAAATCTTAAGACTTCCAGGATGGGCAGGCCGAGTTTGCGGCGTGTGGCGACGGCGAAGGACTGGAAGAGGTCGAAGTCCTGCAACGGGTGATCGGGATCGAGCGGTAGCAGCTCTCGCCAGTGGTCGCGTCCGGGCGTAGCGACTGGCGCAGTGACGACGCGGAAGTTCTTGCCCGCATCGTTGGTGCGGAGGAAGAACATCCCGTCGCGATGGTCTGGGTAGTACTCCTGCTCGTCGAGTCGCGGAGCGATAAGGCGGAGATCGGCTGTGGGGTCGCCCGTGGGGAGAAAGCGGAACTCATTGGAGGTGTGGCTGCCAGACTCGATGAGGAGGTAGAGGCCGTCCCGGGTGCGGCTGATGCAGAGGTTGAAGCGTTCGTCCTGTTCGTGGAAGACGAGTGTGTCCTGGGCGGCTGTTGCGCCGAGGGTGTGGCGGAAAATACGGTCTTGTCGCTTGGTGGTCTCGTCCTCGGTGGAGTAGAAGAGGGTGCGCGAGTCGGCGGCCCAAGCCAACGAGCCGACGCGCTCGGCAGTGTCTGGGAGGTCGGCAAGCGTGCGCAGGGCTGGATTCAGACTGCGGATGTGAAGGGTGTACTGGCGGAAGCCGGTGGGGTCGGTGGTATATGCGAGCAGGTTGCCGTCGGGACTAATAGCCATGGTCCCGACGTCCATGAAGGGCTTGCCTTCGGCGAGTTGGTTGACATCGAGAATGATCTGCTCAGGTTGCGCAGGGTCAAGGGCGGAGTTGAGGTCGGAGCTGGTTGCGCGACGGCGGCAGTGGATGGGATATTGGCTGCCCTCGACGGTGCGGCTGGAGTAGAACCAGTCTCCGAGGCGGTAGGGGACGCTCTCGTCGGTCTCCAGGATGTGGGAGAGCATCTCGTTGTAGAGAGCGGCCTGCAGCTCGGCGGTGGGCGCCATGACGGCGTCGGTGTATGCATTCTCGGCTTCGAGGTAGGCGAGCAGCTCGGGCGAGCTCTTGTCGCGCATCCAGCGGAAGTCGTCGTGCAGGGTGACGCCGTGCAGCATGGTCGAGGTGGGATCGCGGCGAGCGATGGGAGGCTGAGTGGATGGATTGGATGCGGATGAGGCGCCGGCTTGCGACATTGCTGGATGAGACTCCCGGTTGTACGAGTGGGTAGGACTGGTTGTTAGGAACGTGGTAGAAGAGGGATGTTGCTACTTCAATGCATATGGAGATAGGATAACGCTCCAGGCAAGGGAATGCGGGCTGCGTTGCGAATCAGATAGCAGAGCGAGGAGCTTAGCATGAGAAATAATAGATGGATTGCGATTGTTGGAGCGGCGGTATTGCTGCTTCCGCCGGCCCTTGTTGCACAGGCGGACCAGACTGACCAGCAGGGCGCGATGACAACAAGTGAACCACAGACGGCGCCAATGCCGACTGGGGCGACAGGCGGGGTGTTACCGGAGCAGCCTGGCTCGATGCGGGAGACACTGGGTGCTCCTGGGCTACGGGGTCAGCAGATGGTGGACAAGCAGTTTCTACAGACGGCGACCGCGTACGGTCTGGCAGACGTGAAGCTGGGGCAGCTTGCGGGCGAGAAGGGCAGCCCGGCGGTGAAGACCTTCGCGCAGAAGATCGTCGCGGACCATGAGACGATGAACAAGGATCTGGCGAAGGTGGCTGACTCGCTGGGCGTACTGCTGCCGGGGAAGATGAGCAAGGACGACCAGACAGAGTACGACAAGCTGAATCGTCTCTCGGGCAAGGACTTCGACACAGAGTACCTGACCTTCATTCTGAAGGCGCACTGGACGAAGCTGCATGACTTCTACATGGAGGCCTCTGTGGCAGCCGATCCAGGGTTGGCGGCGGAGGTGGTGAAGGACATGAGAGTGATGCGCGATCATCTGGGAATGATCAATCAGGTTGCCGGCCAGGAGGGGATCACGTTGCCTCCGCGTCCTCCACGCCCGGCGAACCCGGCTGCGGAACCTAGCCCGACTGCGGCGAAGAAGTAACGGAGTGTTGCAGATTACGAAAAGAGGGCCTAATGGTCCTCTTTTTTATTGGGCCGGGCGTGATGGGACAGCAGACGCAAAGGGCCAACCGTGTGGACAGGGTAGAATGGGGAGCGATGGCGCGGACGCTGCGTTGGTTGACGATCGTTGTGCTGCTGGCGGCGCCTGGCTGGGCGCTGCGGGGCGAGTCGGTGGCTGGGCTGCCCGCGCCGACCGGATATGTGAGCGATTTTGCCGGTGTGCTGACGCCGGAGACCAAGCAGGGCCTGGAAGAGCTATGCACCGAGGTGGACCGGCAGGCGCACGCGCAGATTGCCGTGGTGACGGTGCAGAGGCTGGAGGCGGACCCGGTGAAGGGTCAAAAGGCGGATGAGCTGCCCGCGCCTTCCATCGAGGAGTATGCGACCGCGCTGGAAGATAAGTGGAAGGTGGGCGCGAAGGGGACGGACCGCGGCGTACTGCTGATCGTATCGCTGGACCCCAGAAAGTACCGGTTTGAAGTGGGATATGGGCTGGAGGGGATTCTGCCCGATGGGAAGGTGGGAGACATTGGGCGGGATATGCAGCCGTTGCTGCATACGAACGACTACAACCATGGGATTGCGCTGGGCGTGCGCGAGATTGCGCAAGTGATTGCGACAGACGCAGGGGTGACGCTGGCGGGGCTGAATGGATATGAGGCTCCGGCGAGAGAGCCAGATTACTCGCAGCCGCAGTCGCAGGTGAACCCGATCGGGGCGCTGATCCTTGGCGTGATTCTGCTGCTGGTGGTTGGGACGCTGATCCGCACCGGACACATCGGGCTGCTGTTCTTCGTGCTGTTCAACCTGTTGGGCGGCGGCCGCGGCGGCGGATTTGGCGGAGGTGATGGCGAGGGCGGCGGTGGATTCGGAG
>Ga0326728_10017807_pt1 | contig 14141 bp, 7 predicted proteins | sample MB3enrmetagenome_FD_207602 | JGI IMG/M metagenome (GOLD analysis project Ga0326728, IMG submission 207602) | Lab enriched peat soil microbial communities from McLean, Ithaca, NY, United States - MB31MN | ecosystem: Environmental > Terrestrial > Soil > Wetlands > Peat | place: USA: New York...
CTGCTATAATCAGTTCTGCCTCAATTTCAATACGCGAAATGGAATATACGTCAGCGTGAAATATATCAGACGGAAACCTCTCCTTTCCGTGCTTCATAAATTCCTCAAACGACACTGAATACCTACTCTGCGTAAAATGATCAAGTTTCTGTTCCCGACGCTCACGTATAATGTTCTCTACAAGAGGAACTATATTCGTTTCATCTTTATTTGCAAGACTATAAAAATGCTTGCGGAACAATGGCAGAAGTAGGTTGATCTCGTCCTGTGAGCCAGAGGTAAGTACCGTCCACCTTGGATTAACCAGCCGGTATTTGACGGCTAACTCTTGGCTTCCAAGAAAGCTACTCGCCTTTCCGTCAACGCAAGTAACTATCGCGGAGCCGCTTTCATCGTCACAAATCGCAGCAATACATACTGTCAAAGGTGACCTCCGAGCAGGGATCGGCGGAATCGGCCGCCCTTCCTTAACCTTAGGCGGGAACTGCCGTGAAATCCCCGACGTTTGCGCAATCTGGTGCGGTTTTCCGGTGGAAAATTCTTGATTCATAAAGACACCTGTGTCAAGTATGTTAGTGCCTTATAAAAAATGACGATAATCTCGTCTCATTCGGCAAGAGTAAGCGGGTGGGTGAGATGTTCGCGCAGGTGTCCACGGTTGCGTTTGAGGGCATCGACGCGAAACAGGTCGATGTGCAGGTGCTTATCGCGCCCGGGCTGCCGGCATTCTCCATTGTGGGACTGCCAGACAAATCGGTTGGCGAGAGCCGGGAACGGGTGCGAGCCGCTCTCACGGCCATCGGCCTCGGCCTTCCGGCAAAACGGATTACCGTCAATCTCGCTCCTGCCGACATGCCAAAGGAAGGGACGCATTACGATCTGCCGATTGCGCTGGGCGTCATGGCCGCGACCGGAGCGATCGCGCCGGAAACGCTCAAGGATTTTATAATTATCGGCGAACTTGGCTTGGATGGCAGCCTGGCGGCGATTGCCGGAGTGCTGCCCGCGGCGCTTGGCGCGAGCGCTCTCGACAAGGGGTTGATTTGCCCGGCAGCTTGCGGCCCGGAGGCGGCGTGGGCTTCGGGCGAGATGGAGATTGCGGCGCCGCCGCATCTGCTTATGCTCGTCAATCACCTGAAGGGCAGCGCTATGCTTCCAAGGCCGCGTCCGCATCTCGAGCAAAACACGGGCGCTGTCCTCGATCTCAAAGACGTGCGCGGTCAGGAAAGCGCAAAGCGGGCGCTCGAAATTGCAGCGGCCGGCGGTCACCATATGCTCATGACCGGACCGCCGGGCGCGGGCAAATCGATGCTTGCCCAGCGGCTGCCGAGCATTCTGCCGCCGCTCGAGCCGCGGGAATTGCTGGAGGTCGCGATGGTCCAGAGCATCGCGGGCACCATCGTCAACGGCAGCTTGACGGCCGAGCGGCCATTCCGCGCGCCGCACCATTCGGCAAGCATGGCGGCGCTTGTCGGCGGCGGCGCGCGCCCGAAGCCGGGCGAGGTCGCGCTTGCGCATCATGGCGTGCTGTTCCTTGACGAGTTCCCCGAATTTCCGCCGCATGTTCTCGACGCGCTTCGCCAGCCCATCGAAAGCGGGGAGACGGTGATCGCGCGTGTCAATCATCGCATCCGCTATCCCTCGCGCTTCCAGCTCATCGCCGCCATGAACCCTTGCCGTTGCGGGCACGCCTGGACGCCCGGAATGACCTGCAGGCTAGGCCCACGATGTGAGGAAAGCTACAGGGCGCGGATCTCAGGCCCGCTTTGGGACCGGCTCGATATTCAAATCGCGGTCGCGCCGGTGAAGGCAACCGATCTTGCTTTGCCGCCCTCGCGCGAGACGAGCGCCGATGTGGCCGGGCGTGTCCGCGCTGCGCGCAGCCTTCAATCGCGACGCTATTCGATTATCGCCAACGACGCCATCACCACGAATGCAAGGTGTCCGGCAGCGCTTCTCGAAGAGTTCTGTCCGCTCGGCCGCGAGGGCCTGCGGCTCCTGGAGCAGGCCGCCGAGGCAAATGGGCTATCGGCGCGCGGTTATCACCGAACGCTGCGCCTCGCGCGCACCATCGCCGATCTTGACGGCAGTGCGAATATTCATGTCATCCATATCGCGGAGGCCTTGAGCCTTCGGGGCGAGGTGTTCGGTGCGCAGCGCGCGGCTTGACGTGCAGGTTGTCCTGCGGAGCGGCAATCAAGGGCAATCAAGGGCAAGCGCTATCGGGGTGCGGGGAAAGCAGCATTTCCTGAAACGCCTTCCCGCTCGATAGGACGCGCCGGACGCTGGACTGCAAGCCAAATCCTGCCCGCTCAGCGGCATGGACGAATTGCTCCGGGGCCACTAATCGCTGGATGGGTTCGAGCTTCGAAAGAGACGTAAACGGGCCCGGCGTTACGGCAGCTATGGCAGGGTGAGGGAGTTGTAACACGGCTGCGACAAGTCCGCCCCGCCGCACGTGGCGGCGAAGCGACGCAAGACCTGCAGTAACGCCGATATATTCGAAAATGAGCGCTGCGAAGATGAGATCGGCTGGATCGAAGCGGCAGGCTTGCGAGGCAACATCGCATTCGAGGAGCTCAAGATATTGAAAGCGCGCAAGGTAACGGCGCTTCGTCTCGGCGAGATAGCTTGGGTTTATATCCACGCCCACAACCCGCGACACGCCGGCCGCGGCAAGCCGGTCGAAACCGTTTCCTCCCGCGCAGCCGATCACTGCGGCCGACTCCGGCGCATGTTCTCTTGCGAGACGCTCCAGCGTGTCCGCGAGATATGCCGCCTGGGCAACTGCCGGAAGGGCCATATGCCCTTCATAGTCATCGAGCGGAATTTCCAGCCAAGGATTAACAGAGGCGGAACGGGTTGCTATCTTGGCAGCTCCGTGCGGCCCATCAGCGCCTTGTCGATGGCGTGCGCCGCTTGCCGGCCCTCGCGGATTGCCCACACCACGAGCGATTGCCCGCGCCGCATATCGCCTGCGGCAAAAACCTTGGGCCGCGAGGTGCGATAGTCGAGATCGGTTGCTTTGACATTGCCGCGGGCATCGAGCTCGACCTCAAGCGCCGAGAGGAGCCCCTCATGCACCGGCGACACGAAACCCATGGCGAGCAGCACGAGATCGGCTTCGATTTTGAAATCGCTGCCCTCGATGGGCCGCAGCTTCTCATCGGCGCGCACGCAATTGAGCGCCGTCACCTGGCCGTTAGTATCGCCCTCGAAGCGCGTGGTCATCACGCTGAAATCGCGCATCGCACCCTCGGCTTGGCTCGACGAGGTGCGAAGCTTCAGCGGCCAATGCGGCCAGGTCAGAAGCTTGTTCTCCTTCTCAGGCGGCTTCGGCATGATCTCAAGCTGCACGACAGACTTGGCGCCCTGCCGGAACGACGTACCGATGCAGTCCGAGCCGGTGTCGCCGCCGCCGATCACGACGACGCGCTTGCCTTCCGCCAAAATCGGTTCCGCATTCCAAAGCGGCTCGCCCGACACGCGCCGGTTCTGCTGCGGCAGGAAATTCATCGCTTGCTCGATGCCCTTCAGCTCGCGGCCAGGAATGGGCAGCTCGCGCGGCTTCTCCGCGCCGCCGCACAGAAGGATGGCATCGTATTCTTTTTCGAGATCGGCGGCGGACAGCGTCACGCCCACGTTCACATTGCAATGGAAGGTGACGCCCTCCACCTGCATCTGTGCGACACGCCGCTCGATGACATGCTTCTCCAGCTTGAAATCGGGAATGCCGTAGCGCAAAAGGCCGCCTGGCATCGCGTTTTTCTCATAAACATGAACATCGTGCCCAGCGCGCGCGAGCTGCTGCGCCGCGGCAAGACCCGCCGGCCCCGAGCCTACGATAGCGACGCGCTTGCCGGTTTTGCTGGCGGGCGGCTCCGCGATCGCCCAGCCTTCATCGAAGGAGCGGTCGGCGATCGCGCATTCGATGCTTTTGATCGTAACCGGCACATCCTCGATGTTAAGCGTGCAGGAGGCCTCGCACGGTGCCGGGCAAACGCGGCCCGTAATCTCGGGGAAGTTGTTGGTGGAGTAAAGATTGCGCGCGGCTTTGCGCCAATCGCCGTGGTAGACGAGATCGTTCCAGTCGGGGATTTGGTTGTTCACCGGGCAGCCGCGATGACAGTAAGGGATGCCGCAATCCATGCAGCGCGCAGCTTGCCGGTGGATATCCTCCTGCGCAGGCGGCAGCACGAACTCGCGGTAATGCCGCGTCCTCTCGGCGACGGGCGCGTAGTCCCGGTCCTCGCGTTCGATCTCCAGAAACCCCGTTATCTTCCCCATACCCAATCCTCAAATCGCAGTCTAATCGGACTGTGTTGGCGAGGCCAACGGAGTCCGATTAGGATCTTTTGTTTTCGCAGAGTTTTATCGCAAAACCGGGAAGGCCACTTTTGCGAACTCTGCTTAGCTGCGCTTGCGCAGCCGTGTAAAAGCGGGCGCGGCCCGCGCTCTCAGAATCCCGCTTGCTGCTCGCCATTCACGCCGATGGCAATATCGGCATGCGCAGGCGGAGGCGGGGCGATGCGCCTCGCCGCTTCCATCGCTTTGCGGTACTCGACCGGCATGACCTTCACGAATTTGGGCAAATAGGCCGCCCAATTCTCGATGATCGTCTTGGCACGCTGCGAGCCTGTGTAGTGCCGGTGATTTTCGATCAGCTTGAAGAGCCGCAGCGCGTCGTCCTTCGTCATGTCATGGAGCAGATGCACGAAGTTGAAGCGTTCGAGCGTATCGCCGTTTGCCTGGTCGAAGGGCGAAACGTCGCCCGGATCGACCGGTTCCAGCTCCACCATCGCCATGTTGCAGCGCTTCTCGAAATCGCCCTTCTCGTCGAGCACATAGGCGACCCCGCCCGACATGCCCGCCGCAAAGTTCTGCCCCGTGGGCCCGAGCACAACGACGCAGCCGCCGGTCATATATTCGCAGCCATGGTCGCCGGTGCCTTCGACAACGGCAACCGCGCCCGAATTGCGCACGGCAAAGCGCTCGCCGGCCACGCCGCGGAAATAGCACTCGCCCGCGATAGCGCCGTAGAGCACGGTATTGCCGACGATGATGGCTTCCTCCGGCACGATGGCGGCGTTCTCCGGCGGCCGGACCACAATCTTGCCGCCAGAGAGGCCCTTGCCGACATAGTCGTTCGCCTCGCCTGCGAGATCGAGCGTGATACCGCGCGCGAGCCACGCGCCGAAGCTTTGCCCCGCCGTGCCCTTGAGCCCGATCCAGATGGTGTCCTCTGGCAGGCCGGCATGACCGTAGGCCTTCGCCACACGGCCCGAAAGCATCGCGCCCGTGGTGCGGTCGTGGCTTGCTATCGGCAGCTCGAGCTTGACCGGTTTGGCGCTTTCAAGGGCAGGCGTTGCAAGCTCGATGAGCTTGCGGTCGATCACCTGGGCGATGGGGTGATTTTGCGCCTCGCGGTTGTAGATCGCCACTTCGGCTGGAACGTCCGGCCGATGGAAAAGCCGGGTGAAGTCGAGCCCCTGCGCTTTCCAATGGGCGATTGCCTTCTCCTTGTCGAGCCAATCGGAGCGGCCGATCAGCTCGTGGAAGGAGCGCACGCCGAGGGCGGCCATATATTCGCGTACCTCCTCAGCCACGAAGAAGAAGTAGTTGACGATGTGCTCGGGCTGCCCTTTGAAGCGCGCGCGCAAGACGGGGTCTTGGGTCGCAACGCCAACGGGGCAGGTGTTGAGGTGACACTTCCTCATCATCAGGCAGCCGGCCGCGATCAAAGGCGCGGTTGCGAAGCCGAACTCGTCGGCGCCAAGAAGCGCACCCATCAGGACATCGCGGCCCGTCCGCAAGCCCCCATCGACCTGCACGGCGACGCGTCCGCGCAGCCGGTTCAGAACGAGCGTCTGCTGCGTTTCGGCAAGTCCGATCTCCCAGGGCGAGCCGGCATGCTTGATCGATGTAAGCGGAGACGCGCCCGTCCCGCCCTCGAAGCCGCAGATCGTCACATGGTCGGCCCTGGCCTTGGCCACGCCCGCAGCGACCGTGCCGACGCCGATCTCGGCTCCGAGCTTGACGCTCACCCAAGCATCGGGATTGACGTTCTTCAAATCGAAGATGAGCTGTGCCAAATCCTCGATGGAATAGATGTCGTGGTGCGGCGGCGGCGAGATCAGGCCCACGCCAGGTGTCGAATGGCGGACGCGGGCGATGGTCTCGTCGACCTTATGGCCCGGAAGTTGGCCGCCTTCGCCGGGCTTGGCGCCCTGCACCATCTTGATCTGCATCATGTCGGAGTTGACGAGGTATTCGGCCGTCACTCCGAAGCGCCCGGAAGCCACCTGCTTGATGGCGGACCGCATGCTGTCGCCGTTCGGTAGCGGCTTGAAGCGATCCGCCTCCTCGCCGCCTTCGCCCGTATTCGATTTGCCGCCGATCCGGTTCATGGCGATAGCGAGCGTCGTGTGTGCTTCGCGGCTGATGGAGCCGAACGACATCGCGCCCGTGGCGAAGCGCTTGACGATCTCCGTGGCGGGCTCGACCTCGCCGAGGGGGATGGGCGCGCGGCCGATCTCACCGGCCTCTTTCAAGCGGAAGAGGCCGCGGATGGTCATCAGCTGCTCTGCCTGATCGTTAAGCTGCTTGGCAAAGGAGCGGTATTTCTCGGGCAGATTGCCGCGCACGGCGTGCTGAAGATCCGACACCGTGCCGGGATTCCAGGCATGGGCCTCGCCGCGGATGCGGTAGGCATATTCGCCGCCGGCGTCGAGCGAGGTGCGCAGAACCGGCACGTCGGCGAAGGCGAGACGGTGACGCTCGGCGGTTTCGGCCGCAATCTCGGCAAGTCCGATGCCTTCAACCGCAGTGTTCGTTCCTGTGAAATATTCGGCGGCGAAATCGGACTTCAGCCCAACGGCGTCGAAAATCTGTGCGCCGCAATAGGACTGATAGGTCGAGATGCCCATCTTGGACATCACCTTCATGATGCCTTTGCCGATGGCCTTCACATAGCGGTAGAAGGCCTCTTTTTTATCGATAGGTTTTTCGAGCTCGCCGAGATTGGCTTCGATGGTCTCGAAAGCGAGGTAGGGGTTGATGGCCTCCGCGCCATAGCCGGCCAGAACCGCGAATTGATGGATCTCGTGCGCTTCCCCGGTCTCGACGACAAGGCCAACTGAAGTGCGCAGACCTTTGCGGATCAGGTGGTGATGAATCGCGCTCGTGGCGAGCAGGCTCGGGATCGCGATGCGCTGGGGGCCCATCTCCCGGTCGGAAATGATGATGATGTTCCAGCCTTGCAGCACGGCCGTCTCCGCGCGGCTGCAAAGCCAATCGAGCGAGCGCTTCATGCCGGCGGCGCCGAGATCGGCGCCGTAGGTGACATCGAGCGTGATCGTCTTGAATGGCGTATCGGGCACTTGCGCGATACGGCGGATGCGCTCCAGCTCTTCGTTGGTCAGGATGGGCTGGGAGACCTCCAGCCGCTTGAGCTTCCAGTTGCCTTCGAGGTCGAGGATGTTGGGGCGCGGCCCGATGAACGAGACGAGGCTCATCACGAGTTCCTCGCGGATCGGATCGATCGGCGGGTTTGTCACCTGCGCAAAGCTCTGCTTGAAATAAGTGTGCAGGAGCTTCGGCTTGGACGAAAGCGCCGAGATCGGCGTATCGGTCCCCATGGAGCCGATGGCTTCCTGGCCCGTCTCGATCATGGGCGAGAGCAAAAACTTCCAGCTTTCCTGGGTGTAGCCGAAGGCCTGCTGCCGGTCGATGAGAGGAATATCGCTCTTGGGCTGCACGGGCTCGGCGTGCGGCAGCGTTTCGACACGCACTTGGCCGTGATGCAGCCACTCCTGGTAAGGGTTAAGGCTTGCAAGCTGCGACTTGATCTCGGCGTCGGAGACGATCCGGCCTTTCTCAAGGTCGATCAGCAGCATCTTGCCTGGCTGCAGCCGCCATTTGTGAACGATCATCTCCTCCGGAACCGGCAGCACGCCGGCCTCGGAGGCAAGGATCACCCTGTCGTCCGAGGTGACGAAATAGCGGGCCGGGCGCAACCCGTTCCGGTCGAGCGTGGCCCCGATCTGCCGGCCGTCGGTGAAGGCAATGGCTGCCGGGCCGTCCCAGGGCTCCATGATGGCCGCATGATATTCGTAGAAGGCGCGGCGCTTCTCGTCCATGAGCGCATTGCTCGCCCAGGCTTCTGGGATGAGCAGCATCATCGCATGTGCGAGGCTGTATCCGCCCTGAACGAGGAACTCGAGCGCGTTATCGAAGCAAGCGGTGTCGGACTGGCCCTCATAGGACATGGGCCAGAGCTTCGAAATATTTTCGCCGAAGAGCGGCGAGGAGACGCTGGCTTGGCGCGCCGCCATCCAATTTATATTGCCGCGTAGCGTATTGATCTCGCCATTGTGGCAGATCATCCGGTAGGGATGCGCGAGCCGCCAGGACGGGAACGTGTTTGTAGAAAACCGCTGATGCACGAGGGCGAGCGCGGACGCGAAGCGCGGATCGTGCAAATCGAGGTAATAGTTGCCCAACTGATAGGACAAAAACATGCCCTTATAGACAACGGTGCGGCACGAGAGCGATACGGGATAGAAGTTGACGTCTTTAGACCCGAGCCTTGCGATCACGCGGTTCGAGATGACGCGCCGCGCCAAATAAAGAGCGCGCTCGAATTGGGTCTCATCGGCAATGTGGGATGGCCTCTGGACGAAGACCTGCCGGTGGCGGGGCTCGGTGGAGAGGACGATGTGGGGCAGAAGGTCGTTGCACACCGGCACATCGCGCCAGCCAAGAAGGGGCAGGCCTTCCTCGGAAAGCACCTCGGCCACGATCTCTTCGCAGTGCGCGCGCAAATGCGCCTCCTGGGGCAAGAAAATCTGCCCGACCCCGTAGGTGCCGGGCGCCGGGAGCTTAAATCCCAGGCGCTCCGCCTCGGCGCTGAAGAATTCGTGCGGAATTTGCACCAAAATCCCGGCTCCGTCGCCCGCTAGCGGATCGGCGCCGACCGCACCGCGATGCTCGAGGTTGACCAGGATCCTGAGACCGTCCTGCACGATTTGATGGTTTCTCACGCCTTTGATATTGGCGACAAGGCCAAGGCCGCAGGCGTCATGCTCTTTCGAGGGCTGATAAAGGCCTTGCGCCTCGGGAAGGCCGTGGGCGTGGGTCACCGTGTTACCTGGATGCATCGTGATGTCGGTCATGGCAAAAAATTGAACGAAGTTGTCTGGAACGATTAGCGATTTTCATGTAGCCGATGCGAAGCCGCTTCAAGCTGCCGTAATTTTGGCGCAGCGAGAGGCTCAGGGGCGGCGCTTTCGGGATGCGGACCTGATGGCCGCCAGAAGCGCCGCGTCGTTGTAAAGGCCGCCCATTCTCATTTTATTATCCCTAACTCGCCGCTCGTTATCCAGGCACGCAAAATCCCGCCCCGGGCCGAACCTGTTTTTCAAAACAAATCCTCACCGGGCCGGATTAGGCTTTTCTACCCGCCAAGTGCACAGCGTGCCAGAAATTGAAGTTCGTGACAAGTCTGCAATGTTGCCGCGGCCGGAGGGGCGCGAAGAGGGCTCGCTGGGGCTGCGTCCGGTTTCACCTCGCGCGCGGCGATTGCGGGTTACGCAAAGCGAGGCGCAAGGACTGAGCAGTCGTTTGGAAGGCCGCTTTTTGATCTAGCGCTCTGCCGATGCAGGGCAGCCCGATCGCTGCATGCTTGTCACCTTTGCAACCGGCAAGAGAGCGGCTTGGGAGTAGAGAGTTGTTTATATAGCAGGCGTTTCAGGCGGGCAGCATCTATGACAGCAGGCATTGAGCCGGTTTAAATGCAGCGTTAGCAACTTGGCTGGGCCGCATTTGCGGCGGCGTGCGCCGTCCCGTGCCCCGGTTTCGACCCTCCTGGCACCGCCGATGCAAGCGAGCATTTTCTGTTCAGGCTGCCATTGCTTTCTTTTTCAGTTCCATGAGTGCCGTTACCACATTGCGCGACGCGACAGAGAATTCGCTATTCCGGCCGATTGCGGCCTCTTCTCTGGTTTCTTCGCCTGTGTTCGCCTTTTCGACCACCTTGGCGGCGGCGATATGAAACCGTGCGTGCTCCGAGACCAGCTGCTTGTATTCCGGCAGCGAGGAATACTTCTTACCTTCACCGTACAGTCACTTTCCAAGCTCGCAGGAATTGTCGGGACGGATCGCCGAGGGATTTAGCGAGGCATCCGGCCTGCGGCCCGGATATGGAAGCGGGCGTGGTGGTTCCGTAAAGGTTTGAAGCCCGGCTCGTCCGTAATGGGCTTCACCGCCGCAGCCTATACGCGAGGCCGCAAAGCACGGCTTCGGTTCTGGCAGTCTTTCAAAACTGAGCATCCCCGCCTAGATTGACAGAGAGCGGATCGCTCGATCCCAATTGGCCCCAAGCAAGGTTCGTTGGCTGACAAACGAATGCTTGCTTAGCTTTTTTGTTTTCGCAGGGTTCTTATCCCAAAAACGGTGGCCACTTTTGGGAAACTCTGCTTAGCCTCCTTGCGGGGAAAGTGCGTGAGGCGATGGCGGTCATGAATTGGCGCGGAACGATAGAGGGCGCGCTGGCGCGAAGCTGGGAAAGCATCCGCGACGCGGTTCTTATGCCCGAAGCCGCCTCGCCCACGGACGAGAGGGTGGCCTCCCTCGCAAGCGAGGCTGCACCCGTGATTTGGCTTCTCGGCAAGGTGCAGTCGGGCAAATCCTCTATTGTCCGCGCGCTCACCGAGGCGACCGCCGCCGAGGTGGGCCTTGGCTACAAGCCTTGCACGAGGACGGCGGCGATCTTCGATTTCCCGGCCGATGCCCCTGTCATCCGCTTCCTCGATACGCGCGGACTTGGAGAGAAAGGCTACGACCCGGCAGAGGATATCGCCTTCCACGAGGCGAAGGCCCATCTCATGCTCGCCGTGATGAAGGCGCTCGACCCGCAGCAGGACGCGGTTTTGGAGGCGGTGAAGGCGGCCAGGCAACGGCATCCGGAGTGGCCCGTCATCGTGGCGCAGACCTCGCTGCATGAGGCTTATCAGCCCGGGAAGGGCCACCGCCAGCCCTATCCCTTCGGCGATGCGGCCGGGGAGGAAGCCCTTCCGGCTAGCCTCACGCGAAGCCTCAGCTATCAGCGCTCGCTGTTTTCAACGCTTCCCGGAAGCGGGCCCGTTCTCTTCGTGCCACTCGATTTTGTGCAAGCCGGCGATGGCTTCGAGCCTCTAAATTATGGCTTGCCTGCGCTTCTATCCGCGCTTGAGGCCGCGGCGCCTGCCGGTCTTGTCGCCGCTTTAAAGGACGCCAACGCGGAGGTTGGCGACAGGCTCGCGAAGCAAGCGCACCCGCATATCGTCGGCTATGCAACCGCTGCCGCCGCTGCGGATGCGGTTCCGGTAGCGGGCGCGGTTGCTGTCCCCGCTGTGCAGTCGAAGATGCTGCACAGTCTTGCACGCATTTACGGCGTCGAATGGAACAGGAAGGCGCTCGGCGAGTTCGCTGCGTGCCTAGGGATCGGCGCCGTTTCGCGCCTTGCCGCAGGTTTTGGCCTTCGCGAGCTTGCGAAGCTCATCCCGGTCTATGGGCAGACGGCCGGAGCTGCGGCGGCTGCGGCGGCGAGCTTTGCGACAACCTTCGCCATCGGTAAGGCGGCCTGCTACTTTCTGGCCCAGCACCGGGCGGGAGCAGCGGATGCGCAAGGCGTCGCGAAGGCTTATTCGGCCGCGCTGGCGCAAGCCTTCCGTATCCGCAAAGCCGGCGGAGGTGCGGCATGAGCAAGCGGGCGAACGCGAATTTTGCCTTGAGGATTTGGATCGCTGCGATCTGCCTCGCACTGCCGACGCTGACGCTCGCTCCGTTCGGCGGTATATGGCTGTTCCAGAAGGGCTATGCCCTTTACTGGGTGATCGGGGCCTGTCTCTTTGTCGCCGCCGCCTTCCTGTTTCAGCTTTACCTTCTCAAGCGCCTCGGTATTCCGCTGAAGGCAGCGCAGCCGGCCGGGTTGCCCGAGGACCGGGCGGCTACAACATGGACGCCGCGCGAGCAGCAAGCCTGGGACGCTGTGCTTTTAGTTGCAGACAAGGTGGATCTCTCCCACTTCGCAAGCTGGCAAGCCTTCCTCGGGCTTGGGCAAGAGACCATCGAGGCGGTCGCCAAAGCGCTGCATCCTGAGGTTAAAGACCCGCTTTGGCAATTCACCGTGCCCGAGGCGCTGACGCTCGTGGAGCAGGTGAGCCTGCGCCTCAAGCCCATGGTCGTGCAAAACATCCCCTTCGGCGACCGGCTGACGGTTGGCCAGGTCATCCGCATCTATCAATGGCGATCCGCAATCGACGTCGCACAGCGGGGCTACGACATCTGGCGCATCATCCGCATGCTGAACCCGGCAACGGCTGCAACGCAGGAGCTTCGCGAGCGGCTCTCCAATCAGATGTACCGCTGGGGCCGGGAGGAGCTGGCCAAACGGCTGGCGCGCGGCTACGTGAAGGAGGTGGGCCGCGCCGCCATCGATCTTTACGGCGGCCGCCTGCGCATATCGCCCGAAGAGATGGAAGCGCACATCACTGAAGCCAGCGCACGCGACCGGCGCGCGGCGGCAACGGTGCAGGCCGAACCGCTGCGGCTGCTTGTGTGCGGTCAGGTGACGGCAGGCAAATCGAGCCTTGTCAATGCGCTGGCGGGCGAGGTGAAGGCGGCCTCCGATGTGCTTCCGCTCACCGATAGGTTCACCGCTTACGAGCTGAAGCGCCACGGCGTGCCGCAGGCGTTGATCCTCGACAGCCCGGGCCTTACCAGCCTCGACGAGCCGCTCGAAAAGCTGATCGAGGAGGCGGCGCAGGCCGATCTCATTCTTTGGGTTGCCAGCGCCGTCCGCGCAGACCGCGAGCTCGACAGCCATGCCCTCGATGCGATCCGCCGCTACTTTGCGATGCGGCCGAACCGGCGCAGGCCGCCCATGTTGCTAGTCTTAAGCCACGTGGACCGGTTGCGCCCGATGCAGGAATGGGCGCCGCCTTACGACCTGGGCAATACGGCGAGCGCGAAGGCTGTCTCCATCCGCGCGGCGATGCAAGCGGCCGGCGCCGATCTCGGCTTCCCAGACGATGCCATCGTGCCGGCCTGCCTCGATCCGGATATTGGGATCTATAACGCCGATGCGATCTGGGCGGAGATCGTGGAACAAATTCCCGACGCGCAGCGGGCGCAGCTGGTGCGAACGCTCCTCGACATCGATCGCGGCGTCGACTGGGGCAAACTCAAAGACCAAGCGCTGAATGCCGGGCGTATCCTGGCGCGGGCGGTCTTCACGGGTTCCGGCCGGCCGGGGGCTTGAACGTTCAGCATGTTTTCTTGCGGCAAAAGCGATGCAAAACTCCCCGCCTCACGTTGAAGCCCTGTTCTTCGATATTTTCGGAACCACCGTCGATTGGCGCACGAGCGTCATTCGCGAGTTGAAAGAGTTCGGCCGCGCAAAGGGCCTGAGGAAGGACTGGGAGGCTTTCGCGGACAAATGGCGCGCGAAATATCAGCCGGCGATGGAGGAGGTGCGCTCGGGGCGCCGGCCGTTCACGATCCTCGACGTGCTGCATCGCGAGAGCCTGATTCAGGTTCTCGCCGAGTTCAAGGTCGCGCGCTTCCGGGAGAGCGATTTGGACCATCTCACCGCGATCTGGCACCGCCTCGATCCCTGGCCAGATACGGTGAGGGGGCTGCACCGGCTGAAGCACCGCTATATCGTCAGCCCGCTGTCGAACGGCAACATCGCGCTGCTCACGCGGCTGTCGAAGCGCGCAGGCCTGCCTTGGGATGCGATCCTTTGCGCCGAAACGGCCCACGCCTACAAACCCCAGCCGCAGGCTTATTTGCGCAACGCCGCGCACCTCGCGCTCAAGCCGGATGCCTGCATGCTGGTGGCGGCGCACAACTCCGATTTGGCTGCGGCGCGGGCCTTGGGATTTCGAACCGCCTTCGTAGCGCGGCCAACGGAGCACGGACCGGAGCAAAAAGGCGATCTTGGCGCCGAACAGGCGTGGGACGTCATCGCCGCGAGCTTCGAGGAGCTGGCGGATAAGCTTCATTGTCCTTAGACAATCTTCTCAGTGTCATGGCCGGGCTTGACCCGGCCATCCAGTAATACGAGATCCGGTTGAATGCTTCCGAAGTCCCCCCTCATC
>Ga0326728_10017808_pt1 | contig 14141 bp, 6 predicted proteins | sample MB3enrmetagenome_FD_207602 | JGI IMG/M metagenome (GOLD analysis project Ga0326728, IMG submission 207602) | Lab enriched peat soil microbial communities from McLean, Ithaca, NY, United States - MB31MN | ecosystem: Environmental > Terrestrial > Soil > Wetlands > Peat | place: USA: New York...
GCCGCACTGCGGAACTCGTTCGCACCGCACACGTGGTAAGCACACAGCAGAAGGCTGTTCTCAGGATCGTGCGCAACCTGGCGATCTTCAATGGCGTTGTGATTCTGGCCATGGGCGCATATGCCTACACCCACGCAATGCCGTGGAGTGAGATCGTTCCCCTGTTGCTCACATCGGTCCTCGCGGCCATCCCGGTAGCGTTGCCCGCGACCTTCACCCTTGCCGCCGCGCTCGGAGCGCGGGCGCTGGCAAAGCAGGGTGTGCTGCCGACGCGGCTTTCTGCTGTGGATGAGGCCGCTTCAATCGACGTCTTGTGCTCGGATAAGACCGGAACTTTGACCCTTAATGCGCTTTCAGTCACCAGCGTTCGCCCATTGCCAGGGTTTGACGAAGCGCACGTTCTAGGACTGGCGGCTCTCGCCAGTTCCGAGGGCGGTCAGGATTCTGTCGATGCAGCCATTCGTTCTGCCGCCTCGAAGAGGCCGGCGCAGGATCTGCCAAAGCTAGCGACGTTTGTGCCGTTCGACCCAGCCAAGAAGACATCGGAGGCGACCGCAACAGATGCAAACGGTGCCGCGCAGCGCATCGTCAAGGGTGCCTATACTGCGGTCGTCGCGCTCGCGGCTCCGTCGCCCGCTGCGGCTGCGATAACTGATGAACTTGAGAAGCAGGGCTTCAGGGTTCTGGCGGTAGCCGCCGGGCCCTCGGCTTCCGTTCAGATCATTGGCCTGATCGCGCTCAGCGACCCACCGCGATCGGATTCGAGTTCTCTCATCACTGAGTTACGTGCACTCGGTGTGGCCACGGTCATGGTGACAGGAGATGCCCCGGCCACGGCGGCAATCGTCGCTCATCACGTAGGGTTGACCGGGCCTGTTTGCCCGCCCGGAAAGCTCCCGGAGGGTATCAAGCCGGAGGATTTCGCGGTATTCGCGAGCATTCTTCCGGAAGGCAAATATGACCTTGTCAAGGCCTTCCAGAAAAGCGGGCATACGGTTGGAATGTGCGGCGATGGCGCCAATGACGCGCCCGCGCTCCGTCAGGCGCAGATCGGCATTGCCGTCTCCACCGCTACCGATGTCGCGAAATCGGCAGCAGGGGTTGTGCTCACCGAAGCTGGGCTGGGTGGCATTGTTGCCGCTGTGAAAGAGGGCAGGATCACGTTTCAGCGAATCCTTACCTATACGCTGAATTCGGTGATGAAGAAGATCCTACAGGTGCTCCTGCTTGCAGTCGGCCTGGTGATAACCGACCACGCTGTCCTCACTCCCATGTTGATGGTCATAGTGATGATTAGCGGCGACTTCCTCTCTATGTCATTGACGACCGATAGAGTGCAACCGTCGAAGATGCCGAACTCATGGCAAATCGGCAGGATCACGATCGCTGGCGTCATCCTCGGGGTCTGTTTCCTTGCGTTCTCTACAGCAATCCTGGCGATTGGTAAATTCGAGATGCATCTCGGAATCGAAACACTCAGAACCCTTTGCGCTGTCGGTATCGTGTTTGGAAGCCAGGCCACAACTTACGTGATACGCGGGCGCCAACATCTGTGGGGATTGCGCCCCAGCCTGATCCTCGTACTATCTTCCGTAGCAGATGTTCTTATCATCTCAACGCTGGCGGTTTGCGGAATCGCCATGGCTCCCTTGACCCTCTCGGTCGTCACCTGCGAGTTAGCCGCCGCAATCGCATTTGGATTCCTCCTGGACGCAGTAAAGATTCCGCTCTTTGCTCGCCTCCGCATCTCGTGAGTACCCAGATGCGGTTGGTACTGTCCGGCATTCTGGGAACACTGATCATTGTCCCTCACTAACCCGATCGTGAGACCCCACACCGGAAAGACTTGGGGCACCCAAAAGGAAAGTATGACCATCGATTCGAAAGGCTATTGCGTGACGCCAGACAAGAAAGTCGACCTCGACAAGTGGCCGACGATTGTCGACCCCTATTACAAGTCTACGAAGGTGTACAAGGAGATTCTGCTTCGCCACTTGGAGAAGCTGAGTTCGCTGCAACAGCTTCATTACGCGTCACATCGCCAAGCGTTGCTCCTGATATTCCAAGGCATGGATGCTGCCAGAAAAGACGGAGCCATACGCCACGTCATGTCCGGGGTCAATCCGGAAGGCTGCGAGGTCTTCAGCTTCAAGCAGCCAAGCGCCGAGGAGCTTGAACATGATTTTCTCTGGCGCACCACTTGCCGCCTTCCCGGACGAGGCAAGATCGGCATCTTCAACCGTTCCTATTACGAAGAGGTGCTCGTTGTTCGAGTGCACCCGGAGCTTCTCCGCAGCCAGGGGCTCCCCCAAGAGTTGTGCAACGACAAGAATATTTGGGTACACAGGTATGGCTCGATCATTGATTTGGAAAAACACCTTCATCGCAACGGCACGCAAATCATCAAGATATTCCTGCACCTTTCTTACGATGAGCAACGAAAGCGATTCCTTGAACGCATCGATGAGCCGGAAAAGAACTGGAAGTTCAGCACCGCAGACATTCACGAGCGGAAGTACTGGAAACACTACATGAAGGCTTACGAGGATTGCTTCCATGCGACAAGCACTCATCACGCGCCATGGTACATTGTTCCCGCTGACGACAAGGAGAACGCACGCCTAATCGTCTCCCAAATCGTCCTTGATGCGTTGGGAGAAATCAAGATGACATATCCCAAAACCACCGCAAAGCGCCGTCTCGAGTTGCGCGCAATCAAGAAGCTGTTGGTGAAGTGACTTCAGAAACCCACATGGTTCCTTCACCTTTCAACTTCCTGCTCCTGCTCTGGGTCCCTCAGGGAACGACCAGCAGCTTACACTCGACCCGGCAGGTGAAAACTGAGGCATTGTGAATTGCCGAGAAGACCGGAATCCACAAATTCAGTCCGCAAATCATCTCGAAATCAAGAGTAATGTAGCGAACATGCGGGCCACGCTGAGAAATATCCTTACGTCATTCAGTAAGTCTTTTATTTAAAGGAGGATACTGGCTGTACCCAGGATTGTACCTCGCAATCAAGAGACGGGCGACAATAGCGGGTGACGCTCCTATGAATTGTCGTCAAATTGTTTGTTATCAATATGTTGAAATGGTGCCCGGAGGGGGACTCGAACCCCCATGGGATTGCTCCCTGCGAATTTTAAGTCCGCTGCGTCTGCCAGTTTCGCCATCCGGGCTCTGGAGCTTTGGCCTACACGCCCTATCGTACCTGAGGCAGCAGGCCTTTTCCCTCGCAAGTCCGCACTCCGGAGCCGGGTTCGATCACAGTGGCTCGAGCGCCAAGGCATCGCATTCAGCGTTCAACGGCGGCCCCTTCCCACCCTTGGAGCATGAAGCGCACACCATGCACGAACCACGGCGTTACGGCAGTTCCCCTAAGGTTCTCAATGCAGTTGCTGGCAGGCGCGGGCTAAAGCGCGAGCCTGCCAGCCTGGGCCATCTGTGGGCGAAGGCACTATTTCTGCGCCTCGCTGGGTTCGTTGGCGACCTGGAGGTAGTTCTTCACGCTGAAGACACCGGGCACTCCGTTGGCGCGAATATAGGCGATTTCCTTGTCGCCCTGGCTATCGACGACGCCATAGAGCTCGACGTGGCCGTTCTGCACCGAGATACGGATGGTCTTAGCGGGGTCGATGGCGTACTTGTTCAGGGCCGCGTATCCGTAAACGGCGCGGGCAACGGCGACACGGATCTGGTCGTCCATGATGGAAGTGGGATCGACCTCGATCTCGCCTATTACGTCCTTGACGCCGGGGTAAGTGCTGACCAGGGCCAGGGCGGAGTCCTTGTCCACGTCGGTGCGGGCGTGGCCGCCCAGGGTGACGACGCCGTTCTGGACGCTGAGGCTGATGGCGTTGAAGGTATTGCCGTAGCCGACGCGGTCATAGGTGAGCTTCTCAATGAGTTTGGCCTGCAACTCGCTGTCGGGAACAGTGGGGCCGGCAACCTCGATCAGGTTGCGCACCGCGGTGACGCCCCTGGCCTTGCGCACGCGCTTTTCGGCGTCGGCCTTGTACTCGTAGAGATCGACGGTTCCGGTGAGCGTGGCGATGCCGTTGTCCACGGTCACCTTCACGTTGCGATACTGCTTCTTGTCCAGCCGGGCCGCGGCATCGCTTGCTGCCTGGCTGGCTTGTTCCGCCTGAGCGCCGGGGCTGGAGCCACGGGCGGCCAAAGAGGCCTGGGGAAGACCCAAAAGGGCTGCGGCTAAAGTGGCCGCAAGCATTGCTGTCCGGGTGGTGCGAATTCTAAGTGTCATGGCTGACTCCTCCTTTTCGATGGAGAAAACTGCTGCGGCAACCGGCCAAGGGCCCGGCGAACTCCCAGCTCTCCCGCTGCGGCAAAGTCGGCCCAGGATCTCCGGCCGGGTTGCCGTCCTGGAAGTTAGACACAGGCCTTTGGGAAAGGTTGCGGCCTTCAGCTTTGGCGCTGCATGGCCTTGGTCGCCAGTGAGAAGACCGGATTTGCCGCAGGCGCCGAAAAGTTCGCTCCCCGTACCGAACTGCCAGCTTACGGTTCCGTACAACATGCCGCTATCATTTAGCGGCTGAATGCGTATGAGCACGGAGCGGCCGATCAGGTACTTGCCCAACGATGGAAGTCTACTGATTCCTCACCGTCACCGGTCCGGAAATAGTCCGATTGTGAATGTCGCCGGGTGAATCGACCTCGATCATATTCACCAGGTTCTTGACGCCGGGACAGTTGGAAACCAAATCGAGCGCCAGATCCTTGTCCACCTCGGCCCCGACGTGACCGGCGAGGACGACGAGGCCGTTCCTGACGCTGACGCCGATGGATTTGGAAGTGCTGGTGTACCCTGGGCGGTCGGCGGACAGCTTCTCAAGAATTTGGGCGCGCAGCACGTCGTCGGGAATCCTCGGACCGGCAACCGCGATCCGGTTCTGCACCGCGGAGATGCCCTTGACTTTGCTGACGCGCTTTTCGGCGTCGGCCTTGTAGGCGAAGAGGTCCACGGTTCCGGTCAGGGTGGCAATGCCCTGATCGACGCTCACTCTCACGTTGCGAAACTGCTTCTTGTTCAGCTTCTGCCGGATTGCGGCATCGTTGGCCGGCGGTGCGCTCGTTTGCGAAGTGGAAGCTGAGGTGGAGACCTGAGCCTCGGCCGGGGAGAGCCGGGTAAGGCTCAGGAGGGTTGCAGCGATCGTTGCCGCCAGCAGCGCGGCTTGCGTACTGCGAATCGCCCAGTTCATATGCTCACTCCGTTTCGTGCTTTGAACGCCAAGTCCGCGCGGCAGTCTTAGCTCATTGCGTCGATTGCCGCCGTCTCAACCCGGAATCCTACAACAGCTTGCGATGACCATTAGACTCCGGTTCCTGGGAGCAGTTACGCGGATTTCAGCGGTAACGGCGCGTAGCCTTGACGACCATGGAGAAGACGCCGGACTCGTCGCGGGCCACAACCAGGGAAACGTGGCGATTGATGGCCACCTCGGCCTGGATCAACTGCTGGCTGGTGGTGTTCACGTTGGTTGCGTAGGTGAGGGTAACGTAGCGGCTCAACTGTTCCTCGACGATGATGCGGGAGGTGGAGTTTCCGAGGGCGCCGAGGTAGTTGGGGTCGAGCTTGACGCTGCCCGCGCCGAAGAGCTTTTGCACGCGGCTGCTGACCGTGGCGTTGAGGGCGCCGCCGAGCAGGGCGTCGGTGGTGGGATTGGCCAGAGCCTGCTCCTGCTGCTGGGTATAGAGGCGCTGTTGGTCCTGGGTGCGGCCGAGAGCCAGCAGGGCAACCACGTCGGCCTCGGGCAGCGGGGGGTCGCTGCGCCAGGTGATGGCCGGGTTCTGGAGCGTCCCGTGCAAGCCGAGGGTAATGTCGTAGTCTTCGACACGGGCGGTGGCGCTGAGGTCAATGGAGGGCTCAATGCGAACCGGATTCGAGAAGAAGAGGTCGCCGCGCTGGAGTTCGTAGCGGGTGCCGGCGATGGTGGCGTTGCCCTCGGTGATGGAGACGCGCCCCAGCAGCGAGGGCGAGGCGACGGCGCCGCGCAAACGCAGGTCAACGTTGCCGGCCAGCTTGGCGTAGGCGTTCTGGAAGTTCAACTGCGGCGAGGAGGTCACATGGACGTCGAGGTGGATGTGGTTGGAGGGCGCGTCCGGTGGCGCGATGGTCTGGACGGCATTGGCCTGCGCGGCCAGGCCGGCAAAGTCCAGGTCGGGGCTGACCGAGAAGCGGGTTATGAGCACATCGCCGCCCAGCAGCAGGTTGTTCTGCGAGCCTTGCAGGCGCAGCGTGGCGTCAGCCAGGGAGCTGACGCCGGGCGGATAGCGAATGCGAATCCCCTTGCCTGTGACCGAGAGGTCGGCGTAGATGCCGTGTTCGTATGCCAGGAAACCGGCCACGCTGAGCAGGCCCCCGCCGCTCATGGCGGTCAGCGACTTGACCTCCAGGCGGTTCTGGCTGAATTCGAGCGTGCCGTGCAACTGGCTGAGGCCGTTGGGAATGTCTTCGAGCGAGAGCGAACCGTCCTGGAAGTCGATGCGTCCCTGCCAACCGGGGTTGCTCAACGGGCCATGGGCCTCGACCTGGAAGGTGGTGGTTCCGCTGGCGGTCAGGTCGGGATCGAGGGTCTCGGCCAGCCGCAGGTTGATGGAGCCGCTGGCGGCAAAGTCCAGTTGACGTTTTCCTTTGAAGTTCAGGCTCCCCTGGGCGTGCAGGTCAGTCTCTTCGCCGGTGACATGAAGTGGATCGAGATGGACGCTGGCATTGGCCAAGGTGGCGTGAACGCCGCCCTGGCTGGCAAGATGGACGCCGGCAACGGTGACCGCCAACTGGTCCAGCCGGGCCTCGCCGCGAAGCTGCTCGGGTCGCGCCAAGGGGCCCTCGACGGTGACGGTGCCGGCCAGCGCGGACTCGCCGGTGAGGGCTTCGACGTGGGCCATCTTGAGCAGGGCGCCGATGTTGAAATGGGAGAATACAAGCTCAGCCTCGGTGGCGTTGTCCCCGTTGAGCGCGGTCTGGCCGTGGAGGTTCACTGCAGCGCCCTCCAGCCGGGTGGTGGCGTTGTAGGTGATGGTGCGGTTGGCGGTGTGGGCCGCAAAATCCAGGCCGCCAAGGGGTTCTCCGGCCAGAGCTAGCGGGCTAAGAGCGGCGTGGACTTCAAGGAGCGGGTCGTCGAATGTGCCTGAGCCGAGCACGGAGAAGCCCAGCTTGCCGGTAATGTCGAGCCCCTGACGGCGCAGTTCCTCTATCTTGGCCACGTCGATGCCCGCGCCCTTGGCATCCACTTGAAAGCGCTGGGATTTTAGGTCATAACTGCCTGTGGCGGAGAGATTGCCGGCGGGCGCGCTGGCGGCAACTGAGGACACCTTGAGCAAGCTGTTAGCCATGGCGCCCTGGGCGCGGATGCGCGTCACCGGCTCGCCGTAGACGGCGCCTCCGTCCAGCTCGGCCCATCCCGAGCCGCCAAGGGCATGAATGGGGCCGTCAATCTGGAGTTGGGCATCGATCGCGCCGGTAAGGGGCAGGCCCGGTCCGGTGAACGGGACCAGATCGTCGAAGCCCACCCTGGCGGCGCGCAGGCGCAGATGAAGTGTGGAGTTTGCATCGAACGCCGGAGCCGATTTTCTGTAAGGGGCTGCATCGAGCGTGCCGTTCAAGGCGATTTCGGCCTTCCCGCGGCGGAGCAGGCCGCGTGTGATGTCGATTCGGTCGGCGGCGTAGCTTCCGGTAGCTTCCACCGTGTCCCAGGGAACGAAGCCGGGCTGGACGGCTTGCGGCTGGGCCGGTTTGCCGTTTTGGACTGGCTGGACGGGGAGCAGCTCGATTGCCATTTGCGTGGCTCTGAGGCTTCCGGCCAGGTGCGGATCGGCGAGCGAGCCGGTCCACGATCCGTGAAAATCGCCCAGACCTGCCAAAGCCACAGGCAGAGCCGCGGTGCCGCTCTTCCCATACCGGTTCAGCCCCAGGTCGCGCAGCGCGCGATCGAACTCCCAAAGGTTGCGCGAATGGAAGTCGACGGCAAGCGACGAGGGACTGGTGAGCGGGTAAGCGCCCAGATGGCCGCGGGCTTCCAATTGGCTGGCGGGAGTCCGCAACTCGAGCCTGCGCAAATCGACAGCGCCGTCGCGCTGGGTATAAGTGGCATCGATCGAACCGCTGGCGGGAACTCCCGACCCTGGGGACGAAGACTTGTCGCCGCCACCCGAGTAAGCAGAGACCGCTTCCTGGGAACCCCGGTCGGCGGGGGCCACGGCTGGGCCTGCGAGTGACTGCTCGGGAGCGTTGAGGCTGAACGTGGCGGCGACGACAACGGTCCGCGTATCGCCTTTAGACCAGGTTGCAGTAGCGGGACCGTCGATGCGCGTATCGAAGCCCAGGCGCTGAAAGGGCGGCGCGCCCACCATATCGAGAAGCGTGTCGAGGGAGACATCTCTGAAACGGGCCGTCACTTTGCCGTTTACCGGGATTTGGATGGGGGGGGGATGGAGCGGGACTGCCGGAGCCGCGGGTTGCTTTCGGACGCCGCGGGCTTTGCCGGCACTGGCCGGCTGCATGGTTGCGGCACCGGGAATGGAGGGCAACCAAGGGGTAAGCGCGACCTCGCCCTCCAGTTGCCCGCCCTGGCGGAGACGGGCAACGATCGACGTGACCAGCAACTGCTTTGGATCGGCGTGAACCTTTGCATCGAGCCGGATGCCTGTGGCGACGACGCCGGTTCCAATGTAGGAGCCGCCGTCGACTTCGATGCTGCCGTCGGCGCGGAATTCGCCTTCTTCTCCCGCGGCGGTCAGGTCAAGATGGGCTATGCCTTCCGGGGCAAAAGGATACCCGAAGACTGGATTCAGAAGCTCCATATCCAAATCGCCCGCGGCTTTGGCCTGCCAGCGGGGATGGGCAAAGTCGGCGAGCGTGCCGGAGACCACTACTGCGCGTTCTTGGGTTCCGTGGGCCGCCGAGGTGATTCGCAGAGAGCGGAGATTGGCAGCCGTTCGCGTCAGGTCAAGCGTGGCTTGGACGCGCCCCCGCACGGTCTCTGCCTTGCCCCGCGACAGGTCAAGATCGGCTCCGGCTTCAACCTGAAAAGTCTCTTCGCTGCCGGCCTCCGCGCTTTGCCCCGCGGACGAAGACCTGTCCGCGGCGGCCCCGGCGCTGTGCCCCACGGACGAAGACCTGTCCGCGGGGGCCCCGGCGGGAAGATAGCCCATGAGCAGGGCAAGATTCTCGGCGTCGAAGTCGAGCGGGATGAAGCGGTTTTGGAAGTCGAAAGCGGCGGCCCGGTTCTCGTAGTGAAGAACTCCCTGCCGGACCGATATCCGGCCGGCCTGGAGATCGAAGAAGGTATCGAGCGCGGATTTGCCCAGTTTGCGGGGCTTGCGGGGCCGTGGCTGATTGGTGGAGCCGTCGGGATAGACGATGACGTGGAGTGCGGGCCTGGAGATCTCGAGATCGCGGAGGAGAATGCGCGGGCTCCAAAGACCCAGGATGCTGATTTGCGCACGCAGGCCTTCGACCTGGGCGTAAGGAGCCTCGCCGGGGGCTTCGCGGCCGTGAATGACCAATCCGCTGGCATCGGCCTCGAGGTTCAGCAATCGCCAGTGAAAGGAGGCGATCTCGACTCGCCCGCCAGTCGCCGTTTCGAGATAGGCCACTAACCGCTGGCGAACAAATCCCTCGACCAGGGAAGAACTGGCCCAGAAGTAAAAGATTACCGAAGCAACCGCCAACAGAACCGCCCCAATGAGGACGGAAAAGGGAAGATGGCGCAGGAAGAAACGCCGCAGGCGGCTCGGCTTGGGGCGTTGAGGCGGCTCGGGAGGAACGGGAAGCGTAGGCTTTTTGTCGCTCATTGGCTTCCGTCTCCTGTGCCGCCCTTGGCGCTGCCCTGGGGGTTGCCCGGTGTTTCAGGGTCTTCGAGAGCCGGGTCAAGCACCTCGACTTCGCCCTGCTTGCGCAGGGTTGTGAGCCAGTCTCCGAAGAGCACGTTGACCTGCCGCTGAAGCAAGATCTCCTGGATGCGCGGTGCCACTTCCTCCATTGGCGGAATGGCTTCGCCCTTGGCGTACTGGGGCAGCAGGGTTTGGCGGTAGTATGTTTCAATCTCCGCCTGGGAGATGCGAATGTCCTGGCGAAAACGCTCTTCGATGAAGCGCAGAATCCCAATCCGATTGCGCAGGTAGCTCTCGACCCGCCCCGGCGTGAGGCCATTTGTGGCCAGGAATGCCGTCCATCCGGCCTCGGAGACGCAATTCTGGTGAACACAGGCGGGGAGTTGCCTGCGAATCTCGGCCAGGCGAAGATCGACCTCCGCCTGTGTGGCCTCGGCGCTCTGCATATCCTGCTGGCGAAACTGCTGCTGAATCAGCGCTCGGGCGATCAATTGCTCCACGGCCATCTTCCGGGTAAGAACGCCAAGCCCGGCGTGGCCGGAGTCGAGAACAGAGAGCCGGATCTCCTCGTCCAGGTCGCTGGAGAGAATGGCGTGGTTGTTGACAACGGCAACTACCCGGTCCAGCACCACCGGGACTGCGGGCTGAGGGGTCTGCGTCCAAACGCGAGTTGGGCCGGCTGCGAAGAGGAACGCAACAAGACAGACTGGCAGGCAGATCGCGCAGGGCGGATTATTGAACCGGATTAAAGGCCAGAATCTCATCAGAAGGTCTGTCCCAGGCTGAAAAAGAAGTTGAAGTGACCGGCCTCGCCCACAGTCGCTGGGGCGTACTGGTTGGAGTAGTTGTAAACCACCGGATAGATTGGCGGATCCAAGTTATAGCTGAAGTCCAGCCTTATGGGCCCTGCCGGGGTATGGTAGCGCAAACCGGTGCCAATGGCGTGGGAGAAGTAGTTAAAGCTGCATGGCCCAATCAGTCCGGTCGAATTCGACGGAGTGTTAGCAGGAAGAACAGCCGGGTTCTTGCAGGTGTCCCGATCGGGCTGGCGAACCCGCAGGGCGCTGGCCCAGGCATCGGAGGCATTGGCAAAGACGTTGCCCATATCGTGGAAGAGCACGAAGCTGAGCGAGTCGCCGAGCCACGGAAGCGTGGGTGGCGGCAGGCGCAACTCGGTGCTGTTGATCAGCGCGCCCGCGCCGCCAACGGGGTAGCCGGTCTCGGGATCGCGGGGACCGGCCGCATTTTGAGAGAAGCCGCGCAGCGAGGCGGCGCCACCGGCGTAGAGCCGCTCGGGCAACGGGATCAGTTCTTCTTCGCTGCTGCCGAAGGCGCGCTCCTGGCCGTAGCGAGTGTTGCGCGCAACCACGAACTTCCCTTTGTCGAAGCTGTAATAGCTTGAGTTGGAGACGTCGAGGCGGTTGAAGGCGGCCTGGGCGCCGAAGGCCTTGCCGGAGAGAAACTCCTGAAAGCTGGTGTAGGTGCCGCGGTGGGCATCGAGGGGCAAATCGCGGGTATCGCGTATCCAGGTTAGCGCCGGACCCGCCACGCGCACCGCCGTGGACAACTGGGCTATCTCGCCAGGGGCCACCTGAAGGCTTTCCGCCTCAACCTTGACGCGGCGGAAGTTGAACTCATAGATCAAGGTGCCGGCCCTTGAGCGGGCCGACCCTGGTGGATTGAATCGCTCGGTCCAGCGCAAGCCGCCATCCAGCTTGGAGGCAACATACGTGGTCACATCCAGGCTGTTGGCGTACCCGCCGGAGAATGCGAGGCCGAAGTTCCGGCTGCCCTCGAAGTGCGGAATCTGAAAGAGCAGGTTGATCTTCTGTTCGAGCAATCCGTAAGTGCCCTGCAAAGAGGCCGACTGCTCTTTGCCGAAGAGATTGTTGCGGGTAATGTCGGCCACCACGCGGGGGCTGACGCCCGTCTTGCCGTTGGGATTGCAAGTGGCGCCGCTGGCGATAATGCCGCCGCAGTTGTACTGCGGCGTCCCGGTCTGCGCCTCGAATCCGAGGCCATAGGTCAACGCCCAGCGCCTTGCCTCAACCGCCTGAAGCATGACCGTCTTGTAAGCCTCGCCGCCGGTGGGGTTCTCGATCGCCGTATCGACTTCGTTGAAGAGAGCGAATTCGTACAAGTTGCGCTGCGTCTCCATGAGAGCGGTTTCGTTGAGCGGGTCGCCGGGGTGTACGATGATCGCTCGCGCCACCGTTTCCGGACGCGTGAAGTGCAGCCCGGTGAGCAGCACGTCGCGCACAAAGGTCTGCGGCCCCTCGGTGATATGGAAGACCACGTCCACCTTGTCAGCGCCGGACGGCTCGGCCTGCTGGGCCACATCGACTTGCGCCTTTAGAAAGCCGCGGCTCATGTAGCTGGTCAACAGCGCATCGCGGTCCCCCGCCAGGTTCTGAGGAGAAAGCAACTGCCCCGGCGTAGTGTTCAGCAGGAGAGAAAGCTGCTTGGCATCCGCGTTTTCGGCTCCGTCCAGGCGCACCGTGCCCACGCGCTGCTGTTCGCCCTCTTCAATGCGGTAGACCAGGGCGAGCGGGGCCGTCCGCCGCGCAAGCGTCAATGCGCTCGCCGCAGCGCTCTTCTGGGTCGGGGCGCTGGCGTCTGCCGCAACGGTTTCAGGGGTGCTGGTCTCGGGAACGATCTTCACATTGGAGAAGCCGTTATTTTGATACACGGCTTGCAGTGCGCTCACGTCCGCTGAGACCAGTGCCTGGCTGTAGGCGCCGTGCCGGTCGATGGCATCGGCGGCATGAACGCTGAGAAGCTGCCTGAGCGTGGCAGAGTCGAAGTAGCGATTTCCGGTTACCGAAACGCGCTCGACGCGGCGGCGCGGCCCCAGCCGCACCTTATAAAGAATGACCACCTTCTCGGCGCCGGTGGTTTGCACTTCGTGGTCCACCTTCACGTCGAAGTAACCCTGGCGCTGGTAGTAATTCCGCAGCCGGCGATTGCCCTCGTTCAGCAAGTCGTCGTCCACGGCGCCTTCCTCGAAGATGGGGATGACCCGCTTCACTCGCTCCGCGCCCATCTTGACTCCCTCGACGAGCACCTTCACCTGAGGGCCCTGGTTGGCGGTGAAGTGAAAGTCGGTTTTCTTGGAGTCGGCAGCGTACGGCTCTGACTGGAGCTTGATTTCGGCTTCAAGCCGCTCCTGGCCCCGGTAGTGCTTGAGCACCCCAGCCAGGGCTCGATTGCCGGTGTCATGGTCCACTCGCGCGCCGTTTTTCAGGTGGGCGTGGCGGTTGAACTCTTCGGCGCTCATTCCAGAATCACCCGCAACCTGGACCGTGCCTACGCGCGCCTGTGTACCGCTGACCACTCGAAATGCGATGTCCACCAGGTGCTCTTCGGGATGCGGGGTCAAGGTTTGGGAGATCGCCGCTTCGTGGAATCCGTTCTCGGCCAGTGTGCGGCGCATCTGTTCGAGCGCCAGGCTGAGTTTGGCCGGGGTATAGCGCGTGCCGGGCGCGAGCTGGCTTGCGCGTTCAAGCTGCGTATTCATGGTTGCGCCCTTGGCGCCGTCCACGCTGACCGTTCCAATGAAGGTGCGCGGCTCTCCGCGGAAGACCAGGGCCACACCGTCCTGCAGGCGCGCGCCCTCCACCTGGATGGTCTCGAAGAGGCCGGTTGCAAAGAGCTGGCGAAGGCTCTTCTTCAGGTCTTCAGGGCTGAGCGGTGCTCCTTCGGCCTGGGCAAGATGGCCCGGCAGCGGGGCAAGACGCCCTTCGGCAACACCCACGAAGGAGATGCGCCGCACCGGCAACCCCGTCCACTGGGCGAGAGAGCTGGAAGGCGCTTCCGCCGCCTGATCGCCCCCCACACCCGTAGCGCCGGGGCCGCTCGCAGGACCCTGGCTCCAGCCGCCGGCTCCGCTCATGATTCCGAAGGCAAGAAGGCAAGCCAAGAGGACAGCGCATCCCGATCGATTGCTGCATCCGCGCGCCAGTCCTCGACCCCAACAACGAAGCTGGCGCCCACCGGACGCCGCCGGGGATCCTGTGCTTGCCATCAAGACCATATCTCCCAAGAATACGAGGCGCCAGGCAACGCTGCTCAGCGGGCTGCCCTATCCGCTGGTCGGCAATCGCCGTTCCCCGCTCCTTGTTCCCTGTCCCTTTATACTAGCGAGGAAACAAGACCGGCGCAGCAGCGCCCGCTCGCGGTGCGAACCCCAAGGAAGCGCATGCCCCAATCGAGTTCCCCTCAGCAGCCTCCCGATTCCGCTACGAAGGCCTCCTTGACGGAAGCGCCCGCTCCGCTCCCGCCGCCGTTGGCGC
>Ga0326728_10017809_pt1 | contig 14141 bp, 14 predicted proteins | sample MB3enrmetagenome_FD_207602 | JGI IMG/M metagenome (GOLD analysis project Ga0326728, IMG submission 207602) | Lab enriched peat soil microbial communities from McLean, Ithaca, NY, United States - MB31MN | ecosystem: Environmental > Terrestrial > Soil > Wetlands > Peat | place: USA: New York...
GTCTCCTTTGTGGTCTTCGTGACCATAACTCTACCGGCGCCCTGTGCGATACGTAAGGCCCACGAAGTTGAATGAAGGAGCACCACATCGAGTGAAGGCCCTCCTACACCAGGTATTTCTTTGCCGGATGAACCAGAAATTTCAGGGTCACTGTAGTTTGGCATTTTTTGTATAACTCGGGGCAGGCTCTTAGAGGTGTGGAGGAGGGGAATTTTTTGTGTCAGGCAATTTTTCGCTGCAGGTCTTGCTCAGGATGAGTTCAAGCGGTTAAGATCGAAGGGAACCCGGAGGTTTTCAAAAACAGGTGCAAGCAGATTTGCGGACGGCCGCGGCGGCGATATCTGTGGCTAAATTCGCTTCATTATAGTATTATTAAAAAGTTACGCCGCCGTTGTTGCCGGTTGAAAAGACCGCCTGCGGCGGCAAAATTTCCGGCCGGAATCGTTTTTAATCAGGTATTTTGTTCCCAGGGGAAGGGCATGTCTTATTTGCGGCAGATCGATCCAGAGATAGCTGAGGTTATCGAAAAAGAGGAAACACGCCAGAAGGGGCGTCTGGAGCTAATCGCATCGGAAAACTTTGTGAGCAGGGCGGTACGGGAGGCCCAGGGGTCCGTACTGACGAACAAATACGCCGAAGGATACCCGGGGAAAAGGTATTATGGCGGGTGTGAGTATGTGGACGTTGCAGAGAAGCTGGCGCAGGAGCGTGCAAAGAAGTTGTTCGGGGCCGATTATGTGAACGTTCAGCCTCATTCCGGCTCTCAGGCGAATATGGCGGTGCTCTTCGCCGTGCTCAAACCCGGCGATACTATACTGGGAATGGATTTACGCCAGGGGGGTCATCTCACCCACGGCAGTTCCGTGAGTTTTTCAGGACGTTTTTTCCGGGTTGTTTCGTATGGAGTAAGGCGTGACACGGAGGAGATCGACTACGAGCAAATCGAGCGGTTGGCCGGAGAAGAACGGCCGAAGCTGATCATAGCAGGGGCCAGCGCATATCCCAGGATCATCGATTTTGAGCGTTTTCACCAGATTGCAAAGCTTAGCAGCGCCTACCTGATGGTGGATATGGCGCATATTGCCGGTCTGGTGAGCGCAGGTCTTCATCCGAACCCGGTTCCGTGCGCCGATTTCGTGACTTCGACAACCCATAAGACTTTGAGGGGCCCGCGCGGCGGGTTGATTCTTTCTCATTCCACCTACGGCAAGATGCTCGACAGCCAGATTTTTCCGGGAATTCAGGGCGGGCCGCTCATGCACGTAATAGCGGCCAAAGCCGTTGCGTTTCAAGAGGCCCTTCAGCCGGAGTTCCGGCAGTACCAGGAACGGGTGATTGCGAACAGCAGGCGGCTTGCCGCGGTCCTGTCCGGCCACGGCTACCGGCTCGTGTCGGGGGGCACCGACAACCATATGATGCTGGTGGACCTCACTCCGAGCGGGTTGACCGGAAACGTGGCCGAGGAGACCCTGGACAAGGCCGGGATAACCGTGAACAAGAACGCCATACCTTTCGACGTGCGAAAGGCGACCGTGACGAGCGGGATCAGGGTTGGGACTCCCGCGGTTACGACCCGCGGAATGGGGCCGGAGGAAATGGACATAATCGGGGGTTTCATGCACCGCGCCCTCAAATCTGTCGGGGACGACGGGGTGCTGAGATCACTGGCCTGCGAGGTCGCTGAATTTTGTTCCGGTTTTACCCTGCACGTATAATGTTTTGCCGATCCGCAAGGGGTGTGGTTGGTGAAGTTTTTATGGGGCCGGCGCTATGCGGCCCCGGTTTGATTTAGCCGCTGACAAAGACGCCTGAATAGATATGGCTCAAACCGATCCGGAAGAGCAGTTTATGAAACGAGCGCTGCGCCTGGCGTTGCTGGGCGCGGGCATGACCAGCCCCAACCCTTTGGTTGGGGCGGTTATCGTAAAGCAGGGCGCTGTCGTTGGGCGGGGGTATCATCGGGCGTTCGGAGGGCCGCACGCGGAAGTCAATGCCATAAGGGACGCTGGCGGTTCCTGCGCCGGCGCGACGTTATATGTTACACTCGAGCCGTGCAACCACCATGGGCTGACTCCCCCGTGTACGAAGGCGGTTGCCGACGCCGGGATTTCACGGGTTGTCTTTGGAATGCGCGACCCGAACCCGGACGTTGCCGGCGGCGGCGCGCAGCAGCTCAGGGGTGAGGGAGTCGAGGTCAAAGGGGGGGTCCTGGAGCGGGAATGCCGGCGCCTCAATCAGCCTTTTATAAAGTACGTGACTACCGGGGCGCCGTATGTCAGGCTGAAAGCGGCTGCGACGATGGACGGTTTTATCGCGGCATCCTCCGGCGATTCCAAGTGGATCACCGGCGAGCTGTCCCGGCAGTTTGCGCACAGGCTCCGGTCCCTGTCGGACGGCGTACTGGTGGGGATCGGCACGGTCATGGCCGATGACCCTCTTTTGACGGTCCGCCTGCGCGGTAGAAAAATCGGCCGCCAGCCGGTTCGGATTATTCTGGACGGTGAGCTTAGAATCCCGCTGGATTCTCAATTGGTTCGATCCGCAGCGGCGGGTCCGGTCCTGGTTATCTGCCGGCAGGATGCTTCAGCCGAAAAAGAGCGGGCGCTTTGCGCCGCGGGGACCGATGTTCTGAGGGTCGCATCGGCGGATTCAGGCGTAGAGCTTGCGTCGGTTCTAAAGGAGCTGGGGAAAAAGCGCATCTCGAGCATCCTGGTGGAAGGCGGCGGGCGTGTGCTTGGTTCGTTCCTGGAAAGCGGGTTGGCCGATGATTTCTATTTTTTCTACGCTCCCAAAATTCTTGGGGACAAGGGAGGGGTTAGGATGCTAAACGGCCGGCCGAAGCTGAAAATAGCCGATTGCGTTCGGGCTTACGGGATAACTACGAGAAAGTTCGCAGACGATTTGCTCGTTTCCGGCAGGTTTCGCGAACAGCTCTATTGAGGAAGAAACGATGTTCACCGGTCTTATAGAAGGGACCGGGACGTTGCAGCGCACGGAACGTCTCGGTCCGGACGCGCGGATGGTCATTCGCGCCGATTTCCGGATGGAGAACAGCGTTTTGGGGGAGAGCATCGCGGTTGACGGGGCGTGCCTCACCGTGGTTGAGTTCCGCAAGGAGGTGTTTACCGCTGATGTTTCCACCGAGACGCTGAGCCGGACGACGCTCGGGAGCAAAGCGCCGGGGAGCAGGCTGAATCTTGAGAGGGCGCTGCGGTTGGGCGAACGTCTGGGCGGGCACCTGGTCAGCGGACACATAGACGGGATTGCGACTCTAAAAGGGCGCAAGTCCGAAGGCAGGTCGCTGCGTCTTTTTTTCGATGCTCCTGCGGAGGTTTTGAGATACGTGGTCGAGAAGGGCTCGATTGCGGTCAACGGCATAAGTCTGACCGTCAACGGGGTTTCGAATGAGGGTTTTGACGTCAACATCGTTCCTCACACGGCCTCGGAGACCACGCTGATCGACCTGCAGATGGGCGGCGAAGTCAATATAGAAACGGACCTGATCGGCAAGTACGTGGAAAAGATGGTGCGTTCGTGGGGCAGGGCGCTGGAGAAATCAGAGAGCAAAGAGAGCGTCGATTTTGATTTTCTGAAAAAACACGGCTTTATCTGAGCGCCGGATGCGCTCGACAGGCCAACTTGAAGAGATTATTCGAAATATGTTATATGGCATCCAGTTTTAAGATCGCCTGACCAATTTTATTCAGATAAGGAGAACGCGCTGATGCCTTTGGCCACAATTCCCGAGGCGCTTGAAGATATACGGCAGGGCAAACCCATCATCCTGGTTGATGACGAGGATCGCGAAAACGAAGGCGATCTGTGCATTGCCGCGGAAAAGACTACGCCGGAGACCATCAATTTCATGGCGAAATACGGGCGCGGCCTGGTCTGCCTTTCACTTTCGCCTGAAATGGTGGATCGGCTCGAACTGCCCATGATGGTGACCAAGAACAAATCGCCCTTTCAAACCGCTTTTACCGTATCCATCGAGGCACGAAAGGGTGTGACAACCGGGATCAGCGCTGCCGACAGGGCCCAGACGGTGCTCACGGCCATCGGCGACGACGTGAAACCCGAAGACCTGGTAAGTCCCGGCCATATTTTCCCGCTGCGTGCAAAAAAGGGCGGCGTTCTGTTCAGGACCGGACAGACGGAAGGATCGGTCGATCTGGCCAGGATCGCGGGAATGAAGCCTGCCGGGGTCATCTGTGAAGTGATGAACGACGACGGAACGATGTCGCGGATGCCGGACCTGGAGATGTTCTCCGCCGAGCATGGGCTGAAGATCGTAACCATAGCGAGCCTGATCCAGTATAGAATGCAGCACGAATGCTTCGTGCACCGGGCGGCCAAGGCCAAGCTGCCCAGCGCCTTCGGCGGGGAATTCGATATCATTGCCTACACCAACGATATAGACGAATACTGCCACCTGGCCCTGGTGAAGGGCGAGATCGACTCTAACGAGGAAATACTTGTGCGCGTCCATTCGGAATGCCTCACGGGGGACGTGTTCGGCTCTCAAAGGTGTGACTGCGGCGGGCAGCTCCGGGCTGCGCTGAGCCAGATCGGCCGTGTTGGAAACGGGGTGATCCTTTACATGCGCAATCATGAGGGGCGTGGAATCGGTATCGTTAACAAGATCAAAGCCTACGCACTCCAGGAAAAAGGCTACGATACGGTCGAGGCGAACGAGGCCCTTGGATTCCGGGCCGATCTGCGCGATTATGGAATCGGAGCGCAGATCCTGGTCGATCTGGGCATCAGGAAGATGAAGCTGATGACGAATAACCCTACTAAGATCGTGGGGCTCCAGGGCTATGGCATCACGGTAACGGAGAGAGTGCCGCTCGAGATTTCGCCAAACGAGTTAAATCGCCGGTACTTGAGCACGAAGTGCGTCAAGATGGGACATATTTTGAGCTGCATATCCGAGGAGGGGGAATCCGAATGAGAGTTTTCGAAGGCAAACTGCTGGCCGAAGGTCTCAGGTTTGGAATCATCGTCAGCCGATTTAACGATTTTATCGGAGATAGGCTCCTGGGCGGCGCGCTCGATGCGCTCGAAAGGAGCGGGGCTGATAATGAAAATGTAGATGTGTTCAAGGTCCCGGGGGCGTTCGAGATCCCATTGGCTGCGAAAAAAGCGGCGAAAACCGGCAAATATGATGCGGTGATCTGCCTTGGCGCGGTGATCAGGGGGGCTACGCCTCACTTCGAGTATGTGGCGGCGGAGGTTTCCAAGGGGATTGCCAACGTAGCCATCGAGGCCGGCGTTCCCATCAGCTTTGGGGTCCTGACCACCGACACCATCGAGCAGGCTATCGAGCGTGCCGGATCGAAGTCGGGCAACAAGGGCTGGGACGCCGCGGTTGCCGCCATAGAGATGGCCAATCTGCTAAAGCAGATGTAGGCGTGATCTTTGTTGTTCATTGCACCGCGAGCACAAAGCAGGCTGCGGGGCTTCCCGGGTATATTTTGTGGCGGGTTTCGGAATTGAATTGTTTTACGGAACCCGCTTTCATTGTCATAAACCATGCTTAACTGAGTTTTCCAATGGGCCAGCGGCGCAAATCAAGAGAGATCGCTTTGCAGATGCTCTATCAGATGGAGATGACCGGGCAGCCTCCGCACGAGGTGATAGAGCTGTATTATGAACTCGACTCGGGCGATGAGAACAAGAACCCCGATGCGGCCGCATCGGTTCGCCCGTTTGCCGAAGAACTGGTGAAGGGGGTTTATGCCCACCGCGACGAACTGGACACGATGATCGTTACGGCCTCGGAAAACTGGCGCATCGAAAGAATGTCCATTATCGACAGGAACGTGCTGAGAATTGCCCTCTATGAGATGCTGTATCATCTGGAAATCCCGCCTAAAGTGTCTTTGAACGAAGCCATCGATCTGGGGAAGACATTCGGCAGTCCGGATTCCGGGGCCTTTATCAACGGGATCCTCGATCACCTTCTGCCGGAAGTGAACAAAGTGCGTGAAGGGTAGCCGGGTGTGCGTCCGGAAGCACCGGACGGGCAGTGTTTGATTTGAACGCCATCCCATGTGAAGAAATATTTGGAGGCGGATTTGGGATATGCGGTCGCATTGGGCGGTAAAGGGGGGACGGGCAAGACTACCATAGCGGGTCTTCTCATCCGGTATATGCTCAAGTGCGGGATGAAGCCGCTGCTGGCAATCGACGCCGATTCGAATTCGAATTTGAATGAGGTCCTGGGGGTCGGGCTGGAGCGGACGCTTTCGGATGCGCGCGAAGAGATGAAAACAGGCGTCCCGGTTGGCATGACAAAAGATATATTCATGGAGCTGAAGCTCGAACAGGCCCTTGTCGAAACGGCAGGGTTCGATCTGATCGCGATGGGCCGGCCCGAAGGTCCGGGCTGTTATTGTGCCGCCAACAATCTTCTTAGCAGTCTCATCGACCGTCTTATCGGGAACTACCGGTTCATTGTTATTGACAACGAGGCTGGAATGGAGCATTTCAGCCGTCTTACACAGAAGGATATAGACCTCCTGATATTGGTGTCCGATCCGAGCAGAAGAGGGCTTTCGACTGCCTGCCGGATAGCCGGGCTGGTCAAGGGGCTTCCGATGCGGGTTTCACGGACCGTGCTCGTGGTCAACCAGGTTCAAGAGCAACCGGAAAGCTGGCCGGAGGACGTCCGGCTTGTTTTTGGAGAAGAGAACATAAGCTGTCTTCCCGCCGACCCGCTTGTCTCGAAGTTCGATCTGGAGGGAGAACCGACCCTCATGCTGCCCGGGGATGCGCCGGTGGTAAAGGCTGCTGAAGAGCTTTTCGACGGGATTTTCTGTAAGAGGGGGTAGGCCGAGGTAATCTTTTTTGTGTGGGAAAAAGGAGGAGAGGATGTTTTCTGTGCGCCGCGCTCTGCTGAGCGTTACGGACAAAACCGGGCTGGCCGAATTCGGCAGGGGGCTCCGAGAATTCAACGTGGATATGCTCTCTACCGGAGGCACCGCGAAAGCGCTTCGTGATGCCGGAATCGAAATAACGGATGTTTCGGATTACACGGGATTTCCCGAGATGCTCGACGGCAGGGTCAAAACGCTGCATCCGAAGATTCACGGCGGGATACTCGGGATTCGAGACAACCAGGCGCATATCGCGACAATGTCGAAGCACGCAATCGAACCCATCGACATGGTGGTCGTCAACCTGTATGCATTCGCGAAGACGGTTGCGCGTCCGGGATGCACACTTGAAGAGGCAATAGAAAACATCGATATCGGCGGGCCGACCCTGATCCGGGCCGCGGCGAAGAACAACCGGTTCGTGGCGGTGGTTACCGATCCTTCGGATTATCCTGAGATTTTGAAAGAAATGCGGGAACTCAAGGGCAATATTTCCAGGAAGACAAGCCTGCGGCTAGCCTGCAAGGCTTTTTGCTCGACCAGCGGCTATGATGAGAAAATATGCGAATACCTGACCGGTGTAATAAGCGGGAAATAAGCCTGGACATCATTTGAGAGCGGATTGCGGATCGATGAAAGTACTCGTGATAGGCACCGGCGGAAGAGATCACGCCATCGCATGGAAATTCACTCAAAGTCCGCGCGTGAGCAAGGTTTTCGTTGCGCACGGGAACGCCGGGATCGCTGAGACGGCCACCTGCGTGAACCTGAAAACCATCGAGGACATGGCCGATTTTGCGCAAACGGAGGGTATAGATCTGACGTTTGTGGGTCCCGAGAAGCCCCTTTCGGCGGGCATCGCGGATCTGTTCCAGTCGCGCGGGCTGCCGATCATCGGTCCGGACATGAAGGCCAGCAGGCTGGAATCGAGCAAATGTGACGCCAAGGCGATGATGAGGGAACTCGGGATTCCGGTACCTGAGTTTGAAAACTTTTCCGACCCGGAAAAGGCCCGCGATTATATTCGAAGCGTTGGATATCCGGTCGTGGTCAAAGCGGACGGCCTGGCCGCAGGCAAAGGCTCGCTGGTCTGCGAATCGGTGAAGGAGGCTGAAGAGGCCGTACGCTCGATCATGGAGGATCGCATCTTCGGCGAGGCCGGGGAGCGGGTCGATATTGAAAAACGCCTGTACGGCCGGGAGCTTTCTTTTTTTTGTTTCACGGACGGCTACACCCTGGTGCCGATGGTTGCGGCGCAGGACTACAAGCGCGCGAGGGAAAACGACGAGGGGAAAAACACCGGGGGCATGGGTTCCTATTCGCCTCACCCCTGGCTGACCGATTCTCTTGTTAAAATTATTATGTCGAAGGTTGCCGAGCCGCTCATAAAGGGGGTTCGAGAAAAGTACGACATTCTTTACCGTGGGATATTGTACCTTGGACTCATGCTGGTTGAAGAAGGCCCGGAAGTGGTCCCTTACGTGCTTGAAATAAATATCCGCCTGGGAGATCCGGAAGCGCAGGTTATACTTCCGAGGCTCAAGACCGACCTGGTCGATATCAGCGAAGCGATCCTCACGGGCAGGCTCGACAGGGTAAGACCGGAGTGGGACCCCGATTACCGGCTGTGCCTTATCGCCACGAGCGGAGTTACCAGGGGGAAAAAGGGCTGGTATAAGGGTTACCCGGACCGTTACAAAATCGGAGTGCCCATAGAGGGTATCGACCAGATCGACAGGAACTGCCTGGTTTTTCACTCGGGCACGGAAACGGACCCATCCGGGAGGCTGCTCACGACCGGCGGGAGAGTGCTCTGCATAGTAGGTTCGGGAACAACCCTGAAAGAAGCGAGAGAAGCTGCTCTTTCAGAGATGGAAAAAGTCCGCTTCGAGGGAATTTATTACAGAAGGGACATCGGTCTCGAATAGGCGGGACCGCAATTCAGGCCTTGCATGTTCGAGGGGGCCGGTGGGGGTTCGAATTGACAACAGTCAAAGCTCTTGTGATGACCGGGTTCGGTCTCAACTGCGATCTCGAAACCTCATATGCGCTGGAAGCGGCCGGCGCGGCAGTTGAAAGAGTGCACCTCAACAGCCTGGTTTCCGGGGAGGAATCACTGTCGTCCTACCGGATCTTCGTGGTAGGCGGAGGATTTTCCTGGGGCGACGACCATGGGGCCGGCGTAATCATGGCGATGCGGCTGAAACATCGGCTTCAGGACGAGATTTCGGGTTTTGTGGACAGCGGCGGGATCGTGATCGGAATATGCAACGGCTTCCAGGTGTTGGTCAATCTTGGGCTTCTGCCCGGATTCAACCGAGGGGAGATGAAGCGGGAGGTCGCCCTGATCGCCAACGACTGCGGAGGGTTCCGCGACCAGTGGGTGAACCTGCGTGTAAATGAGGCCTCACACTGCGTTTTCTCACGCGGGATCCGCAGTATCGAACTCCCGATACGCCACGGCGAGGGGAAGTTTTTTGCTGAAAGCGGCGTTATGGAAAAGCTAATCGAGAACCAGCAGGTATTTTTGCGTTATGCAAAGCCTGACGGTACGCCGGCGCTTGGAGAGTTCCCTTTCAATCCGAACGGTTCCGTAGAAGATATCGCCGGGATCTGCGATATAACGGGCAGGGTGGCCGGGCTTATGCCTCACCCGGAGGCATTCAACCACTTTACGAACCACCCTGACTGGACTTTGGTAAAAGAGAGATATAAGCGCGAGGGGAAGCCGATTCCTGAAGAAGGCGAGGGGATTCGGTTTTTTCGCAACGCCGTTGAGTTCTTCAAGTAATACAAACCATCTCCCTGGCCCTTTTGGGGAAGTGGGAGGCCGCACCGGCGCCGCCCGTGGAGCGGGTGTTTCCGGATGGAAGCCGGTGAGGGTACTCTCCACATTCGGAAAATTTCACTTATGACCAAATCCGGACGAAAGCTGCGGCTCGCCGTGCTCATATCCGGCGGCGGGACGAATCTTCAGGCTATGATCGACCGTTGCGCAGCCGGGAAGCTCAACGCCGAGGTGGCCGTGGTGCTGAGCGACAGGCCCGGGGCGTTTGGCCTGGAGAGGGCCGCAAAGGCCAATATTCCCGCATTTCACGTGGACTACAAGGCATTTTCTAATTATACCGCCGCGGAACTCGAAAGGGTTGAGCTGCCGGTGGATCTCGCCTGGTTGGACCTGAAACAGAAAATTGTGAAAAATCCCGACCCGGACGTGCGCCGGACGAAGCTCGCGAGGCTGGTGCTGGCCGAACGGGAGATGGCGCGGATCATCGAGTCGTACAGGCCCGATTATATTTGCCTGGCGGGTTTCATGCGACTGGTGACGCCGTATTTCACAGGCCGGTTCAGCTCCGGACAGCTGAGGGTGCTAAATATCCATCCGGCGCTGCTTCCCTGTTTTCCAGGCCGCAGCGGCTATGAGGACACCTTTGAATACGGATGCAAGTGGGGTGGCGTTACGGTGCATTTTGTAGACGAGGGCGAAGACACGGGACCGATTATCTGCCAGGCTGTCTATCCGATATGGCCGGGCGACGATGTCGATACGATTCGGGAGCGGGGACTGCAGCTCGAATATGAAATATATTCCCAGGCGATCAATTGGCTTTCGCAGGGATACGTGTCATTGAAAAGCGCGCCGGGCGCAAGGACGCGAGTCGATATAACGGACCCTGAATACGGTGAGATTGTGAAAAGCTGGATCTCGAGAACCGTTTGAGCGGACCACAGATGCGCGCGATGATTTTAGCTGCCGGTCTCGGGACCCGGCTCCTGCCACTTACGAACAGCCGCCCGAAAGCCCTTTTCTCGCTTCGCGGGGTCACGATGCTGGACTTTTGGATCGAGAGGCTAAACAAATTCAGGTTCGATGCCGCGATTCTCAACGCTTATCATCTCAAAGATCGTATGTGCGAGGCGGTTTCGGCAAGGGATTGGCCGATACCGGTAAAAGTGCTGAAAGAGCGGGTGCTGCTTGGAACGGGAGGCGGTATAAGGGCGGCGGCGGACTTCTTTGAAGGCGACACCGCGGCAGTAATCAATGTCGATATAGTCAGCGACGCGGATTTGACTTCGCTCTACGAGCAACACAAGCTCCACGGGGCCGAAGTCAGCCTTTTGCTTCACGACTGGCCGGAGTTCAACAATGTCGCGGTAGATGACGGGGGATACATTCTCGGGTTCGGACGCGAGGCGGAGGCGATTCAAAAGAGTGGAAACGGCGTGCGCCTGCTCGCTTTTACAGGGGTCCATTTCATCAACCCTTCGGCCCTGGCCGATTGCGCGCCCGGGGTCCCGGGCGATATTCTAACCGTCTACCGCAGGCTGATAGCGCGCGGCGATCCTCCACGCGCCCTTTTCCAGGAGGGTCTTTTCTGGCGTGAAATGGGATCGATCGATAGCTACCGAAGACTCACCAGGGAGTTGGCCCGGCTTGACCCCGGCTGTTTGAGCCCTTTGCCGACCGGACGGAATATTTCAATCGATCCGGAAGCGGTCGTTCATCCGGGCTGCAGCCTCAAGGGATCGGTGGTTGCGGGCCCCAGGGTGAGGATTTCCGAGGGCGTGGGTCTCGAGGACGTTATATTGTGGAATGACATAGACATCGAAAAGGGCAGTTACCTTAAAGACTGCATCGTAGCGGACGGGATGAGTATATCGGGGCGCCATACGGGGAAAATATTTGCGCCGGGACTGAAGTGATGTCGAGCATGAACGTCCCGGGGCTTGGCGTTTTGGTCGAAAAGGCGAGGCAGATTTCAGGCGGCTTCGAAAGAGCGCGGGTAACACCTCTTTTCGGCGATGGTTCGGACAGGCGGTTTTTCAGAATTTTCTGTGGATATTCTTCCCTGATCGGTCTTATATCACCTCGGGCGAGGAAAGACTCGACCGATGAGAATGACTCCTACCTTCTAATCGGAAACCACCTGTTTTCGAAACACCTGCCCGTGCCGCGGATCCTGTATGCCGATGCAGGCGAGGGGCGATTTCTGCTGGAAGATGCAGGCGATATGCATCTGCAAACCTACGTCGGCTCCCGCCGCTCCCGGCTCGAATCAATTTACACTCATGTCACGGCCATGCTCGGCGCGCTCCACAGGAAGGCCCCGCAGGGTTTCGAGCCGGAGTTTTGCTTCGATTCTCCCTTATACGATCCGTCTTTTGTATATGAGCGAGAGCTTGAGTATTTCCGCAAATACTTTGTCAACGGCTTCCTGGGGCTTGAAATCGACCCGGATGAATTGCGTCCGGACTTCGAGGCGCTTGCGGAAGCCGCGGGCGAGGTCAAAAGTTCGCTGGTTTTTCATCGTGACTTCCAGAGCCGCAACATAATGGTCCGCCGCGCCGGGCTGTGGCTGCTCGATTTCCAGGGCATGCGGTTCGGGCCTCCGGCATACGATCTTGCTTCCCTTTTGATCGACCCCTATGTCAGGGTCCCGGAATGGTTGCAGGATAAGCTCGTTTCGAAGTACTGGTCGTCAACCGGGAAGTTTTTGGGCGTATCGAGAGGCCGTTTCATCAGGAAATTCACGGCGGTCAAGCTTGCCAGGAATCTTCAGATTCTCGGGGCCTTCAGTTTCCTTGGCGTTGTGAAGGGGAAGAGGCAGTTTTTGAGCTACATTCCGTTTGCATTCGAGCAGTTGGATCGGCATTTTCGGAAAAACCGCGCGATGCGGTTGGGTCGCATCGAGAAACTGGTTTCGGCCATTCGCAGGCAAGGCCTGAATCCGCGGAGATGAAATCTGGTGACATGACCGGACTTATCTGTTATATGGCGTTCACCGCAGCAACTCGCTGCGCTCAATAAGAGCAACACGTGGTTTTTTATTTTTGCCGAAGGAGATAAGGATGGGTTCGAAGACTCAAAAGACCGAAACGATCAGGCACAGAAAGCAGGCGCCAAACAAAGCCAACAGGAAAACCGACCGGGAAAGAATTAGCGGCAATCATAAGCTGTTAGGTAAACTGGAAGAGGAAAATCGTAAATAATTTGAGAGACCCGAGGCGCTATATCCGTTAGTCGGCGGCAATCTGTCCGGCGCCTCCCGTTTCCGCCCTTTTTTGACCGGCTTGAGTGCCCGCCAAGCTTTAGTCCCGGATTCTATTTCTCTCATAAGATCAAGCATACCGAAACCGTCCGCCCCCGGTACCACGCCTTCATTGCCCTGCCGGCTTATTTGGACATGATTGCCGGGACCGATCCCCGATCGACAGGACCGATTGTGCTCTTTACGGCCCCCGGTCCTGCATTTTAGCGACAAATTCCCTGACAATTCTCGCGGCCAGGAGCGGCGCGTTTCCGGCTGAGCGGTTATTTATGATGATATTGATCTCAATATCCGCTTCAATGGCCTTCAGCATCAATTGAATCGTCTGGGGAACCATGCGCGGGTGGATCATTTCTTCTATCAGCCGGTCAAAGGGGAAGGCCCTGGCGTAGGCATCCTCGTAGCGGACCCCGATCGGCGTCATCAGCCGGACGATTGCCTGGGAACCGGCGGTGATAAAGCGGTTTCCCGCCTTGGAAAACTGCATCTCGAGGGCGGGAAGCCAGGTCCAGTGAGACAGTACCTGTCCCGCGCCGTGTTTTTGCAGGACGTCGAACACGGGTTTGCATAGGTAGGCTTCCGTTCGCAACTCCACGTGATATCTGTTGTCCCGCGGGATCGAGCTGAAAAACCGGTCAATCCGCGCCGCGAACTCCAGGGGGGACGGGCGCTCGGAGAGCCTTTGATATTCCTGTTCGAAGATGATTCCTTTAAGCTTCGGGCCGAGAAGGCTGAGCGCCGGTTCATAGAACTGACGGGTAAAAGGCTCCGAGGCGAGGTAGTTTTCATTTGGGGCGTAATCTTTGCCGCGCTTCAACTTCTGCGCGAAAAACATCTGCGGCGCTTTCAAAAAGACGCGGTCTTCCGGTCCCATCTGCATTGAGTATTGTTTCAGGGTATCGGCGCAGTGGGTTGCGATCCCGTTTTGGATTAGAGGCGCGTAAAAAGTGTAGTCTATCTCCAGCACCCGGAAATGCTGAAAATATTCCCGAACCGAGCTTATCGGAAGCACGCGCACCCGGAAGCTCTTTTTGCCGACCCGGTTGGCGCGGCTTGTCACCTGGTCCCTGTAGAGGTCCTCAGAGTAGATCTGGCCGGTCCAGCCGCTGTAGCGGTCGCTCGCCGTCCCGATTGAGATGCGCGGGTGAAGAGATCGAAAAAGATACCTCTCGGCAGAGTCAAGCGCCTGGTCATTCATGGATTGCGATCC
>Ga0326728_10017811_pt1 | contig 14140 bp, 17 predicted proteins | sample MB3enrmetagenome_FD_207602 | JGI IMG/M metagenome (GOLD analysis project Ga0326728, IMG submission 207602) | Lab enriched peat soil microbial communities from McLean, Ithaca, NY, United States - MB31MN | ecosystem: Environmental > Terrestrial > Soil > Wetlands > Peat | place: USA: New York...
CGTAGACCCCAGGCACGCTGAGCAACTGCATGCACGAGAACCGGGAGACCTCTTCGGTGTCCCCATCCAATCGGGACCGGTCCGGGAAGGCCGAGCGCCGCACGCCGGACGTGTACGCCGGAGAGGAGTCGGATCGCGCCGTAGTACCCGTGAAGCCGCCGAACAAAGGGGCGCAAGCCTTGGCGGAGGTGGTGGTGGAGGAAAGGGCGCGAGTCAGGGAGAACACCGGTCCGCCTCACACGCGCCCGACACAGTGCGGGATCATGCGTGTTCCAGGGACCGACCGGTGTGCGGTGGGCGGAGTTGCGCCTGCCGCTACTATCCACGACGAGAGCCGTATGCGGTAGTGCCGCTCGTACGGATCCGCGCGGGGGGCGGGCAGCAATGTCCGTCCTTACCGCGACCCCATTTTATTGAAGGACGAAACGGGTAGCGCACAGGCGCGCGTTTGGTGAGTTTCCGCGTGGCCCTTCCTCATGCGCTCGCGCGAACAAGCCGCCGGACGCGAAGACATTGACAAGTGGCTGGAGAACCGGGGTAGGGGACTCGGGATACGGGATACGGGAGCAAATCCAGGGCACGGGAAGTGCGGTGACAGGTGGCGAGTGACACGTCGAGAGCCCGCGCCCCGTTTCCCGTCCTTGGCCCCCTCGCAGTGCCCCCGACACTCCCCCGCTTCGGTTATCGGCGGTTCTGGGGGACGACGTGAACTTGTTTTGCGCTTGTGCGGGAGGGGCGCACGAAGGAACCCCTCATCCCCACGACGTGCAAAACGTGGGGCCCCTTTCTCCGTCGGTCGCAAGACCCGTCCACCGACGGGTTGACGGACTGGTGAAAACGCCGGTGGCGGGCCACCCTTTGTCACCGCGACGTCGACCGTGGCCTCCTGCTCACATGCCTTCGCCTTTGGCGGGCTGACCGGAAAGCAGGAATGTCTTCGGGTAGGCTCCCGCACCGCAGATTTTAAATGATCCGAAGTCCTTGTACCACTCGCCCTCGGGAACAAGCGGATGGGATTCAACCCATATCCGAAGCTTATTAAGGTCAGCAATGGTGATGCGTCGATCCCGCATCCTGTCCATCAGGTGTTGGCGGACTGGGGGCGGGAGTTTTTGCCAGGTTGCAAGGTGGGGCATTAATCGCCAAAAACCATGCGGCCCAGATCATCCCCGAGGCGAGCAACATCTTTCGGATCGGTGGCGGCGCGGTACCGCTCGGCGAGGGCAAAGAACTCTTTTTGTCTGCGCGTCCGGGCCTCGATCCCCTCTTCTACGAGCTCAACGATGACCCGATTGGCGCTTAGGCGTCTTTGTTTCGCCAGGCTGCGGATTTGCCGCGCCGTGTCGGCCGGAAGGCCCACGGTCTGGCGAACGACTTTATTAGGAGCAGGCATGTCACCATTATACACCAAAATGGTGATGCCCGTCCTTTCGCGTGTGGAGAGCCAGCGTAGCGGGGACCGGTTCGGTAAGTGTCGGTTATCTCTTGTGGATCAGACGACCCATTCACCGGCACGCCGCTTGCGGGCGACGTTCAGCAGGTAATCGTCCATTCCCGCAGCGGAATCCGGGTTGAAGCATATCTTCGCACCGGAAACGTCGTTTTCGTCGCCGAGAACCAGCCGCTCGTTCCTTGCCACGCCGGCGAGAATGGCACGCGCAGACTGTTCCGGCGATTGCGCACCCGGAGGCGCCCCTTTGCCTTTCCAGATCGCGGTGGCCACTGTGCCCGGTGTCGCGGAGCTCACGCGGATGTTTTCGTCCCACAGCTCGTAGCGCAGGGCGAGCGTCAGCCCATTGAGCGCGGCCTTCGTCGCCGAGTACATCGTTTGATAGGCCATCGGTGCAAAGGCGATGCCGGAGATGATGTTGACGATATGCCCGCTGCCTTGTTGGCGCATGAACGGAAGCGCGGCACGTATGCCGTACAGCGCCCCATAGAAGTTGAGTGCGAACGCCTTCTCCCAATGCTCATTCGTCTGTTGATCGAAAGACCCACTGAGGCCGGCGCCCGCGTTGTTGATCAAGATATCGATGCGCCCGCCGAATTCGGCGGCCTTTTGCATCATTCCCTGGACATCCGCTTCCTTGGTGACATTCGCGAGGACGCCGAGCACTTTGGCAGGATAGGCCGAGTTCAGCCGCGCCGCCTCCCGCTTGAGGTTCTCGTCATTGAAATCAGCGAGGACCACTTGCTTCGCCCCATAAGAGAGCATCGTCTCTGCGAGGGCCAAGCCAATGCCCGATGCGCCGCCGGTCACGACAGCGACTTTGTTCTGGTAGTAGGCGCTTGTTTGGTTCACGGTTGACCCTCTCCTTGATCAAGTGCAATCTCTCGAAACTTATGAGTTTCACGGCTTGCAGCCTGCTGAATTCGCACAAAGCAATGTCTATTCCGCAATTTCCATCTTGCCATCTTGGCCGGCAACGATTGTACATCCAACTGCTTTCGAGGCAGCCCTTTTCTCTCGTGACTGCCCTTATAGCATTCACCCGTTCGAAGGGAGCCTGAGGTTGTGTGCGCCGGAGGTGGCCACGCGCCTCGCGCGGATTGACTTCCCAGGGGGGCGCGCCTGTCCTTACAGGGTGAAGGTTCGCGAAATCGTTCGGTTGCTTGAAGACGATGGCTGGCTTCTGGTTAGGCCCCGGTGAAGTCACCACCAGTATAAGCTTCCCACGAAGCCCGGGCTGGTCACTATACCCGGCAATCGCAACGATGAACTCGCGCCGGGGACCTTGAACAGCATCCTGAAGCAGGCAGGGTTGAAACCATGAAAAAATACCTGGTGATCATCGAAGAGACCTCGACGGGATATTCCGCCTATTCTCCCGACCTGGAAGGTTGCGTTTCGACCGGGCAAACGCGCGAGGAAGTCGAAAAGAACATGCAGGAGGCGATCGAGTTTCACTCAGAGGGCCTGCGCCTCGAAGGGCTCCGCGTGCCTCAACCCCACTCGTATTCCACGTACGTGGAAGTCCCCGCGTAAATATGCCAGCGTAGCGCGGGATTTCTCCCGAAATGGCCGTGAGGCTTTCAAAGGTTTTCGGAGGCAGTGCCGAAAGCTGGCTTACGCAGCAAGCGCACTACGACCTTGCACAAGTTCACGCCCACCGCATCAAGCTCAAGCGGCTGGAATTGCGTTTGTCATCATAGGGAAAGCCCACGGTCGCGGGAATTCTGCAAAGGCAGGTTGAATTCGCTACAATAGACGAGTGGAGTTCCAGTGAAACGCCAACGAAGCCGTTCCCTGCGCGCGAGGGTGAATGAAATTTGAGCTGGTTGGCCACCTAGCAAATGTGGAAGTCATCGCGGCGGGTCCTGGTGTCAGGGTACGCTCGTACCTCCGGAAGGCCTATGGTCAAGGTCGGTGGCGGAAAATGAAAGGGACGACTACGGTCCGGCTCCCGAATGGCGCTTTACGCGCTGTGGAGTTACACTGGTATGAGGCGCATGGGATCGGCCAAAGGGACATGAAAATCAAGCGCTACTTGGACGAATTATGAAAACACCAACAAAACCGTTTGCTCTCTGCATCGACAATACCGACTATCAGGCATCGCTCATTCCGGGCAAGGTTTATCGGATTCTTCCCGATCCGGTGGCGGCCAAGGATGATCTGGTGCGGATCGTCGACGAGAGCGGTGAGGATTACCTCTATCACAAAGACTTTTTCTTGTTTGTGGACTTTCCCCCCAACGTGACGAAAAAGATTCTCGCCTTACAGTCCGTGGCCTAACCCCCCGCCGCACATGACCTATCAATAGTGGCCGCGTATATTTGTCCGCAAGGCCTTGCGCCGTAGGGGGAGTCGCCGCGGCGACCCGCCCCCCTCGTTCCGCATTCACCATGCGGAACGCCGGGTAGGGCAACCTGTCCCGGCGAAGTCGGGAGCCCTACCCTACATCTCGTGATGGCATTCACCCGTGCGAACGGCGCCTCACACAAGAATCTACGCGGTTGGACTCGTCACTCGTCACTCGCCACTCGTCACTGCCCTTCTCAATTCGTCTTGGGAATTGACCGCGGGTTCGTCATCGGAGGAAAGGCCCACAGTCACGTGGGCGGTGACCGTGGCTAGGCTGTTTGGTTTAGACGTCACAATTCAAGGTCTCGCGCGAGCCATTCAGCACATTCCTTCAACCGCCCGTGACTGTTAGCCCTAGAGAAGTGCGGGACCTGATAAATCACAAGACGGTCCCACTCGATCTTGGCCCATTGATAAGTGCCAGTGGCACCGTTGTGGAACTTTTGATGGTTGTTCCAATTGAAATGTAGGAATGCCGGCGAAGACAGGCGATAGAGGGATTCTCGACCCGCCACGATCAGTGTGGGCCGGAATTCTGTCGTGACCTCCTTGTGATCTTCAATTAGCCTCCGTACCAACTCGCCAGAGTGCCGGAAGAGCTCGCCGTTAGTCTCCGTGTTCAGCCTTTGGAGCTTTTTCCCGTCCAACGTCCGCCAAGGAGAACAGAATGCTGCTGTCACCAGCCCGATCCAATCATGTAGGCCTTCCGCGGCCTTTACGAAGAACCGGCAGTTCGCCCAGAAGGCGTATCCAGAATTCGGACAATCCCAGAAATTCCATTGCTCTAGGTTTGTTTTGAAATCATCGGGCTTTCCCCCTGGATTCAGGCTGAGAAAAATCCTATTCGACTTGCAGTAGTGCTTGCCTAGGAAAAGATTGCCGCCTGAGGCAAAATTCACATCTGGGAATTCAGTAATAAGTTTCGTGTTGTAATCCTGTGCGAGCCGCTGCAATCTCTTTACCTTGAAGTCTGGGTCAGATGTGATCCTCATTTCAGTTTACCTCCTATTTTGACGCCAAAGCTCGTTTCCGATAGCAGCTTCCTTTAGAGCCTCTTGCGTCTCTCCTTTTCTCATAAGCGCACCTGCTAGGGTCATGTGGGCGTCCGCCATATTCGGGTCCAGTAAAGTGGCGAGGCGGAGTTCAGCAATCGCTTCATCCAAGTCCCTGCTCGAGTGTCCGTAATTGAGCAAATAACCGCCAAGACTATAATGTGCATTTGCATTCCTGGGGTCCCGGCTCACCCACCCCCGGAGATAGATTAGGTCTGGATTCTCTTCCTTCTTCATTGCGTTGTGCGGGTTATTCCGATCACCGCTTTCTGCGGTAAGGGCACCCTGCTTGACATGGGTGTCGAACTTGCCCTGCTCAAGGGCATGGGTTTGCTTATTGTACTTTAACGTCCAGATACAATCTTGGTCTTGGACCTGATGATTGTTTTCTGAAAATACTTTCGAAATATCACAGTCCTCGCTCATGTATAGCCACTGCCCACGCATTGCAAGCTTCCTAATCCAATCAGATCGATCCTTTGGAAGATAGACCATGAAGTATTGATGGGATTCTTTGTCGTAACCGACAACCCCGGCCTTAAAGTACGCCGACCACGCGTAACGACCGTCGTCCACTTGCCCAACGAATGCCTTCTTGGGAATTCCTGAAGTGGTTTTGACGGCGGACAAGTAACTCGGCGGGAGGGTTTTGTAATATCTGAGCTTCACTATTCCATTAGCTTTGTATCCATTGTCGTTTCTCCATGCTTCCTCAATATTCTCTGGGTTGCTCAGTTGTGAATCGGGAACCCTTTGTGGATAGATGCCCAACTTACGTGCCCATGATCGCAGCCACGCCGTTATTTTGGGGTCCTGAGCGTTGTAATCATTTTCCTCAAAAAAAGCCGCGCCTTCGTCATGGTAAAGGATGGAGTATTCCTTCCTTTGTTCCAAGACGAATAGAGTTAGCATCTTTGAGCAAGCGTCACTCCCGCACTGCTGTGGCTCATTAACCGCAAGCCCAGTTGCCGGCTCGCTCGGGACGTCCGCAAACCCAAACTTCGTTCCCTTGTCGATTTCTTTGTGCCAGATTTTCTCGTACGCTCCACCATATTCCCTATAGAGCCAAATACTTTCCGCGAGTCCGGTCTTTCTGGGATTGAGCGTGCTGAAAGCCAAGTAGTTGGCTTCTTCGACCGGGGAGGTGTGTACCACAATGACGTCGATTTCCTCGCCCACCAAAGAGTGCGCGGCCTCCTTGGCTTGTTCCGAGGAAATCGGGGTCTGTCCGGCAATGAACGACCGGCGCGTGACTAGGAAACATAACCCAACCGTGAGAATTAAGACTTCCGCAAAATTCTTCTGGAGACATCGCTGATTGACCATCGAACTCCCCTATTAATTAACAACAATCGCGGCGTATCCACAAATGCTCGGAATTGCGCCGCTCCTCATTGTAAAGCCACCAGCCAAGCGGACTTCCTGAAGGTAGTCATCCGTGGGCTCAAAATCGATTCCGCGTTCCTGGACCAGCATGGTGACTCGGTGGCTTGCCACTTGGCCCGCCAGCAAGGCGAAAACCTGTACTTGGTTTAGCGGCTTCTTGGCGCTGGCGGGCTCGGGCGAGGCTGTTGTACAGGCTGTTGTAGCGCTGAACTTTAGTTCAGCACGTGCCGAACTAAAGTTCGGCGCTACGTTCCCTGCCGGGCTCGAGCCCGGCGCTACGGCGGCGCGCAGCGCGTTAAGAAACGCCTCGCTCGCGCCTGCGGCCTTGAGGGTTTGGCAAAGATCCTCAGACGGGGCGAAATCAATCCCGCGCTGCTCGATCAGCTTGGCGCCCGACTCATCTCCGAATCCGTCCCGCACCATGCTTACGACCTGCTCCTGGGTAAAGGGCTTTGCCGGGCTGGCGTCAGGGGTTGTAGCGGCGACCTTCAGGTCGGCACGCCGTAGCGGCGGCTTTACGCCGCCATGGCGAGATAAACTCGCCGCTACGCAAGCTGGTGCCGGGCTGAAGCCCGCCGCTACATCCGCTCGTGCCGGGCTAATGCCCGGTGTTCCAATTCTCTGTTGCGCCCAGGCAGACAGGGCAAACGCCAGCCCTATCGCTAATACGAGAAAAGTCAGCGTCTTGAGTAATCTCATGACCGCCTCGCGCGGCTATCGAGGAATGAGAATAACTTATGGGCGGATTCTATCACGAGCGAAGGGAGGCAGTGGCACAGTTTGAGGATGTGACGGCGAGTTTACCTCGCCCCATGGCGGCGCATAAGGCATCCGCGTCCGTTTTGGGGATTCCCAGATTTTTGCGAGACAAGGGCCGCGGACCTCAAAGACGGAGGTCCTCGCTACCCCCTCTCCTTGTCGTTGCCGGCGGGTTGGCAACGGAGTATACTTTGCTTGTTCGGGTGGCACATGAGTCCTGAAGATCTCAGCCAAATCGTTTCCGAGCTTTCCCCGGCGCAGCGGTCTGCGGTGAAAGAGTTCATTACCTTCCTGAAGGAGCGCAACGGGAAGTCACCGGAGACCTCTTTCCAAGCTGCGGTGGATGAATTCATTGCCGCTCATCCCGAGTTGCTCCGTCGGCTCGCCCAGTGACGCTCTACCCTTCCCTTCCTGATGTCCTAGCCGCTCACGCGCGCCTTATCGTGCTGTTTGGTGGAGCACAAGGCATCCGCGACCGCGGCGCCCTGGAAGCGGCTTTGGCCAGGCCGCAGAGCGGTTATTACCGGGACGTCATCGAACAGGCTGCCGCATTGCTCGAAAGCCTTTCCCAGAATCATCCCTTTGTCGATGGAAACAAGCGGACGGCCATCGCGATCACGGCCGCGTTCCTGCGCATTAACGGATTCCGGTTGGATTTCGATGACCTCGAAGCTTACCACTTCTTGATTCAGCTTTACGAAAGCAACCAGTTCCGCCGGGAGCGGTTGGAGCCTTGGCTTCGGCAGCACGCCCAGCCTAGCCCTTGAAATCGAGCGGCAAGTGTTGGCGTGATATCGGGACACTGACGGAGAAATCAAGCGTAGCGCCCCCATGCATCGGGGCGATTCTTCCCCAGGCTCACGCTGCCGAACCCGAAGGCAGGCGGCCTTCTTTGAGATTCACTGCTTTTGCAAGAGAAGAGCCGCGAATGTCGCACCGCAGAGGTCCGCGCGGCGACCGCTTTTCCCTCACTAACGGCCTTCAGTGCGCCATGGGCAGTCCAGACTCGCCTTTGGGCGGGCGCTTGGTCAGGGCGATCAGGGGAATCAAGGTGAGGGTTAGGATTCCCAGGTACTGAAAAACGCGGACCAGCGCCACCATAGTGGCTTCGCGCTGCACCAGGCCAAAGAGGGCGGCGTAAGCTTGCTGGTCGCACCAACCCGGGCCCGACCCCGCGAACAAACCCCTCAGCCCGCCCACCAGTCGGAGCGCCGAAGGTGAGGTGGGGGTGACGTTGGCGACCAGCAAGTTGGTGTGCTCCTGCCCCATGCGGACCAGCATGGTGCTCACTATGGAAATGCCCACTCCCCCGCCGATGTTGCGCATCATGTTGTACAAGCTCGTAGCGTTCCCCATTCTTTCTTTGGGGATGAAGGCCATGGTCAAAACCGTAAGCGGCACAAATACCAGCCCCAGCGAAAGACCTTGAATGAACTGCGGCCAGAATACATCCCAGAAACCGATGTTCAAGTTGAACCCCATCAACCGATAGAACGAGAACGCGAATCCCAGTACTCCGCCCACAAACACCTGGCGAGGATCAAACCGGGCCACCAGGAAGGCGGCTATGGGCATGGCGAGAGCCGCGCCCAACCCCATGGCCACCATGGCTACGCCCGCTTGCACCGACGGATAACCCATCAGCGTCTGGAGCCATATCGAGATGGTGACTTGACTGCCATACATCACGAAGCTCTGGAGCGCCATCACCAGGGTGCCGGCGGCAAAGGGCGCCTGTCCGAACAAGCGAAGCTCCGCCACCGGATGCTCGGTTTTCAACTCGCGCACCACCCAGGCCGCGAGGCCCACGCCAAAGGCCACACCCAGGACCACGATGAATCGGGAATCAAACCAATCCTCTTCCTGCCCCTTGTCCAACATGATCTGGAGCGCGGCCACCCAAATCACCAGTGTCGCGAGGCCCCAGGAATCGATGGGCGCGGAGGAACGCCGGATGTAATGCGGGTCTTTCAGGAAAGTCATGAGCATGAAGACGGAGAGCACGCCCACCGGCAGGTTGATGTAGAAGATCCAACGCCAGGAGAAATTATCCGTCAACCAGCCACCCAGAACCGGTCCCAGCACCGGCGCCACAATCGCTCCCATGGCCCAAACCGCCATGGCTTTGCCGTGTTGCTTGGGGGGAAACACCTCCAGCATCACCGCCTGGGACAACGGTTGCAGCGAACCGCCACACGCGCCCTGAAGAACCCGGAAGGCCACCAGCAGACCCAGGCTGGGAGCGATGCCACAGAGTAATGAGGCGACGGTGAAGCCTCCGGTGGAAAGCAGGAGCAGGTTCTTGCGCCCGATGCGATTGGCCAGCCACCCTGAAATCGGAATGACAATGCCGTTGGCCACCAGATACGAAGTGAGCGCCCAGGTAGCCTCGTTGGGCGTCGCCGAAAGGCTCCCGGCAATGTGCGTCAAGGAGACGTTGACCACGGTGCCGTCCAGTATTTCCATGAAGGTCGCGAGCATTACGGCCGCGGTGATCAGCCACGGACCTTCGGCAAGGCTTGCCAGACGACGGGTTACCGCCGACCGTGCGTCCTGCTGACTTGGGGAAAGAGCCGTCACCGGCCATCCCCCTCGACGGGAATTTCCAGGCGCGCGCAGAGTGCACGCGCGAAGGGAGAGGTGCAGAGGAAACGCCGTTGGGCTTTCCAAAGGGCTAGAAGGGCCTCTTCACCGGCACGGTCGACACAAGTAACTCCATCCAGATCAATCACCACCGTGTCTGGGGTCGAGCAACACTGGGCGATTGCCCGGGAGAGACATTTCGCGCCTTCCCCCACCAGTTGACCGCTGAGGACAAGCTTGGTTCCATCACGCAGATAGAGGATCGTGGTTCGAAGCACTTCAGGATAAGTGCAGCCTCCTAACCAAACTTGTTCTGCAATTAAGCCGTTTAGATTTATATACTTATATCGATTAAAATGGCGCAGGGAGGGGCTACAAGTGCCCAATAGTTGGCGAGTGCCCAATATTGGGCAGAAGCGGTGGGGACTAGTCAGGGCGCGTGGAATGCCTAATATTTAGGAGGCGCATTCGATATTGCAGGGTTGTCCGCTTAAGGCCTAACAAGTCCGCCGCGCCCTGCGGACCGCTGACGCGCCCGTTGGCTTTCCGCAAGGCTTCCAGGATCGCCTCGCGCTCGACTTCCCGAAGGTTGAGGCTCTTTGTTGTTTCCCGCGAGGCGCGCGCAGCTCGTGGCGATTTCAGCTCCTCCAGCGGCACATTGAGGCACTCCCCGGTGGTAAGAATCACCGCCCGCTCGATGAAGTTCTGCAATTCGCGGATATTCCCCGGCCACGTCCACTCCGTCATGGCTTGCAACGCCGCGGTGGGAATTTCCTTGATTCTCTTCTTCATGCGGCGAGCGTAGCGGGCCACGAAATACTCCACCAGCAGGGGTATGTCTTCCCGCCGCTCGCGCAGAGGCGGCACCTGGATGGGGAAAACCGCCAGCCGGTAGTAGAGGTCTTCGCGGAACTCTCCGCTCGCGACCATCTGAGAGAGGTCGCGGTTGGTGGCGGCCACCAGGCGGGCGTCGACCTTCAGCGTCCGTGTGCCTCCCAGCCGTTCGAATTCCTTATCCTGCAAGACGCGCAGAAGTTTGGGCTGAAGGTCCAGCGCGATGTCGCCAACCTCATCGAGAAAAAGACTTCCCCGGTGCGCCAACTCGAAGCGCCCGACCTTCGTCGCCACCGCGCCCGTGAAAGCGCCCCGCTCATGCCCGAAGAGCTCACTCTCCATGAGGCCGGAGGGAACCGCGGCGCAATTCATTTTCACAAACGTATGGTCGCGGCGCGAACTTGACTTGTGAATCAATCGGGCGATGAGTTCTTTTCCGGTTCCTGTTTCACCCATCAGCAGGACGGTGGCGCCGGTCTCGGCCACCACCTCCGCCTTGCTTAGAGTCTCGCGCAAGGCGCGGCTTTTGCCGATGATGTCTTCAACGTTGTACTCATAACGGAGCTCATCTTCCAGGTAGGTCTTCTCGGTGGTCAGTTGGTTCCGCGCCTCCGCAACTTTCTCGAAAGCCAGAGCATTTTCGATGGCCAGCGCCACCTGGTTGCCCACCTGCACCAGCAGACCCAGCTCTTCTTGCTGGAAGGTGGATTCGTCCGTGCTTGCAAGCGTCAAGATGCCCAGCGGCTTGGACCCTGCGACGAGGGGAATGGTAACCCCGGAACGGAGGTTCTCCGCCATGGCCGGCGAAGCATATTGGGCAGGAAGTTGCGCGATATCCTTCTGTTTTATGAGCCGGGGGAGGCGCGCCCGGATCTCCGCAACCTCCTCCGGCGTCAAGTCCGCTGACTGTATCTTCTCGATGAACCCGCGCGTGCTGGGAAAATCCATGCCCACGCAACGCAGGCGCGGCGAGCCCTCCTCAAACAGCCACAGGCCCGTGTACTCGTGATGAAAGCAATCGCGCAGGGCGGAGGATACGGCCTGGAAAAGATCACTCAGCTCGAGGTGAGAAACCACGTTGTTGTTCACTTCCAGCAACAACCGCAGGCGGTCGCGTTCATGCGCCAGGAGTTGCTGATAGGAGCGCGCCTCCTGGAAGTTCAGCGCATTTTCCACGGCCACCGCCACGTGAGCGGCGACCGTGGTCATGAGCTTCAAATCCTCAGCGCCATAATCTTTCTGATAAGTCGTTCCAAAAACCAGTACCCCGAGCTGCCGTCGGGGAGACGTAAGAGGGAGGAGGCACATCGACCGAACCCCGTACGGGCGTGCACGCTCGACGATATCCGCAAACCTTGTCTCCTTTTCAATGTCATCAAGGATGATGGGTTTCTGCTCCTCCAGCAATATCCTGGTTGCCGAAGGGTCGGCCTCAGGAATTTCCGTTTCGATTTCCGTGCGGCCGGCCAAAGTGCCTCCAAATGCATAGAGGCGAAAGACCCGGCGCTCGGCATCATGAAGCGCCACGCCCAGAAACTCGAAACTGACCACGGCGGGAAGAAAGCGGGCGAGGTCCTCCAGAACCCCATTCAGGTCAGTCTGCGAGGCAATGACACCGGATACTTGCCGCAGCGTTTCGTAACGCGCCTGCTGACTGGCTCCCCCGTCTTTCTGTTCCACAAGTCCCTCCGCGTCCTGACAGCTTCTTCACTCTAACATGGGAAGGCGGCGGCGCCATAGCCACGCGCCGTGCTCCCGGAAATTGGAATTCGGCCATGGGCTTTCGGAGATGGGACTCTGCCCCTTTTCACTTGCCACTGCTCTTTGCATGCTATCGAACGCATTTTCAACAATATGCTGGGTTTGCGTGATAAGTGGTTTATTTTGAATAACATGATGGGTTATTCTCCGACCGCCTCATTATTTTCAATGACATTCGGGCTTCGAACGTATGCCTTTAATGCCTATGCGCTCCCCCCTCTCGCAGCCATCTAACAACCTCTTTAAATTCAAGGAGATGAGAAATCGGGTGGGACCGGATAATTCTCTCAAATCACGCCTAACGGTCTGTGTTTTTAATAACATCATGGGTTCCGAGCGCAGGGACAGAAGGCTCTCGCTTCGACCTCTCCAGGAATGCGCCCTAAATGCTGAGTCCTGCCCCCTGACTCCTAAATCGCCAATCGGCAATCGGCAACCGTCAATCGTTCATCGGCAAATGTCCATCCTCCATCGTTATTCGTCCATCGGTAATCGGCAATCCTTGCCCCAGCACCTAAGCTAGTATGCATGGAGTTGCCGGCTTGGTCAAGCATTAAATGGCCTACAGTGTAAGCCTATTCATCGCAGGAAATGCCGATGCAGGAGTCCGGATAAATCATCCAGACATATTGTCGAGAGCAATCGCCCTAGCAGATCATCCGGAGGTGAGGTCCCCAGGCGTCCGCCGGGCAATGCCATAGTCGCCGCGGCGAAACCCGCCGTCGGGAGAACTTAGCGCCGTGACCGCCTTTAGGCCCGACGATCTTCATGGCGGACCAACGGGCGGGTCAACGGGCGGTCTGCCCCATTTTTGTTTCTGAGCCCCAAAGGGGCGAAATAACGAAGCCCAGGCTAACGGCTTGGGTTAAAATGGCATCCCCGATTTCATCTTCGAGCCCTGGAAGGGCGAGATAGGTGTTCCCCCATGCCGCAATCGCTTTCGCAACTCTACGTTCATCTGGTCTTCAGCACCAAACATCGCGAGCCGATATTATTGTCGCCCGTGCGAGAAGACCTCCACACCTACCTGGCGGCGGTTCTCAATAACCAGGACTCCCCGGCGCTGAAAGTCGGAGACATGAGCGACCACGTGCATGCGCTATTTCGATTGTCGAAGAACCTCGCGTTGGCAAAAATCGTGGAGGAAGTGAAGACCGGTTCTTCGAAATGGGTCAAGACGCAAGGGCGCGGCTTGGCGAATTCCTATTGGCAAAGCGGCTACGCCGCGTTTTCGGTGAGCGCGGCGGACGTGGAGGAAGTCGAGGAGTACATCGCGCAACAAGAAATCCATCACCGCGTGGTCAGCTATGAAGAGGAATTGCGGAAGCTACTGGACGCGCACGGCATTGCCTACGACGAGCGCTACGTCTGGGATTGAAAGGATTGTTCCGCCCTTTCAGGGCTCGGGCATCGGTTTGGGTCCCGTTGACTGACCCAGGCCGTTGGCCTGGGCTTAGATACCATCCCCATGCAATTTCCCATGCAATTTCCTGAGCCCCAACGGGGCGAAATAACAAAGCCCAGGCCGCAGGTCCGCCAATCCTTATGGCGGGCTGAAGGCCTGGGTTTAGATGATCCCCCAATTTTGCCCCCAGCCCTGAAAGGGCGAAATAGGTCCTCCCCCATTCGGGAATCGCCTACGACGAGCGCTACGTGTGGGATTGAAAGGATTGTTCCGCCCTTTCAGGGCTCGGGTATCGGTTTGGGTCCCGTTGACCCAGGGCGTTGCCCTGGGCTTCGTTAGATCGCCCCTTTGGGGCTCACCTGCCCACCCTCTCCCCCGCGGAAGGAGAAAACCGATTACGCGCGCAGGCGCGTAAAAACCGTGTTTTCCTTCTCCGAGGGAGGCTGTTTCAAAACTCGGTGCGGGAAGTGGCGAACAGAATGCTAAGTGCCAGGGCATGAGCGAAGAGATTGGGGCGAATTACGATCAGATATTTTTATTGCCGCCGTGCATCGA
>Ga0326728_10017812_pt1 | contig 14139 bp, 12 predicted proteins | sample MB3enrmetagenome_FD_207602 | JGI IMG/M metagenome (GOLD analysis project Ga0326728, IMG submission 207602) | Lab enriched peat soil microbial communities from McLean, Ithaca, NY, United States - MB31MN | ecosystem: Environmental > Terrestrial > Soil > Wetlands > Peat | place: USA: New York...
TTTGGATTGGTTGAGTAGAAAGCGGGTCGAACGAACTCTTAATCCAAAATCCGCGATCTAAAATCCAAAATCCGTTTATGACGGACGCGCGTTACGTTCGCAACTTTTCGATAGTCGCCCACATTGACCACGGCAAATCCACCCTGGCCGACCGTGTGCTGGAAATCACGGGAGCGCTTTCGCAACGGGAAATGGCCGACCAGGTGCTCGATTCCATGGACCTGGAGCGCGAGCGCGGAATAACCATCAAGGCGCACGCCGTCCGCCTTCACTACCGCGCTCGTGATGGGAACCAGTACCAGTTGAACCTCATCGATACGCCCGGCCATGTCGATTTCTCCTACGAGGTTTCGCGCAGCCTTTCCGCGTGCGAGGGCGCGGTCCTGGTGATCGATGCCGCACAGGGAGTCGAAGCGCAGACTCTGGCCAATGCCCAGCTCGCTCTGAACAACAACCTGGCGATCATCCCGGTCATTAACAAAATCGACCTGCCGGGCGCGGACGTTGAGGCCACCAAGCAGCAGATCGAACACGCCCTGGCACTCGATCCCAGCGAAGCTCTCGAGATCAGCGCCAAACAAGGCGTCGGCGTAGATGACGTGCTGGAGGCAATCGTGGCGCGCGTCCCGGCGCCGCGCGGCTCGCCGCAAGCGCCACTCCAGGCACTGATTTTCGATTCCTGGTTCGATAGCTATCGTGGCGTGGTGGTACTCAGCCGTGTCGTTGAAGGCACCTTGACGATCGGAACGCGCATTCGCCTCTGGTCCAACAACCAAGTCTACACGGTTGAAGAGCTGGGTGTGCTGACGCCCAAGCCGGTCCGCGTGGACCGCCTCGAGGCCGGCGAAGTCGGTTTCGTGGTTGCCAATATCAAGCGCATTTCCGATACGCGCATCGGCGATACGATTACTGACGACGCGCGAACCGCCGCCGCACCGCTTCCCGGCTTCGAGGAAATCAAGCCCATGGTCTTCGCGGGGCTCTATCCCGTAGTTGCCAGTGGCTACGAGGCCTTGCGCGACGCGCTCGAGAAGCTCCGCCTGAATGATTCCTCGCTTTTCTACGAGCCGGAGAACTCTGAGGCTTTGGGCTTCGGCTTCCGCTGCGGTTTTCTCGGCCTGCTGCACATGGAGATCGTGCAGGAGCGCCTGGAGCGCGAATTCAATCTCGACCTGATCACCACCGCCCCAAGCGTCCGCTACCGAGTCACCACCAAGGCGGGTGAGGTCTTGGACGTGCATACGCCCACCAAGTTTCCGACTGCGGGTGACCTCGAAAGGGTTGAAGAACCCATTATCCGTGCGCGAATCTTCACCCAGGACGAATACCTGGGCGGCATCCTGAAACTGCTGGAGGAGAAGCGGGGCGTGCAAAAAGGATTCGAGTACGTTTCGCCCAAGCGTGTGCTGCTCACCTACGAACTTCCCCTCAACGAAATTGTGATGGACTTTTACGACCGGCTGAAGTCCGTCTCGCGTGGCTATGCCTCGCTCGATTATCACTTTGCAGGCTTCTGGGTCTCGGACCTGGTGAAAGTAGATTTCCTGGTAGCTGGCGAGCCTGTGGATGCTCTTTCGTTCATTAGCCACCGCGATCAGGCGTTTGCGCGCGGCCGCGTCCTTTGCGGGAAAATGCGCAAGCTCATTCCCCGCCAACTCTTCGAAGTCGCGCTTCAGGCCTCCATCGGATCAAGAGTGATCGCTCGCGAAAACGTTCCGCCCATGAGGAAAAACGTTCTCGCCAAGTGCTACGGCGGCGACATCACCCGCAAGCGCAAGCTGCTCGAGAAACAGAAGGAAGGCAAAAAGCGCATGAAGCGTGTGGGCCGCGTCGATATCCCGCAAGAAGCTTTCCTCGCTGTCCTTAAAGTGTCTGAAGAGTAATATCTGGATAATCTGCGTAATCTGTGGATGAATCTGCGAATGGAGCCACACATGGAACTCAAAACCGTCACCATCGAAAAGCCTGCCGACATGAATTTCATCCTCGGCCAGTCGCATTTCATCAAGACCATCGAAGATCTGCATGAGGCTATTGTCCAAACGGTTCCCGGAATGAAATTCGGCATCGGGTTCTGCGAATCATCTGGCCCCGCCTTAGTGCGCTACTCCGGCAATGACCAGCGGCTGATCGAACTCGCGCAGAAAAACGCCCTGGCGCTCGCTTGCGGCCATTGTTTCATCATCTTTATGCATGGCGGCTTTCCAATCAACATTCTGAACACCGTCAAGAACGTCCCGGAAGTGTGCCGGATATTCTGCGCCACGGCTAATCCCGTCGAGGTGGTTATCGCTGAGACCGAGCAGGGCCGAGGTATCCTTGGGGTCATCGACGGCTTGAAAACCAAGGGCGTCGAAACCGAAGCGGACATCAAATTCCGCAAAGATTTCCTGCGCAAGATCGGCTACAAGCTCTCTTAAGGGTAGAGCCTGACTCTTGGAGGCGGTGGCACGCTATTCCGGGCCTCCACTGCGTTGTCCAGCTCTCACAGTGTCGGGTGAAACACCTTGACCACCCGACAGCCCTGTGACAGACTTGCGCGTGGTTGGCGGACTTCTCCCAACATTCCCGCCACGGCCGGGGAGGTGGCGTATGCTTCGAGCCCTGTGTCTGAGCTTGGTTCTTTGGTTGAGCACCGTCCCTCGTTGGACCGCCGAGTTCATATTCAACAAGCCTCAATGGAGCCAATCTCAGGCTCCGGCATCTGTCACCCCACAGAGTCCCTCACAAACATCGCCGGCCCCAGCGATTTCAGCCGAACCCCTTGCTACGCATGACGTCTTGGCGGAGGCCATAGGGTTCTACCGCAAAGGCGATTTCGACCGCGCCATCCAGAGGTACCAGCAACTGCTCCAGGAGAGACCAAACTCGCCTGACGGCTACGCCGGTCTGACCCGTGTCTACCTTAAGAAGAAGGACGTGAAACAGGCTTTTGACACCGTCACCAAGGGTGTGCAGTCGGCCGATTCCCCCGTGGTACGCGTTGCGCTCGGCGAGGTCTACTTTCGCCAGGGACAGATTTCTAACGCGGAACAAGAATGGGTAAAGGTAATCAAATCAGGCTATCAAAATGCCCGCGCCTACCTGGGGTTGGCACGAGTCCGCTGGGCGCTCTCCATGTACAAGAGTGGCTGGGACATGATCGACAAAGCGCACCAGTTGGACTCCACCGACCCCGAAATCACCAGAAGATGGGTTGGGAGACTGAGCCGCGACGAGCAGATCAAGTACTGGGAACAGTACCTCGCCGGGGAAGATAACGACGACGCTGAAGCTCGCGCCGCCATGCAGCACTACCTCGAATACCTGAAAGCGCGTGCGAAGGACCCGAGGGGAGCTTGCCACTTGGTCAGTAAGGCCACGACTACCGAGACGCCGCTGGTCCGTCTCATGGTTGATCCGAGGCGCCTGCGAGGTTACGGCCTCTCTGTGGCGGTGAATGGTAAGAAATCCAAACTGCTACTCGATACGGGTGCAACAGGAATCTTAATCAACCGTAATCTGGCAGAGAAAGCCGCCGTGACCGAGCTTTCGGAAACAGACATCCGTGGCATAGGTGACAAGGGCAACAGAAGCGGTTATTTGGGATTGGCGAACTCGCTCACGATCGGCGAACTCGAGTTCCAGAACTGCCCCGTGAAGGTACTCGAGCAACGCTCGGTGGGCGGAGAAGATGGACTGATCGGGGCCGACGTCTTCGCCGCCTTCCTGGTAGATATTGATTTTCCCAACCAGAAGCTGCACCTGGGGGAACTGCCCAAGCGCGCCGGGGAAGCCGCAACGAAGATCACTTTGCAAACCGAGAGGGCTGACTCCAGTTTCTCTGGAGGAGAACCCGCAGAAAAGACCGTCGAACCGAAGAGCGCAGAGAGTACTCGGCCCCCGCTCTCCGGCCCCCAGGATCGATACATTGCTCCGGAAATGAAGTCCTACACGCAGCTTTATCGCTTTGGGCACCATTTGCTCGTAGCTACGTCGATCGGCGAGGCGCCCGTCAAGCTGTTTTTGCTCGACACGGGAGCTTCCTCCAATTCAATCTCACCCAGTGCGGCCGAGGAGGTGACTAAGCTTTACGGCGATCCAGGCACGATCGTCAGGGGCCTTAGTGGCTCGGTAAGAAACGTCTACCGCGCTGATCAAGCCTTGATCCGGTTCGGTCACCTGCGCCAGCAAAATCAAGGAATGCTGACCTTCGACCTGACACACCTTAGCGATGCGATCGGCACGGAAGTTTCCGGCATTCTCGGTTTCCAGACGCTGAGTCTTCTCGACGTCAGGATAGATTATCGCGATGGTGTCGCAGACTTCAGTTATGGTCCCCAACGCTGAAATCGTCTTTGCCTAGCCCACGGCCCTTACCACTGGTCAGCTTCCACTTTATGTGATCCCAGCACGGTTACTCGCTCGCTGTAATGGTGTAAACTGTTGATTGATACACCTCCGGGGCCTTCAGCGAATACGGCAAAGACGCTGCCGGCTGCTCCGCCAAGCAGCCCTTTGCCAGAGCGCACAATGAAAGTAGCTAACATGCCCTTCTCCAGCTCAGCCCGAACTGCCGTCGCTAAGTCGCCGGCAAGTCTCCGGCAGCAGACCGGTTTCTGGGTCGCGGTTCGCGAAGCCTTCTGGAACGCCCTGGGAGAACTGCGCAGCCACAAGCTGCGATCTTTCCTCACCCTCCTCGGGGTCGTCATCGCCACCACTACGCTGATCGTCGTGATGTCGGTAGTGAACGGCATGAACCTCTACATTGCGACTAAAATCGCCAATCTCGGAACCAACACCTTCGTCCTTCATCAATTCAAGTGGGCACAGGGTTACGAGGAGTACTTGAAAGCTTTGCGGCGCAACAAACCCATTCGTATCGAAGACTACGAGTATGTACGGGACACGCTGGCGGGCTACGAGGCGATCAGCGCCCTGGCGCAACTCCAGCCCAGCCCAGAGGCGCGGTACCAGGGTCATTCGATCGATGAGGTGACTCTGATGGGAATAACCCCCAGCCACGTGGACATCGGCCGGGAAAAGGTGCGCTACGGCCGCTACATTTCAGACCAGGACTACCGCCACAACGAGCGGGTCTGTTTTATTGGCCAGGACATCGTGGATAAACTCTTTCCCTCGGTCGATCCGCTTGACAAGGAATTGCTGGTGGGGGGACAGAGCTTTCGCATTGTTGGCGTCGCGGAGAGGGTGGGCTCCACTTTCGGCATGAGCCAGGACAGCTTTGTTTATATTCCGCTGGGCACTTTTCGGAACCTCTACATGCCGCGGCTGGACCTCGTGGTTTTTATCAAGGCGCCGGACTCCAAGCACATGATGGAGCTCGAGGACGAAGTCCGTGTCCTCATGCGGGCGCGCCGCCACATCCCCTACCACGAAGACGACACCTTCGGCATTAATGCCTCTGAAACGCTGATGACTGCCTGGCAGAACCTTACCGGCAGCATCTTTGCCGTCACCATCGGCGTGGTGGCGGTATTCATGGTGGTGGGCGGCATCGTGATCATGAACATCATGCTGGCTACAGTCACCGAGCGCACACACGAGATAGGGATTCGCAAATCGGTAGGGGCGCGGCGCCGCGACATCCTCTGGCAGTTCGTGATTGAGGCCGCAGCGCTAGCCTGCGCCGGGGGGATGGTGGGTGTACTCCTTTCCTATCTCATCGCGTGGCTGGTGGCGTTGGTCTTCACGGCCGCTGTGCCGCTGAGCGCGGTTATTGTGGGGATTACGCTTTCAACCCTGGTGGGGCTCTTTTTCGGGATCTACCCGGCGACGAGGGCAGCGGCTCTCGATCCCATCCAGGCGCTGCGGGCGGAGAAATAGCATGACGACCTATTGGCGCGCTGTCGGCGAGAATCTGGCGTTAGCGCTCGACACCCTGCGCACGCACAAGTTCCGATCGTTCCTCACTGTGTTGGGCGTACTCATCGGCACTACCACCGTGATTGCGGTGGCCTCTATCATCGCGGGCCTGGATACTCAGTTGGTGCAGATGGCCGAGCAGTACGGCACAAATGTTCTTTGGATCTATAAGCTACAGATGGGCACGCCGCACCGCCTGACCCGTGAGGAGCGGCTACGTAAACCGCTCAGCTACGAAGATGCCAAGGCCATCAAGGAGCAATGCCCGGACGTCGAGGAAGTGTCCGTGGCCCTGTTCAAGGAGATGAGTGAGTTTGGCCTGCCACCCTCCACGGCACGCTACAAGGGCCACGAGATGGCTGGGGCGCAGTTCATGGGTGTGGATGCCAACTATCTGGCTCTGGCGAACTCTTCTCTTTCCGACGGCCGCTTCTTCACGCCGGCGGACGACATTCACCGTCGCGACGTCACCGTTCTCGGCGCCAACGTGGTGGAACGCCTGTTCCGGCCCGAGGACCCGTTCGGCAAGGAGATCGTTGTGGACGGCCACACCTTCGAAGTCATCGGCACACTCGAAAAGTACAAGGGATTCCTGGGAGACAATCCCGATGATTCGGACATCTTCATACCGTACTGGACCTACAAGAAGCTTTACCCCAGCGCTAAAGATCACTTCCTCAGCGTTCTGGCGTTCCGTGGAAGGATGGGGGAGGCGGAGGACGAGGTCCGCGGCTTGCTTCGTCGTCGCCGCCACGTGAATCTCTCTGACGCCGACAACTTCGGGATCGCGACGGCAGAGTCGCTTATCTCCGACTTCCGCGCAATTATCGGCACCGTGGCGCTCGTCATGGTCGTGATCTCCTCCATCGGTCTGCTGGTCGGGGGCATCGGCGTGATGAATATCATGCTGGTTTCGGTCACCGAGCGCACGCGTGAGATTGGCGTGCGCAAGGCCATCGGCGCGCGCCGGCGCGACATCGTGTGGCAGTTCCTGCTCGAGGCTATCGTGCTCACCGGCTCGGGCGGCCTCATCGGAATCGCCGTAGGTTGGTTGCTGAGTTTCCTCATCCGGGTCTTTGTGCCAGGCCTGCCTTCAACTGTTCCACTCTGGTCTGTGGTGACCGGTTTCGTCGTCGCCACAAGCGTCGGCCTGTTTTTCGGCCTCTGGCCGGCCTTGAAGGCTGCACGCCTCGATCCCATCGTGGCCCTGCGGTATGAGTAGCAGTCTGCGCGATGTTGCGCACATCGGGGCCCAGCGGGCATTGCGCGTACCTATCGGTCGTCGTTATACTGCCAGCGAAAGGCTTCCGTAGCTCCTATGACGCTGCAAGACTACAAAACGGTTCTTTACCGCCAGGATGATGGTTCCTGGGTCGCGGAGGTCCCCACCCTCACCGGCTGTTACGCGCTGATGCCTACTCGCGAAGCCGCGCTCGCTGAGCTCGGCAACGTTTTTGAGATGATCGCCGAAGAATATCGCGAAAGGGGTACCCCACTCCCCGCAGACACCACCGAAAAAGACTTCCAGAAGCTGCGGAAGCACGGACTTATATCTTGGGGTTGATCTTGAGCTCCGGAGCCGGATAAACCATCACGACATGCGGGCGGTGGGGACGAGACGGAGGGTCAGACCCCAGGAGAGTAATTGCCTTCCCAACTTCCCACTGAGGTTTTGCCTGATTTGCCCTGACGGTGCTTGTGCCCTGATAGGGAACTCCCTGGAATTCATAATACACAGTTAGATAGCAGCTTTTAAGGCGCTGGTCGATCTTGGTTATCAATCCCTTCACCGCTACGCCGCTTTCTGCAATTGTTCGTATCTTCCTGTACAGGTAATACGGAAGCCACAGCATTGCGACCCCAAAGCCCAGGACCAACAGGAGTTGCCACGGCCGGTAAAGCTGGTCGTCGTCGAGCACAACCTGCGACGGGGCCCGCGCCAGATAATGGACGGGGAGGGACTTGGTTGGGAGGCTCCCAGCATAGTAGTTCCTGCTCGTCTGTATCCTCGCCACTTGCCAACCCGAGGGCGTCTCATATCGGACGGCGAGGTAGTAAGAACGAATCCGCCCGTGCCGGCCGCGGGTTTCGACGCTATAGCGCTGTTGAACCGTTGCTATGGTTGAGACGCCGTAGGATGTCAGGTAAGCGTGCTTCAGGGAACCCAGCCATACTGAACAGACCGTGATTCCAGCCACGAGCAAGATGACTACTCCAAAAAACTTAAACCCCACGCTCAAGGAGACGGAGCGAGGAGGCGGTTGCGCGAGTTCCGGCTCCGGCCGCCAGGGGGCGGATTCGTAGTCCGGCCGTTTTTCCTTTTGAACCCGAGCTCGGATCAGCATCGGCTACAGCTTCCTATCTTTAATCGTGGCGGCAAGCTCTCCGCGCGCGAGCCGCACCGAAATATCGCTGCCCAGTGGGACCGCCTCAGCGTCACGAACGATCTTGCCGGCGGCGTCACGGGTGACCGAGTATCCCCGCTGGAGGATGGTCAGCGGACTGCGCTCCTTCAGAATAGCCTCCACGTGCGCCAGGCGGTTATGTCTCTCCGTCAGGAACCGACGGAACGCGGCATCAAATCGTCCCCAGCGATCGTCCCGCGCGGCGCGCTTCAAACCCAAAAGCCGCCGAAAGTCGTATCGGACTATCCCGGCCGAAGCCCGCAGCCATTCCTGCCTGGCCACATTCAACCGGGAGCGCATCGAGCGCTCGAGCGAGGCGACGCCGTCATCCACGCGCTGGGCTCTTTCCGCCAGCCTGGTCGCGAGCGTCTGAAAGACGTGGTGCATGCGCAGTTCCGTCAGCCGTTGCCGGGCTTCGGAAAGTTGCAGCCGGATAATCTGGGCCATATGGCGGGCGCGGTTTTCAAGCTCGGTGAGGAAGTCTTGCTTGCGGTGGACAACAAGCTCGGCGGCGGCGGAAGGCGTGGGCGCGCGCAGGTCGGCGACGAAATCCGCGATGGTGAAATCCGTTTCGTGGCCCACGGCGGATATCACCGGAATTCCGGAAGCAGCAATTGCCCGCGCCACCACTTCTTCGTTGAAAGCCCACAGGTCTTCGAGTGAGCCGCCGCCGCGCCCCACAATCATCACCTCAACGTTCGGCTCGCGGTTGAAGTATTTGATGCCCTCGACGATCTCCTCCGCCGCGCCCTCCCCTTGCACCTTGACCGGGTATATCAGGACGTTCATATTGCGGAAGCGCCGGCGCAGGATGCGAAGGACATCGCGGATGACGGCGCCGGTGGGCGATGTGACAACGCCAATGGTGCGCGGAAGCACAGGGAGAGGTTTCTTGCGGGCGAGCTCGAACAAGCCCTCGGCGGCGAGTTTCTGCTTGAGCTGTTCGAACGCGAGTTGAAGCGCGCCCAGGCCAGCGGGCTCGAGATATTCCACGTAAAGCTGATACTCGCCCCGGGCCTCGTAAACGCTCAAATGGCCGCGCGCGATCACCGAAATGCCGTCTTGAGGTTTGAATTTCAGGTAGCGCGCCTGGTTGCGAAAGCAAACGGCGCGAAGCTGGGCGGACGCGTCCTTTAGCGTGAAATAAAGATGGCCGGAGCCGGCGGCACGAAAATTTGAGACTTCCCCCGTCACCCATACGTCTGGGTATTGCTTCTCCAGCAGATTCTTGATTTCCTGGCTCAGCTCGGAAACGTTGAAGATCTTCTTTGTGGGACCGAAATTGAGGAGCGCCTGTTCCATAAAGAAGTTCTCAGTCCGCAGTTTTCAGTCTTCAGCCCTCAGTCAAGCGCTTTCGATTAAGAGCAACTGAGAACTGAGGAGTCACAACTGAAGACTTGTTTCATCTCCTCGTGAAATGCGAAACCAACCACAAAACCAGCGTTAACACCACACTGAGCAAAAGACATGTGACTAACGGAAAGTAGAACTGCACATTCTTTCCTTTATAGGCAATATCACCCGGCAACCTTCCCAGGCCGAAAAAGGAAAACCTCGCACCAGCCATCAGCAGCAGGCCGGCAACGACCAACAGCACGCCGATAATCACCAGAAACTTGCCAAGCTGGAAAGGAACCACAGGGATATTGTACTTGAAACTGGCGCGCCCTCCAAAAGGCAGGACTGCGGAAGTAGCGAGGGATCAGCCAGCCAAGTCCACCCCAGGGAAGAAATAGCCGATTTCGTAGGCGGCGGTCTCGGGGGCGTCCGAGCCGTGGACGGCGTTGTGCTCGATGTTAGTGGCATAGAGCTTGCGGATTGTCTCGGGAGCGGCGTTGGCAGGATTGGTAGCGCCCATGACCTCACGCAGGCGAGAGATAACGTTTTCGCCTTCTAGGACCATCACCAACGCTCGGCCGGAGCTCATGAACGTGGTAAGACTCTCGAAGAACGGCTTGCCGCAATGCACGGCGTAAAACCCCTCCGCTTCTTTCTTGGAAAGATTCACCAGGCGCGCCGCGACCATTTTCAAACCATTCGCTTCAAAAATCTTGATGATGTCGCCGACGTGGCCTGCCGCCACAGCGTCAGGCTTGATGATCGTAAGAGTGCGCTCTATTCCCATGTCCCTCACTCCAAATAGTGAATTGTAAATAGTAAATATGAATGCCAAAGGGGCGCGCAGTTATGGACCCTCGCTGTGGGGCCGCGCGCTGGACTGTCATTCCGAGCGAAGCGAGGAATCTCGCTCTGCTCCTCGCTTTGCTAATTCGCCGTTTACTATTCACTATTCATAATTCGTTTACTCGTTTCGCCGATAAGCGCCGGGCTTTCCGCCACCGCTATTCCGGCCGCCTGGAGCGCTGCGATCTTGTCTGCGGCAGTGCCTTTGCCGCCCGAAATGATGGCTCCGGCGTGGCCCATGCGGCGACCTGGCGGCGCCGTGCGGCCGGCGATGAATCCCGCCACGGGTTTCTTGACGTTCGCCTTGATGAAAGCTGCGGCTTCCTCTTCGGCCGTGCCGCCGATCTCGCCGATCATCACGATTCCGTGCGTTTCTGCATCTTCGTTAAAGAGCCGCAAGACATCGACAAATGTGGTTCCGATGATCGGGTCACCGCCGATACCGATGCAGGTAGACTGACCAATGTCCAGAGCGGAAAGCTGACCAACCGCTTCATAGGTAAGGGTTCCACTTCGGGAAACGACACCAACCTGTCCTTGCCGGTGGATGTGTCCCGGCATGATGCCAATCTTGCACTTTCCGGGAGAGATTATACCCGGGCAGTTCGGACCGATCAGTCGGGTCTTGCTTCCTGAGAGATAATGCATCACGCGCGCCATGTCGAGCGTGGGGATGCCTTCAGTGATGCAAACCACCAGCGGCAACCCGGCGTCAGCGGCCTCCAGGATTGCATCCGCAGCAAAAGCCGGCGGCACAAAGATCACCGAAGCGTTCGCGCCGGTCTCTTGCACAGCCTCGCGTACTGTGTTGAAAACCGGCACGCCCGGGCCGTTGTTCGCAAGCGCCTTCGTTCCACCCTTGCCCGGGGTCACACCGGCGACCACTTTCGTTCCATAAGCGAGCGCCTGCTGAGCGTGGAATCCACCTTCACGCCCTGTGATGCCTTGCACGAGGAGCCGCGTGTTTTCGTCAACTAAAATTGCCATAGATACCTGGCGATTGGTGATTGCTCATTTGTGATTGGTGATTGCTCAATGCGACATTGCAGTTGCCCGCGCGGGCAGGTCAATCGCAAATCACCAATCGCAAATAACAGATTGCTTGTTTCCGGCTCGCTCATCTTTCAATGAATCAATAATTCGATGAATCAATGGCTCAAATCTTCGCGAGCGCTACAACTTTTTCCGCCGCGTCTTTCATGCCGCCGGCGACGGTGAAATTCAGGCCCGAGTCGCGCAGAATCTTCTGCCCCAGCTCGACGTTGGTGCCCTCGAGGCGAATCACCACTGGCGTTTTGATGCCCAGGCTTTTCACCGCCGCCACCACTCCGTTCGCGACGATATCGCAGCGCATGATGCCGCCGAAGATGTTGATGAGCACGGCGCGGACGTTGGCATCGCTCAGGATGATTTCGAAACCCCGGCGAACCTGTTCTTCGTTGGCCCCACCGCCCACATCCAGGAAATTGGCCGGGCGTCCACCGGCGTACTGGATGATGTCCATGGTGGCCATGGCGAGACCCGCGCCATTCACCATACAGCCCACGTTGCCGTCCAGGCGGATGTAATTCAAGCTGTAGTTGGAGGCTTTCACCTCAAGCGGGTCTTCCTCATCCAGGTCGCGCAGTTCGCGAATATCTTTGTGCCGGTAAAGCGCGTTGTCATCAAAGTTCATTTTGGCGTCGAGCGCCAACAAGCGGCCGTCGCGCGTCACTACGAAGGGATTGATCTCCACCAGTGAAGCATCCGTGGCGATCATGGCCTGGTAAAGGCTGGAAAAGAAGCGCACCGCTTCATTCACCAGTTTCGCGTCCAGTTCGAGCCCGAAAGCCAGCTTGCGCGCCTGGAAAGGCTGCAAGCCGAGGGCGGGATCAATGAACTCTTTCAAAATCCGCTCCGGATGCTGGGCGGCGACAACTTCAATTTCCACTCCGCCCTCGCTCGAGGCCATGAAGACCGGGCAGCCGCTGGCGCGGTCAATGACCAGGCCAAGGTAGAGCTCGCGCGCCAGATCCAGGCCTTCCTCGATCAAAACGCGCTTCACCACGCGCCCCTCAGGCCCCGTCTGAATGGTGACCAGCTTCTTGCCCAGCATCTCGCCCGCGATGCGCTCGGCGTCGTTCAGGTTGTTGGCCAGTTTCACGCCGCCCGCCTTGCCCCTGCCCCCCGCATGGATCTGTGCCTTGACCACCACCGTGCCGCCCAAACGCTCCGCCACCGCTCGCGCTTCTTCGGGGCTGTAGGCGACTTCACCGCGAGGCGTGGCCACGCCGAACTTCGCAAGTGTTTGCTTGGCTTGGTATTCGTGAATTTTCATTGCAGAAGTTGTCAGCAGTCAGTGGTCAATCGTCAGTTGTCATAAATGGTCATGCAACCGTGTGCGCGACGGCTCTTATTACCCATCTGCGAAAGTGCAGGGTTGCAATTAGCCTGTAATCTGGCAGTATAAGGAATGTGCATCGCAATTGCAATGAACATCGTCAGCCGGCAGCAGGCAACGGACAACGGACTTTTGAATCCATGCAAATCCTCGGGGCCATCCAAAGACTCGAATCCCGCCAACACCTCAGCCGCGAAGAGGCGCGGGTGGTGATGGAGCAATTGTTATCAGGCTCCGTGCCGGACGCGGAGATCGTCGCCTTCCTGGCGGCTTTGCGCGACAAGGGCGAGCAGCCGGAGGAACTGGTCGGGTTCGCGGAGGTGATGCGCGCCCACGCCGCCGAAGGGTTGCAACAGGCGGGGGTCAATTTGGAGGCGCTGCGGAGTGGGGAGCCCCTGCTGGATACCTGCGGGACCGGGGGCGACGGTCATGGCACCTTCAATGTATCCACGGCGGTGGCGCTGGTGGCCGCGGCCGGCGGAATCCGCGTGGCCAAGCATGGGAACCGCTCCATCTCAAGCCGCTGCGGCAGCGCCGATGTGCTGGAATCCCTCGGGGTGGCCATCGATCTTCCGCAAGCGCGCATTCCCGCGTGCTTGGAAGAAGTGGGAATGGTTTTTCTCTTCGCCCCAAGTCTGCACCTGGCCATGAAGCGTGTGATGGAGGCGCGGCGAAGCCTGAAAACCAAATCCGTTTTCAACCTGCTGGGCCCGCTTACCAATCCTCTGCGAGCTTCGGTCCAATTGGTCGGGGTTTACGATGCTTCACGAACCGAGATGATGGCGCGCGCCCTGGGTTCAGTCGGCACCGAGCGGGCATTCGTCGTGACAGGCTCAGACGGCATCGACGAGGTTACCCTATCCGGCCCCACACGTCTCTCCTCAAACGAGCGCGGCGATGTACGGACGCGCGACGTTACACCGGAAGAGTTCGGATTGGCGCGAGCCTCGTTGGAAGAGTTACGCGGCGGGGATGCAGAGACCAACGCGCGTTTGTTGCGAAGCGTTCTCGAAGGCCGGCGCGGTCCGCACCGCGATGTGGTGCTGGCCAACGCTGCGGCGGGTTTTGTGGTGGCGGGCAAGGCTCGGAGCTTTATGGAGGGAGTCGCCAAGGCGGCAGAGGTCGTTGACTCCGGCAGCGCGCTTCAGACGCTCAAGAACCTGGTGGATTTTACGCAGCGGAACAGAAGGTGAGGGATTGATCCATTGACCCCAGAAATCCGCTCCCATTCCGAGGTCCACTGTCATTCCGACCGCAGTGACGAATCTCGTTCTGAGTCCTTCCTCCATAGATCAGAGCAAGATT
>Ga0326728_10017814_pt1 | contig 14134 bp, 9 predicted proteins | sample MB3enrmetagenome_FD_207602 | JGI IMG/M metagenome (GOLD analysis project Ga0326728, IMG submission 207602) | Lab enriched peat soil microbial communities from McLean, Ithaca, NY, United States - MB31MN | ecosystem: Environmental > Terrestrial > Soil > Wetlands > Peat | place: USA: New York...
TCGGCGACCACACCGCCGACGAGCGAAAACAGCATAATCGGCAGATCTCCCAGGAAGCCGAGTAGGCCAAGGAAGAACGGGGATCGGGGACCGGTCATGTCCAGTACGAGCCAGGCCTGAGCGACGTTCTGCATCCACGTCCCGGTGGTGGACGTGAACGCTCCCGTCCACATCAGGCGGAAGTCACGATAGTAGAATGCCTGGAAAGTACGCTGGAAAAACTTGGGCTGACCGGCAGCCGCTGCCGAAGATTCAGGTGTCGTCGCAGCGGCCGTTGCTTTTTCCACTTCCACTAGCACGTTCCCGGAACTTGTGACATGTTGGCGTGAGCGCCATGGCTTCTCAGAAAGCGTACCACATCTTAGGCAAGGCTGCAGGGCAATGCGGGATCAAAGGCTGCCCTTGACCGCTCAGGGCGAAAGAACACGCCGTTTTGATCGATATCCGGATTCCAGGCTTGTCCTCCTTCCGGGTTGCAGCGTCTATATCGAATCGTCTGGTGCTTCAGGATTCTTATCATTGACTGATCTTCCATTCAAAACACCATACGGTTCTGCAAGGATTCGGCTCACTTGGCCATAACGGCGATCTGGAAGGACGTAACTCCGCCGCTCCGGCAGCCGGTTTGTCGGCCGTCGGATTCCTTCCCATTTCGCGACTGTTGGCCCGGAATGATGGCCGAATCGCTTTTGCCGCGGATTCATTTTGCCGAGGCCTGTTTGGCCAGAATTCAAAGATCATGTGGCCTGCCACCGCAACGCTGCTTACTTGCAGCCGCTCGTCTCCGCCTCCATTAGTCCCAATTCCGACGCAAGGCTCCCCCCTGGTCCAAACCGTCCGCCCCGCAGGGCCCGAATGAACGTGCTTGTCCCGTCGAGCGGCAGCGTCGCGACGTTGGCGCAGAACGAATCCCAGTTGCCGCTCCGCTTCAGATACATTTCCACATTGGACAAATAGAAAGCGGAGACCGTCGCTCCTTTCTCTTTTAGGTACCGGCCCACGGATCGAATCGCTTTCGGACCGGCAAAATCACCGACAACCGGCACGATCAGATTGTTGGTTTCGAGCCTTTTCAGGAACGCGAAATTTTCTTCCGCCGCCAGGTAGCCGCGCGGGTGGCCGTCCGTATCCGTCGCCGTCATCAGGTCGGCATAAGAGATCGGTTCAAAGGGGCGGCCGTAACCTCCGCCAAAGCCGCCACGACCCGTTGATGAGTATTGAATCTCGGGTCCGAAGGTGGCAAAAGCCTGGTACACGTATTCGATCCCGTCCAGATCATCTTTGGAAAGCATGAACCCATGCTTAGTCATGAGATGATTCTGAATGGTCTTCAGGGTCTTGGCGTAAAGCGCGTCGCTTCTGGGTGCGCGGGCATATGCCGCAAAAATATCTTGCACGGTCGACTGCGCGCCCAATCCTTCCGGACGCTCCCTTGCGAACAAGCGCGACACGAACTCGGCCCGTTCTGTGGATAGCTCGAACAGGGCTTTATAAAGCAATTGAAGATCCAGATTGCCCCGCCGGATATCAACGATAAACGCCATCGCCGGCTTGAGGGCCGCCATGTATGTGAAGTTCTGTTCCGGGCCGACACCCAGGTAAACCCCGCCCGTTTTCGCCGTCTTTAACAGGTCCGGGATCACATCCTGAAGCCGGGACTCGTTCGACAGAAGGTTATCGGACCGGAAGGAGCCATCGGCCTCGGAGAACTCCGAGACCATCTTCCAGAATTCCTGATCAGACACTTGAGTCGGCAGTGGCCCGAGGGCTGGCGCGGCGGGAGCGAGCGGCAGGTGAATCAAGCAGGCAATAACGATTGAACCCGCATACAGAAGAAAACGACGTTTGCTCATGCTGTGGCTCCCGACACTCGTCTTCGAAGATCTATTCGGAAATCAAGACTGAAAAGCAAGGACCACCGTCGACCAGTTTTCATTCGCCATCGGTACGCCCCACGCTATTTTTGCTGAATACAGTAGAGATTGTCGGCAGTCCGAATGAAGATCTGATTATCCACAGCCACCGGACTGGCCAGGGTCAGGCTGTCCAATTTGTTTACTCCCAGGATCTCAAACACAGGCCCGGCCTTCACAACAGTCGTCGTACCGTCTTCGCTGACACAATAGATCTTGCCATCCGCCAAGAGAGGAGACGCGCTGTAGGTTCCGTTTTCGATACGCTTCCCTTGATAGGCGACGCTGCCGGTCGCGGCTTCGATGCAGTTCATAATCCCGCTGTCCCCGAGGACATAAATATATTTGCCGTCAGTGGTCGGCGTTGGCACGTCAGCCCCTAGGTTGTTTGTCCAGAGCTCGCTTTTCCCGGTGATGTCGCCTGAGCCTCCGGCGCGGAAGCCAATAAACGGACGGCCTCTCGTGCTTGGCGTAAACACGTTTTCCCCAATCACCAGAGAGGACGCGATGGTGCGGTAGGCTGAATCGTTCGTAGGATTGAAGCCGCCGATCCGCCATAGCTCTTTCCCGGTATCGGGGTCGTGGCCGGTTACGTAATTGGCACCGGAGATCACGAGTTGCAGTTTGCCTGCGACTGTCGCCATCTGCGGCGTTGCATAATTGTCCGGGGACTCCATCCTTGCGTCGGTGGGACGGTCCACCTTCCAAATTGTTTTGCCTGTGTTCTTGTCTACTGCGAATATGTAGGACGGATCGTGCGTAAGCATCCCGTGCAATACCTGGACGTAGAGTCGCTCGCCGTGGAGCAGCGGGGTCGAGGCATACCCATGGTTCAAGCCGAATTTCCCATACTCGGCCTGAATATCGCGCTTCCAGACTTCCTGCCCATCCAGTGTGAAACAGGTGAGCTTGCCATTGCCCGTCATAATCCATACCAGGTGGCCGTCCGTGATGGGAGAAGGGGAGGCGGAATTCTGTTTCCGGAAGAGCCTGTTGCCGGAGTCGATCTGCCGCTGCCATCGGATAGAGCCGTCTTTCCGGTCGATTGCGATGAGGAAAACCTTGTCGCGTGCTGCATCGCCGTGGACTTCGCTCCGCAGGCGCGGAGATCCTTCCTCTGCGGAGGTCACGAAGATCCAATCCCGCCAGATGGCAGGCGTAGCGGCGCTCCAGCTCGGCAGTTTCGTGCGCCAGAGGATGTTTTGTGAATCGGACCAAGTTACGGGAAGATCTCGCGCCTTCGGCGCCGTGCCGTTCGATTCGGGTCCGCGCCACTGCGGCCAGTTCGCCCAAAGACAGCCCGCCAACACGGCTGATAACAAAACCCCAACGCTGGGGCGAAACAAGCTCTTTCGCATTCAGCCTCCCATCTCTTCAGAGTTCCTTCTTTTGCCACAAAATGCCGGAGTCTCAAAGCAATAAATTCAATAGGCTGCGCATCCAGCGGGCAAGAACAGATTTTTCTTGTGAGTTTTTGAGGGCAATCAAAGCCTGAGATCAATCGATTACGGCCTGAAAATGGGAGAAACTGCCAAGAGTTCCGCGATTCTATTGTGGGTTCCGGGGGGACCCGATTTCGGTAACCACTGATCCTAGCGGCCTGTTGTTGATCTCCGGCATTGTGCTGTTGGGGCGCCCCCGATACAACCCTAGGGCTTCGCGCAACGAAGCTGGGCAGGATGGAATGCTCATTCGCGGAAAGGCCGCAAAGAGGAAGAGCCAGATATGCCAGGGCCCCTGCGACGTTATCGTGTGAAATTCGAGCTTCCTGAGCGGGAAGAACTGAGAGATGAGCGCCTTAAAGGGTGCCGTGGTTCTTCTCCCTTGCAATAGCCACCCGGCGGACGCCCCATACGATCGTGCGACACCGTTGGCGTGGAGTCATTGCGATATCTGCATGGTTTCATCAATAGACAAGGGCCGTAGATCAGTTCTGGAGGGATCGATTGGGTTCGCCGTGATGCGGAAATGTGCCTCCCCCTCCACCTCGGCAGTGTACTGATATCCCGAGCGGCCACCATCCGGGAGAGAATTCATGTCATTGGATCGTTGCAATTCTCCGAGATTGGCATAGCGGCCGTTCGTAGCGTAATAGAGCCTCTCCGCTTGGCCGAGGGAAAGCAGATGGCCCCGAACAGCAACGAAATCAGTCTGCTGCGCCAATGGCTTGCCGTCCGAGTTCCGTCGGATCTGGGAAGAGTAGATCAGGCAGCCTATTAAAAGCACGATTAAAAGCCCGGCCAACCCAAGAGCAGCTCTCATGACTTTCCCCCTTACGGGCAGCTGTTCCGCAGATCTGCACCGCGCCGTCCAACACTATATCGGCTCAGGCTGAGTTAAGAGTTTAATGATTGTCGAACGATGCTCGCGATCGATGGCCTTAAGCCTTGGTTCCTTTCACTCCTATCGATTTTTATAGGAAGCGAGATCAACCTGGCGTTTCATGCCAACTCCAGTCCTGACGGCACTCGAGTCCTTTTGTCAAGGGCAACGATCTCCTGAACTTCCGAGTGAACAGTGTATTCGCCAACGGTTTGTCACAATTTGCGACAGCCGCCTCAAACACCGTTGGTCATAAGCCGGGGACGCGGTCCAGGAACCTCATCCGGGAAAATGAGGACTCGCCATAGATCGTTTCCCCGCACGCGCCCTGACGCCCGGGGAATGTCAAGAATTTCACGTCTACGGGTAACGCGTCTCTCGGTCTGCTGGATTGCATAGGATATGGGTCCATTGGCAAATTCGCATGAATCTCTTCCCAATTCCGCAGGGGAATTAGGCGCTTTGGAAGGCAGGCAAGGCAATCTGAAATCTGCCGGATGGCTTCCGGCGGATGGAGCGCGCCCAACAACGGTCGCATTCGTGATCAGCCACCGAAAGCACTCTTTTCAAGAGCTCAGCCCAAGCACACCTCCGGGCCCGGCAGCCAATGCCTTTTCGTGAACTTCCCAGGGCGGAGCGTTTTTTGGCCGGACAGCCGGAATGAGAAGCGGGATCCGGCGCCGGAGGAAGGACCCATAGCCTCCAATCTGCCAACGGCGCCAGCACCCCGCTGTACCACAGCCGCCGCTCCTTGGGATCAGCCCATGATTACTGACTTTTCGGCGGCGCTCCGGGTGCCAGACCCGGCGCACTGCCTGCAGGGAGTTTGCCCTTGAAACTCGCCTGCAGCAGATGTGTCAGGGTGTGTACGTAGCGCAGCTTGCCATCCTCCAGGCGGAAGAGGTGAGAATCGGGCGCGCCGCTGCCGCCGGTCGGGCTTCCGGCGCCGAAGGTGCAGAACGCTACGACCGCACCGATGGTCTCGTCCACAACGAAGCGGCGGTTGACGATGTTCACGCCACTCGGGACGCCGACATCGCAGCTGTCAGTGGGGGATCCTTTGCCGGTGTACATGCCGCCTTCCGTGCGGACGCAGGGGTAGCCCCACGGCACCAAGTCCTTCTTCTGTTCGAGAAATGCATCGAGGTAAGCGCCGGCAGCGGCAACCAGCGTGGCACGCGTATCGCGCTTGCTGGCGGGAATGGTGTTCCAGTTCTCTGTGGACGAATACTTCATGTAGTTGTCGACATTAAATCCCCAATAGCCCGTCGTTTCCCAAATGATTTCGATCTCGGCGATTTTGTCATGGTTGACACGCAGGCGCGTGCCCAGGACATACGGATGCTCCTTGTCCGTCACGATCACCTCGGTAAACGTTTGACACGTGGCCGTATCGATCAGGCTGCGCTGGTGATCAATCTTCATCGGGGTCTTGATCAGGCCGCTGTCGATATTGGCGAGAGCCACGTTCTCCATGTAATCCAGACCCTTCGCCAGCGGCAGGCCGGACGTGTCGCCCTTGGTTTGAGCAGTGATGTAGAGATCGACTGCGCGCTGCAACCCTTCGCGCGAGCAGGAAATCTGCGCGAAGCCGGCCGCGGGGGCGAGCAACGCGCCGGTGAGCACAATCCACATGAGATTAATGGGTTTCATCAAACTCCTCCTCTGGTTATCAGCGGATAGGCCGAATCGGCGGCTGTTTGCGCTGAATCCTCCGATACGGTTGATGCGCTAGGCACCGATATTAAACGATACTCGATAGGGGGAATGAAAGGCCTTTTTAAAAATAGGTTTTCACATCATGGCTTCTGGTCAAGGTTCATAGTTCGACTTCAGTGCTCAACCCATCTTATCGTTGCATGCTCTCGGCGGCATCCCGGATCGGTGATCGGTATCCAACCTTTTCCTAAACGGCATTCTTCCTGTCCCCTGAGATTTGCAGAGCTATGAAGTCATGAATCCAGAATCATGGATCAGTCGATGATCAGTCCGCCTGTCAAACGCTAATTCAATGGATCGGCTGTTTGCCTGGCCGGCTGTAAATCTGGGAGAGTAGTCATGAAGGCTGCTTCCCATGAAAAAGACATCTTTCGTAGGCCGCAAGAGTAGCTTGAATCTTAACAGCTTCGCGGTTAACCTCGTTTCACCAGCCCCAGATCTCTATGTGACTGATCCTTAATCGAAGACAGGAGGAAAACGTATGCGACAAGACTGGTCCCAATTAACCCGTGATCAGAAAAGGGAAGAGAGAATGAAGAGTTGGCTGGAGGGGACGGGCATCGCATTCCGGGATGCCAGAGCGGAGAAATCGTACAAGGAGCGGGTCACCCGCCATAAGAAAGCGATTATGGGCGAAGTCCCCGACCGCGTGCCCGTGCAACTGCCTTCGGCCAATTTCCCGGCTTATTACGCCGGCTACACCATGAAAAGGGTGATGAACGATTACGAGGTGATGGAACGGGCCTGGATCAAGTTCATGGAGGATTTCTACGAGGACATGGACATCTTTAGGGGGCCCGGCGAGGTGCACCCTGCCCCAGCCATGGAAATCATTGACTACAAACCTCTCAAATGGCCGGGCCACGGGCTGGGCGATGATGTGAACGCCTATCAGTTCGTCGAAGAAGCCATCATGAAGGCAGACGAGTATGATGCTCTGATAGAAGATCCGTCTGACTTTTCATTCCGGTTTTTGATCCCACGCACCGTCGGGACACTGAAGCCGCTTAACAACTTTCCCCCCCTCAACACGCTGATGTTTCTCTTTTTGATGGTTGCTTACCCATTCGAAGACCCGAATATGCGGGCGGCGTTCCAGTCCCTGATCAAGGCCGGCGAGGAGTTGGAGAAATGGCGGAAGCACATCATGGTGGTCGACAAAGCCTCACGGGAAGCCGGATTCCCATCCTCCTTCGGAGGACTGGCCATCGCCCCTTTCGATGTGATCGCCGATTTCCTGAGGGGAACCAAAGGAGTCATTCTGGATATGTACCGATGCCCGGACAGGCTGCTGGAGGCGGTCGACATGGTGACCGGGATTACGATAAAACGGATCCTTTCAACCCTGAACGCCGCCGGCGGCTTTAACGTGAGCTTCCCTTTGCACAAGGGGGACGACACGTTCATGTCAAGGAAGCAGTTTGAGAAGTTCTACTGGCCCTCGCTCAAGAAAGTGATCGACGCACTGATCGAAGAGGGAATCCTGGTTCGTCTGGTTGCCGAAGGCCGCTACAACCAGCGTTTGGACTATATAAAGGATTTCCCGAAAGGCTGGGTAACCTGGCACTTTGATCGGACAGACATGGCGAACGCCAAAAAAATTGTCGGCGGCGCATGCTGCATTGCCGGCAACGTGCCTGCATCGGTGCTGATTACAGGAACGGCCAAGGAAGTCAAGGAGTGCTGCCGCAAGCTGATCGAAACCTGCGCCCCTGGTGGCGGTTACATTTTGACGGGCGGAGCAGCCGCGACGGAAGCGAAAGCCGAAAACCTGCGCGCCTTTATGGAAGCGGCAAAGGAATACGGCGTCTATCGATAGATTGAAAGCTGTAAAATCTTCGATATCGATGACCCATAACCCCCCGCTTCCACAACAAAATTGTTTCGGGAGGAAGCCCTTTATTTCAGGGAAGCTGACAAGGATTTGTTGAAGTTTCTGTTCAATGCCTGCTTCGATCAGATAGCGGGTTGTGAGTGACCAGGCCTGTTCACGGCACCCATCACTCCGATAATGCCGGGTCCGAAGCTTTCAACGAACGTGCGGAACTGAATAGACAATCCCGAGGACGGCGCCGACAAGCATGAGCCAGGTCGGATTGACTTTGAAGCGCAGAAGAAAGGTCGCGCTTCCGATAGCAGTCAAGGCCGTAATGAGATCGAAGATCGCGGCGCGGGCCAGGAACAGTACAACGGCCAACATCAGGCCCAATGAGCCCGCATTCACTCCGTCGAGAAGTGCAGAGACGATTTTTGATTTTCGCAGTCGCGGCAGAAACGGCCCGGTGCACGCGACAAGAAAAAATGCAGGGAGGAAAATCGCCACCGTTGCCAGTACTGCCCCTTTTCCCCCAGCGAGGATGTAACCGATAAAGGTGGCGGTCGAGAAGACCGGTCCCGGCGTGATTTGTCCGACCGCGACGGCATCCAGGAGCTGCTTCTCGGTGAGCCAGTGAAGCCTGTCCATCAAATCGGCCCGCAGGAAAGCGACCAGAACATAGCCGCTGCCGAAAACCACGGCTCCCAGTTTTAAGAAGACGAGAAACAGATTTCCCAGACTCCACTGCGTGATGATTGCAGCGGTTGGTACAAAGCCGAAGAGAGCGGGAAGGCTTCGAAGCCGTTCGGCATTGCGCTCCGCGAGCACCACGGCGCCACAACACAGCAAGATCCAAACTGGCCCGAACCCTGCAAGGCTGGCTGCGGCTGCGCCAATAGCGATCATCATCAAAAACCTGGTCTTCAAAGCCGTTTGGCCAAGGCGCCGGAGGGCTTGGAGAATAATGGCCACGACGACAGGTCGTATTCCATATAGGATTCCTGCCGTCTGTGGCAACGAGCCGAACCGCATGTAAGCCCATGCGATCGTCGCGGTCAGCAGGGCCGCAGGCAAAATGAAGCAGGCGCCACCCAGCAGAAGCCCTGCCCAACCCGCCTGGCTCTGTCCGATATAAATGGCTAACTCGCTTGAGCTGGGGCCCGGAAGGAGATTCGCCACCCCAAGCAGATCGAGAAATCGCTGACGATCCAGCCACCGCCTCCGATTCACGACCTCGCCCTCCATCATGGCGATGTGGGCCGCGGGTCCGCCGAAAGCGGTGACACCGAGGCGCAAAAACAGCGTCGCTAATTGCCAAAGCGAGGCCTTGCTGTCAGGCTCCGGCCGCCAACCAGTCGCATGGTTCGAAGGAGTCCCTGCCATCAAGGCCGCTCCTGGTGCGGGGCCGGCTGCGTATCATCCGGCGTCACATGCGGCAGCTTGCTGCATAGTCTGTCTAAGGACCACCGGCCGCCGCCAACAATCAGCAGGAACGCCGTGCTGATCAGCATCGAGTAGTCGGTGCGGGCCGGGTCCTCCATGGCGAAAAATCCGCTCTTCACCAAGATCGGTATCTTGGTTGTGCCGATGGCCACACAGATGTCGATCAGCAACGCGAAGGCGCTTAGCCGCGTCAGCAGACCTAGAAACAGCAGCAGGCCGCCGACGATTTCCACTACCCCCACAAACGGTCCGGTGAAATGCGGCCAGGGGATGCCGATTCTCTCGAAGCGTCCCGAACCCCATTGTGCGGCGAACAGGAATTTCTTGACACCTTCCGTGAAGAACACGCCGCCGGCCAGAAACCGAATCAGGATAACGGCGGAGGAAGCGTTGGAAGCAAGGAGTTTTTGCAATTTCATGGTGGCTCCTTTCATCGGTTACGCTTTCGGTGTGAACTGTGCGAGGTCGTATATGCCAAGCGCCTTTTCGATCCTCGTCACCTTGTCCACGCTCTTTTCAAAGCCCTCGTCGCCCAGAACCCTGTGTTCGTCCTCTTCCATTTTGTCGCCAAGCGCGTCCACTTGTCTGGGGGCCAAAAGAGTTCGGAGTGCCGGGAAGAGAACTGTATCCTCCCTGCTCTCGTGTGGCCTGTACATCCGAATGAAGCTCTGACAGGAAATGATCAGTTGGGTGCGGCTGTCCGGCGAGCGGAATTGATCGGACGTCGAGAGACGGAGGATTCGCGCCGTCAGCTCGCGACCGGCCGTGTGTTGAGTCTTGAGCGTTTGGACGAGCTCGACGAGTTTCTTTTGTGCCTCGAAGACAGGGAAGATGTACTTCTCTTCGTTCCTTTCGTGGTATGCCTCAACAAAGCTTCTGATAAGCTCAGCGGTTTGGTTGAAGGCTTCGGGCGAAACCTCCCCTTTGTCCCGCAACCTCCGGACAGCCTCCTCATAGATGAGGAGGCAACGGTTGAGCACCCCGTGTTCCCTCATCAGGTCTTCCGGGGCCGTCACCCCGGCATCAGGGTCGATCTTATCGAGGTCCCTCTCCTGTGATGCTGCTGATGCCAGCGCTGGCAGACTGGCCAGTGAGACCACTCCGGCCCTCAGCATGCTTCGCCGTCCAATTCTGCCCTTGGAGTCCGTCACTTGTTCCCTCTCCTTTCGACTGCAAGACAAAGGTTAATAGATCCGCAAGGATGGGGAGCGCTCCGAAGCGACATTTCTATGTAATTATAGGGGTAAATTGCCTTGACTGTCTAAGTTTCGCTTCAGACTGCGATCCTCGCGCGACAGCGAACCCATCATCTCTGAGGCGTGAAGAGTATCGTCAACACAAAGCAATAGAAAATCCGCAATTTTCCAGCCGATGGGAGGCAGAAGGAGCAGGCTGCTAAAATCTTGCCGCCGTGTTTGGCGTTCGGGGTTCGCAGCGGGCGGACCGGCATGAACTTTTCTGCGAACCCCAAACGTGGAATTCCGAACTCCGGTGAGATGTGGAGAAACTTATAAAAGCCCCGAGATTCCTAGATCTGGTGGTGATCCTAGTTGCTGTTTTGTTGTGCTCTCTTCTATCCACCCCAATGTTCGCGGATGTTGACGATCCCCCGGGCAGCGCCGCGCGCCTCAGTGTGTTGCAAGGCAACGTTTCCCTTCTTCCGGGTGGAGCGACTGACTGGAGCCAGGCGACGGTCGACTATCCTGTAACCACTGGCGATCGCCTTTACACGGACCATGCCAGCCGCGCCCGTCGCAACCGCCTGCGCCGACTCAACCAGGTGGCCCTCCAAAACCGGCCCCAGCGACTGCGCCCAACAATTTGCCGACCTCCTCCCGTCCTGGGCCAAGAGGTGAAAGGACTCGACCTAATGTTCCGCCCGTCGTACCGCGCGATCGCAAGACGCTCCGCTACGCCGCTCCATCTCCAACAAAGGCGCAATCAAAGGACGCGCCCAAGAAAGATGGGGATAAGGACCACAAACACTGAACAATTCCGTGGCAAGGGACAGGCGCCGAAGATTCCACCTGTCCCTTGCTTATTGTCCCGCGTCAAAGCTCGGTGTGAGTTTGCCTGCCCGCTAACACCTTCGAGTCTCAGAACTGCGTTAACGTTTTCACTACGTCTATAACATGATGATACATTTGGCGATAAAGCCACATATGTGTCACGTTATTTAGGTCAATATTGTTGTTTCTCCAAAGCGACCACCGGCGCAATGATCCCCCCGAAATGCGGGCACCTCTGCCTATAGGGTGTTTTATGGGCCCCACCGACTCAATTCAGGCGGCCTATTTCACCGAGTTCTGAGCTTAGAGTTGCACTCGAAGACTCCAAGGCCACCCTGATATTTCTGCATTTCCACAGTCATGGGGCGGGGATGGCCTCGGCGGCAACCTTGCTTTCCTTGTTGAACGCGCTGAGCAGGATGACCCCGACGACAATAAAAATCGTACCGGCGGATTGCCACGGTGTCATGATTTCGCCGAAGACTAGAATGCCGCCCATAACCGGCGTCAGAATCATTGCCGACACCGTGGCCGGGATGACCTGGATGGCTCGGCCGAACTGGTAAGCGACCTGCACCATGACGAACGCGCCCATGGAGACGACAATGAATATGTAGACGAGCCTGGAGGTGGCTAAAGCAGTCGCAATTTGCGCAGCCGACAACCCCCGGCCTAAAACCGGCGTGACAAAGATCTTTTGTATCATCATGCTGATGCCGCCAAGCACGCCAGCGGTGACGCCAAAAATCACGGCCGCCTTGTGGAAGCGACGGGCGAGAGTGTAAGCGACGAGCGCGGCGCTCACGCCACAAACGACCCCCGAATACAGCAAGAAGTTAGCCGTGCGATAGCTGTTGAGCGGACCTGGGACCTGCGGTGCGAAATAACCGATCAGCGTGACGCCGAGGATCACCAGAGTCATGCCGCAAAGCTCGATGGCGAACACGCGCTCCTTGAGACACACCCTTGACAAAACGGCCATCACCACGAGGCCAAATCCGTTAAGCGCACAAACGACAGAGGCGTGGCCCAAGCCAAGAGCCACTGTCAGTATGACGACAAAAATAAAGTTCGTGGTTGCGCCGGCGATCCACACGAGCGCCCGCGCAGCACTCGCGCGGGTAGCGAGCATGGTTTTCGGGTGCATGATGACGTCGGCCCCATGCTTCATGAGCACCACGGCGATGCCGTAGAGCGCATAGGCGAACAGACCAACGAGTAGCGACAGATGCAGTTGACTCATGCCTTCCTCCGTCGTCATAAAATGGCGGCGTCGGCAAAATGGGCAGCGAAGGGCTGCGTTCAGTAGGAATAAGCTGCCGTCCTGCAAGCAGCCGATTCGGGATGCCCCAGAGTTCGCATCGCAGGTACCGTCTTGAATGCGTCGCGTCTGCTGCGGGGAATCTCTGACGGCGACAACTCCAGATTTTACAACGGAACGGTAAGGCGGGCCTGGAATTTGTACAGACTTCCGGTGAATCCGCAGCACTGGCTCGAGCGAGCGGGCCGCCAGAAACCGCCCTGCGTCCAAGACCCGGTGGGAGACCGGGGTTGGGAAGCACACAACAGATGTGTTGGGCGTCCCGCCCTTAATGGCCTGCTTTGGTCAGGGTCGCGCCCCGGATCAATTTCGTCTGATCCGAAGTGGGAGCATATAACCCCTCCCTGAAATAACTCATGGAAAAGGTGTATCCGGGTATGCCGCCGACAACGACGATGCGAAGATCTTCGGGCCTGTCAAGCAGGGGGAGTTTGCCACCCGGCTTGAGGGCTTCCTTGAACACAAGCACCCGATCAGCCGGAATTTCTCCTGAATCAATCCTCGGTTGTATGGTGGCGATTTCCGCGGGGGTAAGCTGCTCATAGGGTATGGCCGCACGCTCGTAGAGATAATTCTGTATGCTGGCGCGCGTCCGGTATCCCATGCGGTCCAGTTCAAGGGCAAATTCCGGCTGGAAGAAAAGAATGTATTTTGATGGACTTGGGACCGGGCCACCGCGCTTCCAGCCGAACATCCCGCCGCGCGTACTCAGAAGAGATCTCACAATGCTGTCCAACATGCCCTGGGCGGTCCAGGTGGCGACGGCACCCCCTCCAAAAGTGGTTCCGGGCGAACTGCCAACGGTGGACACGGTTACACAACTGTCATCCTCTTTGAATCCTTGCGTCACGTGGAAAGGCGGCCATGGGCTGAGATCGTTGTTCTCCGCAAACACGTACCCTGTGTGCCCGGACGGTCTTCCGGTGACGGCCATGTCATTTTCGCCCGGCCACAAGCGACCCATGTTGGTCATGCACAATCTCACTGCACGTCCAATCGTACTGTTGGCTTGCCATCCCTGGCCAAGGAACCCAATCCCCGAATTCATGTTGATTTCCTTCGCAATGGGTCCCGTGACCATGATGGCGAAATTAAAGGCGCCCGTGGAAGTCAACATATGAAGGTCATCGTAGGCCGGATCGGTAATCCCTTCCATGGCTGCAATGATCACCGGCAGGTATTCCGGCTTGGCACCGGCCATCACGGCGTTAATGGCGATCTTTTCGATGGTCGCGATTCCGTTTTTGGGTGCCACCGTGCCGACAACTTCTTTTGGAGAACGGCTAGTGCCTTTCAGCATGATTTGAACTGCTTCTCGGGTGGGAGGCAGCATCGGCAGGCCATCGCCCCAGTGATTATCGAGAAACACCTGATTGAACTTCTGGATAACAAGTTCGTAAGTGTCCGCTGTGACGGAAACCGGCGCCAGGATTTCCTTTTTGGATACAGTGCTTTGTTCCTGTACAGTCAGCGGGCGTCTTAGCCCATCAATGAGGCTGTCGGCCACCGCCTCGGCAACAGGCTTCACCCCTTCCGCCGTTCCGCGTAGCCGGTAGTAGTCCGATGCGCGGACGGTGACCATGCGGGCGTT
>Ga0326728_10017815_pt1 | contig 14131 bp, 11 predicted proteins | sample MB3enrmetagenome_FD_207602 | JGI IMG/M metagenome (GOLD analysis project Ga0326728, IMG submission 207602) | Lab enriched peat soil microbial communities from McLean, Ithaca, NY, United States - MB31MN | ecosystem: Environmental > Terrestrial > Soil > Wetlands > Peat | place: USA: New York...
CTGAACAGCAGGATACTATAAAAGGTTCTGTTAAGTTGGTTCTGATAACTATCGGGACTTGGGACAACAGTCACAAATTTCTTTATCGTGAAAATTTGGTATTCGCCAAATTTTTTCAACGAAATCCTGTCACTCTATAAGAACTTATAAAAGAGTTAATGCGAGGGAGGGGAGCTTCGCCTCGGAGTTCAAATCTGTATTTAAACTGATTTTCATGTCAAAATATTCATTATTCTGAAGTATTTCCACGACCTGATAAATAATATTTTATTATTTAATTCCTACCTTAATCGAAGAACGCGAAAACCTTCCGAAGATCGGCCGTGAGATTCTGACCATGGAGTCCGAATACCAGTCCTCTTCGTGATCGACCAGATCGTTGACTGTGTTTACCGCTGGGCTTGGACAGTGGGGTTGCCCTCAAAGCAAAAAGACGAATCCTATTTCGGGAAGAACCGGGAAGACGTTATAAAATAGGGACCAGACATGCGATTGGGCTGGTTATGGAGTGAGGACAAAATGATCCGCATATTTTTTGTTATATCTACAGTTCCGAAAAGAAACGGAATTTTTCGATCTCTGCATTATTACAACCGGTATTATTTCTTCAGCAATCTCTGAAGTGTGGTTATCTGGCGTGCCGTGTTCTCATCTTTTGGATCGTTATTATTGAGGTGCGTGTAAATTTCCAACGCCTCTTCATACCTCCCAGCTTTCTTAAGAACAAACGCCATGTAATGCCATGCCGCACTGGAAGATTCGTCAAGGGTGAGTGCTTGGTTGCAGGAGGCCAGTGCATCTTCATACTTGTCCCTGTTTACCAGAACTTTTGCCCGTTTCAGCCAGACTAACGGATCGTTCGGCTCTAATTCCAGCGACCGGGCATATGCTATATCCGATTCCTCATACCGGCCGGTTTTTTTGTAGGAGTCCCCAAGGGAAATCCATATCGTCGGGGTCTCGACACCGAACTCGACTACTTTCTCATATGCCTGGGTCGCTTCCCTAAATTTTCCGGACCTCATAGAGAGATCAGCAATCTGTATCCAGATTTCAGGGTTCTCACCTTCAATCTTAAGTCTTGAAAGACAATCATTGAGCATACCCGCCAAAGTCACGGGAGTTACCCCTCTCTGATCGGCTGGGCCGTAATTTTCCGGTGACAGGCCACCATCTCCTGCATCTTCGCGGTCAGATTGATCCGCGGTTTCGAGTGCCGGTCTTTCAGCACTTTCGGACAATTCACTCATATCCGGCATGGTGATTTCTTCGGACAAGGGTACACCGGCTATATCCTTAACTGGGATTATTGGAGGGGCCGTCTTGACGTGAGAGACCTGAATGATACCGGCTACCGGTACCGGAACAGTGGCCGTGTTGTTTTTTTCCTGCAGAACCGGGCCTTTAGTACCAAAGAGACTCGAAATTTCTGGGGCTGGCCCGGTATTAGCGTTCTGTGCGGGAACCGCAACAGAGTTGTGCAGTTTGAGGGGATCAGGAATACGTGGATTCTCTATAAATGCAGGAATATCCTGATGCGTTTTTAAAGAAGCTGAGGGAAGTTTCTGTACCAATGCATTTGTCGGGATCTGGACGATCTTGTACCGTACACGAGATGCGGTCTCCTCATCTAACATGGACCGGATCTCTTTATAGATCCATTCAGCGATTTCCTCACGGTCGGAAGGTGTGATAGATGACGGATCTTTCTTGAGCTGGTGCATGCATTTTTTAAAAAATAATGATGCAGAGGGCCCGATATCCGCTTTCAGCACACCGATAAGGTCCGATTGGAAACTCATTCACCCAAGTCCTCATTGGTGTCAGCGCCCGCCATACGTTGTATAACTTTGAATGCGTTGATCATCTTCCGGAATGATTCAGAAAGGTCACCGATCTCGTCATCGGATTCCCGTTTGATCTCATGGTTCAGCTGACCATTACTGACTTTGTTTGCAATTTCCGTAAGCCGCACGATGGGACGGGTGATCAGGTTTGTAAGGTAGAGAGCGATAAGTATCGAGAGGATCAAAGCGATGACAAAGACTATGGTTATCATCATGATGGTAAACGACCCGGATGCTTTTGTCGCATCGATTGCTGCAGCGAGGTTGTTGTTGGTCTTGTCATCAAAGTTTGAGAGCCCCAGTTTCAATGCCTCGACCTGATCCTGAAGGTTTGAAAGTTTCGTGTTGAGTAGGACGCTGTTGCTTGGATTTGTTGTGTTGCTCAACGCGTCGATTTCATCTGAGGTGGTGACTACATTGGCTTCAAGCGAGGAGATTTCATCCAGGGATGAGATCATCGAGGGATCAGTTATCAGATTCTTAAGATTCGTCTGGCTTGATTGCATCTGCTGCTTGCCTTCATTGATGAGCTGGTTTCCCATGGCGGTATTACCATCGACCACAAAAAACTCCCCGACCTGAAGCTGACGTGCACCGTCCTGGTACTTCATTGCTTCAGAATTGATAGCATAATTCGTGCTGACCGAGGATTCAAGGGTATTCATCTGCAGGACGCTTGCTGCAATGATTAGTCCTCCTAAGAGGAACAACACCATGACTGCAAGGAAGGATGCGATAATCTTGTACTTGATTTTCATGATTTCACCTAAGATACCGGGACAATGCCATTGTCTGTTGCGATCTGTCGTCCTTCCCGGGAAAACATGAAGGTAATGAACTCGTTAGCGAGTCCTGCCGGTTCACCGTTGGTGATCATGTAGAGTTTGCGGGAGAGCGAGTATGTGTTGTCGAGGATGGTTGCTGAGGTTGGTAACACACCATCAACCGGGAGTGCCTTTACGTTTGAGGAGATGTATGCGGTTGATGTGTATGAGATTCCATTTGGATCATCAGAAAGCTTCTGAGGCAGCAAATCCAAATCGGTTCCAGGGATGAGGGTTGCACTTGCCGTGAACGGTTCACCGTTTGCTATCTGGGTACTAAGGAAGCTGGCAGTGGAACTTGCCTTGGGATCCTCATAATATATATTAATAGGACCCGTCATTCCGGAACCTGGGATCTGGCTCCAGTTTGTGATGGTACCATCGAAGAATATCCCCTTTATCTGGGCTGATGAAATATTCACTATCGGGTTCTGCAAAGGTACAATGATCGCAACAGCGTCATATCCTACAGCCGTAATATGGAGGGATTTACCGGCATTTGTTGCTTGGGTGTATTCTGCGGCCGTGGGAACCCTAACCGTCGGGGCTATGTCGGATTGTCCATTAATAATGTAGGAAATCGCTTCCCCCGTTGCACTAGTGGTTATGTTGATTTTAACATCAGGGTTCTGAGTAGTAAAGGCCTGTGCCTGTTCTAGGAGCGTCGGTGTGAGGGCAGTTGTTCCATGTATCGTGAGAGTCCCCGTAAGGGTACTATTCTGCACATTAGTAGTACTGGTACATCCCATACAAATGGCGGCAAAGATACAACACGACAGCACTACTAAAAACAGGAAAGGTTCTGATTTCGTTTCTGCCATATTAAACAAGAAGTATTTATTCTGCTTTTATGATATAAATCTTCTTAATTTTTTCTGATATATTTGAGTATTTATTTATAGATTTACGAGTGTATTGTGATTTGTTTGAAATTTTCGTGAAATAAAACATTAAAAAGTATTATAAAAATATTATATGAATATTTTGAGAAATTTTTTAAACGAAAATGAGTGTTATAATCAAATTGATGAGGGTCTATCTACGACAGGGGAGCGAATTTTCGGAGTTCTCTTGAATAAATCACTGAGGCCACGGAGATTCCCCCCCCAAAAAAATTAATTCGAAGAACTCTGCGAATTCTTCCCTGCGGCCGGATACGGCCGGATGGTTCTAGACCTGTTCTCCGTACATACACCGATCGCCAGGGACATTGTCGGATACTTCTCAGCAACCCTTGAATCAAAATCTCTATCGAACTTTATACTTATATCAACGGCTTCATAACGGATCGAACCGGTACTGGTTCCGCTGAGCATATTAAATTCAGTCGTTGGTGTTCTCAAGGAATTTTTTAAAAAGATTTGACCCTGAAAAAGGAATGCGAGGGATGGGATTCGAACCCAAGAACTCCTGCGAGACTAGGCCCTGAACCTAGCGCCGTTGACCTGGCTTGGCTACCCTCGCGCCTGTATAGATTACGTTCCCGGTTTAATAAAGGTAAGGGAAATGGGGTTTGTGACAGAAGTCTATTGCATGTCCTGTCCGTTTGCAGCCCGTTTAAGTTCCCGTTCACGCAGTTCAATTCTCCGGATTTTACCGGAGATGGTTTTAGGCAGGGAATCAACAAACTCGATTGCCCGGGGATATTTATACGGCGCTGTCACCTTTTTTACATGACTCTGGAGATCCCGGACCAGCGCATCTGACGGACTAAATCCGGGTTTTAAGATTACAAAGGCCTTGACGATCAGGCCCCGGATATCATCGGGAGAACCAACAACCGCTGCCTCCTGGACGGAAGGATGCTCGATAAGGGCACTTTCCACTTCGAACGGTCCAATCCGGTACCCGGAAGCTTTGATCACATCATCGTCACGGCCGATGAACCAGTAATAACCATCTTCATCCTTGTATGCCTTGTCCCCGGTATAATACCAACCGTTCACAAACGATTTCTTGTTCTCTTCGGAGTTATCGATATACTCGGTAAACATCCCGACCGGCCATGGATCAAGCTTTATCGCAATTCTCCCTTCTTCATGGACACCTGCCGGGTTCCCATGCTCATCGTGTAGTTCGATAATCCACCCGGGCGCAGGTTTGCCCATAGACCCAAACCGCGCTTCCATGCAGGGGAATGTACCGATGCAGAGTACGGTTTCTGTCTGGCCATAACCCTCGTAGATGGTCAGGCCGGTCGCGTCTTTCCAGGCTTTGATAACCTCGGGGTTAAGGGGTTCACCTGCGCTTACGCAGTGCCGTAGTTCGGAGAAGTCAAACTTGTCGAGGTCGGCAAGGATCAGCATCCGGTAAATGGTCGGGGGGCAGCAAAATGTCGATATACCGTATCGTTCGATCAACGGCAGGAGTTCGGTCGCGTTAAACCGGCCCCGGATATCATAGACAAAGATGGCACAGCCCTCAAGCCAGGGTCCATAAAGTTTCCCCCAGGCACTTTTTCCCCAGCCGGTATCGGAAAACGTGAAATGGAGGTCGTTTTGGCGGACATCATGCCAGAACCGGGAGGTTACCATATGACCAAGTGCATAGCTCTGGCTGTGCAACACCATCTTTGCCTCACCGGTGGTCCCTGACGTAAAAAATATCAGCATCGGATCGGTGGCTTTGGTCTTTTTCATACCGGGGAGATTAACCAGTTTTGCCGAGACCGGTGCCGGGTAGTCGAGTTCGACGGGATAACTGATCCATCCTGGTCTTTTGCCATCAATGAGAAAGCGGCAGGTCAGGGATGGGCATTGGTTTGCAATAGCATCGATTTTGTCCGCATGTTCTTCTGAGGTAATCACCATCTTGATTTCTGCCGCATTGATCCGGTACTTCAGGTCGTGTTCAGTAAGCATAGTGGGGGCAGGGCAGTAGACTGCTCCCCGTTTAATAAGGGCAATGGTGGCGATCCACCATTCTGGTACCCGGGGCAGCATAATAAGAACACGATCGCCTTTGTTGACGCCATACTTGATGAGCATGTTCACGACCTGATTGGAGGAGCGCATCAGATCCCAGAACGTGAATTTCTTTTCAGCGCCTTTCTGGTTGGTCCAGATCATGGCAATCTTGTTACGGTCTTTTTTTGCCCAAGCATCAATCACGTCAAAACCGAAATTGAAGTACTCGGGAACAGCGATGTGGAAGTCCCGGTACGTGGCATCGTAATCCCGCATGTTGGGCCCGGGAGCACCAGTGTCCGGGAGGGTGCATGCAAGGCTGGATGCATTCGTGGTAAGGTGACCGGAACAAGCCTCCGCGATCCAGTCGGAACGCGAAATCTTCCGATCTTCACAGACCTTATCGATACTATCAGTAAGAGTATCGTCCATGGAAATTGAATACCGCACCATACATCTCTTTTTGTTGGTGCACTTTATGAGCATTTTGCTTTTTCGTGCACCAAAAAACGTTTAATATTGCTTTCATTGGTGCTTCGGATTGACAAACGTGAGCTTAAAAAAGGATATACAAAAATGTAAATCACCGGAATTCACGGTGTTTCCGCAGCTCCCGTTCGCGCAACTCGGCACGTCTTATCTTGCCGGAATGGGTTTTGGGAAGTTCTTTAACAAACTCAATTGCCCGGGGGTATTTATAAGGTGCCGTGGTGCGTTTGACATAGTTCTTGATCTCCCTGACAAGCATTTCAGAAGGTTCGTACCCCTCTTTGAGGACAACAAATGCTTTCACGATTAAGCCCCGGAGCCGGTCCGGTGCACCTACAACAGCGGCTTCCTGGACTGCCGGATGCTCGATAAGTGCGCTCTCTACTTCGAACGGGCCGATGCGATAACCAGATGATTTTATTACGTCATCGTCCCGGCCCACGAACCAGAAGAATCCGTCCTCATCGGCATATGCCTTGTCCCCGGTGTAGTACCAGCCGTTGACAAACGATTTTTTATTTTCTTCGGGGTTATCCAGGTACTCTACAAAAAGACCGGGCGGTGGTGGCGTACAGGAAATTGCTATCCTGCCTTCTTCATGGATTTTGACCGGCCTTCCTTCATCATCATGGATCTCCACGTTCCAGCAGGGTGAAGGTTTTCCCATAGATCCCGGTCTCAGCTCAAGACAGGGAAATTCGGCAACACAGCAGCAGGTCTCGCTCTGGCCGTATCCCTCCCGGATAGCAAGGCCGGTTCCTTCCCTCCAGACCCGGATCACCTCGGGGTTGAGGGGCTCACCGGCACTTGTGCAGTGGCGCAGTGACGAGAGATCGAACTTGTCGAGATCTGCTAAGATCAACATTCTGTAAATTGTTGGGGGGGCGCAGAAGGTGGTGATTTGGTATCGTTCAAGCAGGGGAAGTATCTCGGTCGCATTGAACTTCCCGGTAAAATTATAGACAAAGAGACAGGCACCTTCTATCCACTGGCCAAAGATTTTGCCCCACCCGCATTTAGCCCAGCCGGTATCCGTGACCGTAAAGTGCAAATCGTTGTGCCGGATATCCTGCCAGAACCGGGCGGTAACGATCTGTCCCAAGGGGTGGTCATGATTGTGAATTACCATCTTCGGCTCTCCCACAGTACCGGACGTGAAATAGATCAGCATCGGATCAGAACTTTTCGTACGGTGTTCATCCGGGATGCTCACAGAATGATGGGAAACCGGCGCCGGGTACAACAGCTCGTAGGGCCAGCTTGCCCAGCCTTTTATCTCCGCGTCCACCACAAACCGGCAGGAAAGTGTCGGGCATTCGTCGCAGATCTCTTCGACCTTACCGGAATTTTCCAGATCGGTTATGACCATCCGGAATTTTCCCTTATTGATCCTGTATTTGATGTCCCGGGGTGTCAGCATGGTGGGGCAGGGACAAAAAACCGCGCCAAGCTTGATGAGTGCGATCACGAATATCCACCATTCGGGTATCCGGGGGAGCATGATGAGCACACGGTCTCCTTTGTTGATCCCGTATTTCAAAAGAACGTTCGCTGCTTGGTTGGATAGGTTGGAAATATCCAGAAAACTGAACTTTTTCTCTTCACCTTTCTGGTTTGCCCAGATCATGGCAAGCTTGTTCCGGTCCTTTCGTGCCCATGCGTCAACAACGTCGAAACCAAAATTGTAATACTCGGGAACATCGATGGTAAAGGTTGCCTTTGTCTTTTCGTAATCTTCCATGTTATGCCGGTCTTCGCCCATGCAATCCACCTGGATAATGCGAAAATATTAATGGTACTCCCTTTTCAATCTGTCTTTTGGATGTGCCTGAGTATGCTTACGGTACCTACCCGGATTTTTTTAGTCCACGTGCCAGTCTAACGTCAGAGAAGGGACTGGGGACATAAAGGTTCCCCATTAGTATTATGATTCGATACACTTCATAGTACACAGGATGGCTGACAAACGGTACGAATCATTAAAAATTGAGAACGTCGTGGCTTCAGGAGTCATCGCCGAGTCCATAGATCTCAACGAGGTATCCAGTAAGATCAAGAGCTGCGAGCTTAACACCAAGAGGTTCCCCGGTGCAGTATACCGTATAGAGAACCCGAAGATCGCATCCCTGATCTTTTCCTCAGGTAAAGTTGTGCTTACCGGAATCCGCGATGACAAGGCGTTGAAAGAGGGCCTTGCAATCATTATCAAGTCCCTCAAGGAAGCGGGCGTAAAGACGCTTGACAAACCCCGGGTTGCAGTCACTAATATTGTCTGTTCCTACGATATTGGCAAGTACATCAACCTCAACAAGGTCGTTGTCACGCTCAATCTCGAAAATATTGAGTATGAACCCGAGCAGTTCCCCGGTCTCGTCTACCGGATTAAAGACCCTAAAATCGTGGCACTTCTCTTCTCTTCAGGAAAGATCATCCTGACCGGAGGAAAAAACCTCGATGATATCAAGAAAGGTCTCGATTTCCTCGAACAGAAACTTGAAAGTATAATGTAATGCCGGTGCCGGTTCGTACCTGCACCACAACTTTTTTTGGTATCTTCTTCGAACTATTTAGGACGTTTAGATCCTGCCGTTTTCCTCCGGCGAAACCGAGCCTTTCCGGGAAACAACGAAAAATCTCTATGCCCAGTACCGGTGTGTCTGGATAAACGTTCGTTCTGCTTTGAGGATCTCACGGTAAAAAGCATCCCCATCTGAAAGGGTAGCAAGAATCCGTGATGCATTCTCTGGTCCCACCCCCCGTGCCGAGAGCGCGATAACTGCTTTTTTTCCGCTTGAGAGTACGATATTTGCATTCCTGAGCAGGCGCTGTTCGATTGCCCGCTCCTCCTCAGATTTCTTCTTCTTTGCGATTATGTCGTAGGAATCGGCTTCATAGGGTTTGATGGCGGCTATAAGTCTCGCGCCGCACTTGGGACACTGGGGGATCTCCGGTACGCGTGAAACAACTGTCCTGCTCTTCCAGTTCCGGCAGTTCATGCAGGCAAGGATAACCTCATCCTGTTCAAGCCTTCGTTTCAGGGTGGCAAGGACAGCCTGATCCGCAGTCGGCGGGGGAATCTGGTCACGGGAGGAGAGGATGCCGTCCGCCCCGATAATCGAGTGGGGGCCTATGGCGATCTCGATTTCCCCGGTTTTAATGAGGTTTACAATGTGGGCTGCTGCATCCACATCCATGTAACCGGACAAAAGCTCGCGGTATGCTTCCTGCTGGACAACCGTATTATCGAAATAGTCAAGCAACCGCTGGATGCTTATTCTCTCATAATCGGCATCAGGGTCAATGGCGCCGAATTTTTTTGCGATCTGCACCAGTTTCCATTTGAAAAGAGCCGTTCGTTTGAGAGCGAGCCTGAGTATGCCTGGCATATGCGCGGATTCAAGGGAGATAAGGAAATCGCGGATATCAGCGGCACGAACATCAAATGGCAGGCGCAACAGGATCCGGTATGCATCCAGTTCTATCCCCACGGTAGTCCCGTACCGTGCCGAGATCAGGATAGACAGTACGCGCGCTAACGCTTCGTTAGCTTTGTGGCCGGCGCAGACATTGCAAACAACGCCGTCATCGATATTCTCGAGCGTAATAAGCCGGTCTGTCGGGATTTTGCACCGGTTCTTCTCCATCTCGGAAAGGATATGGGCGGCAAATGCGATGCTCTCTTTTTCTTTAGTATACTGCCCGGTAGTGCGTTCACGCCGTATCGCTCCGACCTCCCGGGCAACGGCAAACGGGACCGGTATCTGTTCACCCTCCCATGAGGGGAGTTCACCAATTGCTTTTTTTGCCGGTTCGACGGTGAGACGGCCTTCGTTTATTTCAAGTACCCTCCAGAGTTGGCCTTTGGTAATAAAGACCGCCCCGGTATGTACCCATCCCACAACAAATGATTCGTCAAGGGTCCCTACGGTCCGCCGCGAGACCATGTCAAAGACCGGGATTTTGCGTTCATCATGGATCATCGAAAGGTTACCTGAGAGATAACGCCGGGCACGGGCGGTAGTGATGATCCGGCTGCCATCGATCCTTATGAGCCGGTGCTCTTCGAGCTGTGAACAGACGTCATCAAGAAGCTTGTCATCACCTGAAAAAAGGGAGGTACGACCGATAATATTCCGGATCCGGGACCGTTCAATCTCGCCGTACTCTACGGCAATTGCCGCAACCTGGTTTGCAAGTACATCCGCGGCGTGTGCATCTGGTATCACCGGTTCGATCTCGTTTGCCTGAGCGCGACGTGCAATGACCTGGGACTCCAGCAGGTCATCGAAACCGGTGGCAAGGATCGTGCCACGGGAGATGGTGTTGAGCTGGTGTCCGGCCCTTCCCACTCTCTGTACAAGCCGGGCAACCTCACGGGGTGACCCGAACTGGATAACGTGATCAACCCTGCCGATATCGATCCCGAGCTCCATGGACGAGGTACAGATAAGGGTTCGGATCTCGCCTTTTTTGAACCGGTCTTCGGCGTCGATGCGTATCTCTTTTGAGAGAGAACCATGGTGCACTTCAACGTCTCCCCGGGAAAACAGGGCATGACCTAGTGCCTCCGCAGTCACCCGGGTGTTAACAAAAACAAGCGTCGAACCTTCCCGTTCAAGTGCTTTTTCAAGTGCCTGTACCTGGTGCTTGAAGTCGTCACCGACAAAACTGACGGATATATCCAGTTGTTTTGCAACTGGTACCTGCACGACTTCGCAGGGGCGCGAACCGCACAGGAACCGGGCAATCGTCTCCGGGTTCCCTACGGTCGCGGAAAGACCTATCCTCTGGAACTCGCCGGCATATTCAGCGAGCCGTTCAAGCGCGACTGCGAGTTGTACGCCTCGCTTGCTTGCCGCCATCTCATGGATTTCATCGATTACTACAAACTGCACCTGTTCGAGATGTTTGCGCAGTCTTTTCCCCATAAAGAGTGCTTGGAGCGTCTCCGGCGTTGTGATGAGCAGATCCGGAGGTGACAGGGCTTGTTTACGGCGTTCGTTGAGCGGAGTATCGCCATGACGGACACCGACAGTAAGACCAAGCTCGCCGCACCACCATTCCATCCGGGCAAGGATATCCCGGTTGAGTGAGCGTAAAGGTGTTACATATATTGCCTTGAATCCCCCGCCCGGTGGCATTTTCAGGAGTTCATCAAAGACCGGAAACATTGCGCTCTCGGTTTTTCCCGTACCTGTTGGGGCAATCAGGACGAGGTTTTTCTTTTTAAGGATAAGGGGAATTGCCTGTTCCTGTGCCGGGGAAAGTCGCAAAAAACCTCTTTTCCTGATGCGTTCACGTACCTGACTCCCGAGCAGTTCAAGCACCATGGCGACTTACCCCCGGCGTCGTATTTGTATCATCATCTTTGAGGAACATCGAAAGCGGACCGATGTAGGATCCATCGGCGAGGATTATCTCTGCATCATCCTGTCGCATGCACCGGGAGACCGGTGAGAATGGATCGCGGGCTATCTTGACGATATCATAGCCGGCGATCTCGTTAAACGCAGGCACAAACAGGGCCCTCGCCGGGCCGCTTCCTGCAGGTAAGTCAAGGCCAAGTGCCACGGTGTCGATGGATGCCCGCAGGTATGCCGGTGCCTGGAGGGAGCAGCCCACCTGATCGCGCAGGTTTACCTGAGGGTGATGATGACCGGTTATGAGGAGATGACCTCCCAGGTGCGCAGCTGGGTACGTGTGGCCATGGAAGTATGCGATATCGTCAATAACCGTTCCTTCTTTTGGCTGGAGCTCGCCCTCTTTGAGGAACCGCTCGATACCAATGTCGTGGTTTCCCGGGAAAACAAGAATAGGGATACGGCTGCGTATGGTGTCGAGAATTCCGGGGATTTCTGCCCATTCCTGCCAGGTAAGCGAGGGAATGCTGTGCTTTACATCCCCGAGGAGGATAAGCCGGTCCGGCTTAGTCACTTCTACGGTCTTCAAAAGCCGGTCAAGACGTTCTTTGCTGTGACTCCGGAAATGAAGACCATGTGCAGCAAGATCGGCTTCAATTCCGAAGTGAAGATCGGCAACGATAAGCATGCGCTCAGTGTTTTCGATAACAAGCGCCGGGCCGTCTTTGACAAACTCCAGTCTCATAATAGTTTTACATATCCTTTCTGGGGCTGGTAGCAATCGTCGTTGGTTACCAGGGTTTCGATCGCGGCAAGAACTGCTGCCTGAGTATACCCTAAAGATATGCCCTCGTCGATCACGTTCTGGACAGCAATGCCCCGGGGACCGCTTTTTGCACAGATTATCTCCATAATCTTTGCACTTATGTCGTTTTCAGTAACAGCCGATTCAACGGTGGTTGATGGGATACCGGAGAGCGCACCTTCTATCATTGCAACCATAGTGCTGATCTGCTCCCGGGTGAGATTGTAATGCCGGACCACTTGATCAGCCTTTGCATCACCTGATTGTCCTTCCAGTGCGGCGAGCAGGATCTCGAGCCGGTCAAGCATCATGTCTGCTGTGATGACGATCCAGCGGTTGCGGATTGATTTATCGATTTCCTGGATATGTTCAGGTCTGACAGAGATGTCCCAGATCCCGTTCTTGCGGTATAACCGGGCTGTTCCGGTAACAGCCACGAATGATGGTACCGGAACTGTCCGGATCTGTTCCATGACCGATCCTCGCCGGCCTCCGGTAACCAGGTCAAACGCACCGGTAGGATCGGCAAGCCGGCAGTAAAGTACATCGGCGCTCTCAGTGATCTCGGTAAGCGCCCCACACAGGTAGACGGATCGGCACCATGCCCCGCTTGGAGTCACGACCCATGCTGTGCTACCAGAATCTTTGTCTGGAACGGCAAGGGTCGATCCGGAAAAATCTCTGGCAAAAACGCGGGCTGCACCTTCCATAGTTGTGATAATTACTTGCAAAAGAGATGTATTCAAAGTATAGGAGTTGATAATCGCGTCTTTAAGATACTGGTATTTCCAGGATTTCCGGAAAACTATCCTTCTTTGGTAAAGAATTACCTTATGGGTGCCTAGGGGTGTTTGAGTGCGGGGTTCAGTGCCGATGCATTCGCGTACGCTGCATTTGCAGCGGCAGTTTCTCCGAGATCCTCCAGAGCATTTGCCTTATTGTAATAGGCAATGGCACGCAGGTTTGTCAGGTTCCCGGTTGCATTAATGGCGACGTTCGCTGCATCAATTGCATCATTATAGCGGCCCAGTTCTACAAGAATTCCTGCCCTGTTCGATTGGATTATAGGTATAAGAGAACTGATATTCAGTGCAAGCGCCTCATTTGCTGCTGTGAGTGCATCCTGATAATTCCCGGCATTTGCGAGGTCGACACTTTTCGAGTACAGTGCCCCGGCTTGGTTAAACGGTGTTGTGTTTGCTGATGTATTAGCTGCAGTTGCTCCCTGTTTTATTATAACAAAACCGGCGACAATTACAATGCAGATGATAACAACAATCCCGACTGCAAGGATATAACTTTTCGGTATCCTCTTCGAAGATTTCGCTTTGCCGGGTTTGCTTTTCTTGCCGCTCATAGCTTAAAAGAAGGCGATTTTGAAGATTAATACTTCCGCCTCATTGCAAAGGCAAACGCCGCTATACCAAGGCCCAAGATGGCGATATATTCAGGCATTGGAGAATAGGTGGTCTTTTTTGGGATCACCGTTGCTGTTGGTTGGATGGTTGACGCCACCGTCGTGATCGGTGTCGCAGGTGTTGTTGCGGCAGGTGCAGTAACGGTTGGCAGGACCGTTGTCGGTATGGCGTAAGCAGCGACAGTAAAAGTGATTGTTTTATCCCCGCTGGTTACGTTTCCTATCGCTGTCTCATTGGGATAACTATCACTCATTCCGTCGAGATTCTGGGAGACAATAAACGTGTACGTCCCGGCTTGATACACCTTACTTCCGTCAGTAGATATTGCATTACGGTACCATGACGGGCCATCGGTCCATATATAGGGTGACGAGGTTATGATCGGATTGTTGTTGAACGGGAGGATCCTTGTTGTCGGGTTTCCCACATTTCCGGTGAAGATATGGGGAATATTATCTCCTGATGGTGAGGTGAGCGTAACC
>Ga0326728_10017816_pt1 | contig 14130 bp, 13 predicted proteins | sample MB3enrmetagenome_FD_207602 | JGI IMG/M metagenome (GOLD analysis project Ga0326728, IMG submission 207602) | Lab enriched peat soil microbial communities from McLean, Ithaca, NY, United States - MB31MN | ecosystem: Environmental > Terrestrial > Soil > Wetlands > Peat | place: USA: New York...
GGTAGCCAGGCTCAAGCCGGGCCAGATTCAATATGCGGGCCTGCTGTACGGCCACGGCGGGTTTGTGGACGACATTCTGGTTCACAAGGTGGCCGACGACCACTACTTTCTCTGCGTGAACGCGTCCAACCAGGAGAAGGACTACCAGCACATCGTGGCGGCAAACCGCTGGGCGGCCGAGGTGGAGTTCGCGAGCGATCGTTACGCGCAGCTCGCGATTCAAGGTCCGCTGGCGCCGACCACGCTCCAGAAGCTGACCGCGGCCGAGCTGGCCGCCATCCGCCACTACAACTTTGTGGACGGCGAGGTGGCGGGCGCGCCCGCGCGGATCACTCGCACCGGATACACCGGCGAGGACGGTTTCGAGATCTATTTCGCGCCGGACGAAGCCCCGCGCCTCTGGGGCGAGGTGCTGAGCGCCGGCCGGGAATTCGGCATACAGCCCTGCGGATTGGGGGCGCGCAACACGCTGCGCCTGGAAGCCAAGATGGCGCTCTACGGCCATGAGATCAACGCCGAGATCACGCCGCTGGAGGCCGATCTGGCCTGGATCGTCAAGTTTGACAAAGGCGAGTTTCTGGGCCGCGAACGTCTCCTCGCCCAGCAGCGGGAGGGGATTCGGAGGAAGCTGATCGGCTTCGAAATGCGCGGGCGCGGCATCGGCCGCGACGGCTATGAAGTATTCATCGACGGCGCGCCGGCCGGTTGGGCGACCAGCGGCGGGCCGTCGCCTACATTGAACAAGAACATCGGGCTCTGCTATCTCCCCGTCGAGATGGCCCGCGTCGGACAGACCATCCAGGTTGCGATTCGCGGCCAGCTCGTCGAGGCGGTAACGGTCCCAACACCTTTCTACAAGCGAGCGAAATGAGCACATATCCGGAGGAGTTCCGCTACACGAAGGACCACGAGTGGGTGCGCCTCGAAGGCGACGTCGCCACGGCCGGCATCACCGATCACGCCCAGAGCGAGTTGGGCGAGATCGTCTACGTGGACCTGCCCAAGGTGGGCGCGCGCGTCGAGCAGGGCCAGGTCATTGGCTCCGTCGAGTCGGTGAAAGCGGTGTCCGACATTTATTCGCCGGTCTCGGGCGAGGTGCTGGAAGTGAACGAGCAGCTCGGAGAGTCGCCGGAGAAGCTGAACCAGGATCCCCACGGCTCGGCCTGGCTGATGAAGGTGCGCCCGAGCGCGCCTGGGGAGCTGAGCGGCCTGATGTCGGCGGCGGACTATCGGAGCTACGTCGGCGCGGAGGACTGACGCCGGTGCGCTATCTTCCCAAGTCCGATTCCGAACGCCGCGAGATGCTGGCGGCTTGCGGAGCGAGTTCGCTCGAGGACCTGTTCGCGCACCTGCCCGAGGAGGTCCGCCTGCAGCGGCCCCTGGCGATCGAGCGCGGCTTATCGGAGTACGAGATCCTCGACTACTTCCGCGAGCGCGGGGCCCAGAACGCCTCCGGCGGCGCCTGCTTCCTGGGCGCGGGCGCGTACTTCCACTACCGCCCGGTGCTGGTCGATGCGGTGGTTTCCCGCGGCGAGTTCCTGACCTCCTACACGCCTTACCAGGCGGAGATCTCCCAGGGCACCCTCACCGCCATCTTCGAGTTCCAGACCATGATGTGCCAGCTCACCGGCATGGACGTGGCCAACGCCTCCATGTACGACGGCTCGACGGCCGTCGCCGAGGCGGCCATGATGGCGGCGCGCATCACCGGGCGGAAGCGGCTGCTGGCGGCCCGCACGCTGCATCCGGAGTATCGCGAGGTGCTCGCTACCTACGCCCGCAATCAGGGGCTGGAGGTGGTGGAGTTCGGCTACCAGCCGGCCAGCGGAGCGCTGGATCTCGAAGACCTGGAACGCAAGCTGGATGCGGCCACCTCGGCGGTGATCGTGCAATCGCCAAACTTCTTCGGCATCGTCGAGAGTGTGAACGCCGCCGGGGAGCTGGCGCACCGGGCGGGGGCGCTCCTGGTGGACGTGTTCACCGAAGCGGTATCGCTCGGATTGCTCGCGCCGCCGACCGGCGCGGACATCGTGGCCGGCGAGTTGCAGTCCTTCGCCATTTCGCCCAGCTTCGGCGGGCCCTACGCCGGCATCCTGGCCACGCGCGAGAAGTACATCCGCCAGTTGCCGGGCCGCCTCGTAGGAGAGACGGTGGATACGCGCGGAAACCGCGCTTTCTGCCTCACGCTTGCCACGCGCGAGCAGCATATCCGCCGCGAAAAGGCCACTTCCAACATCTGCACCAACCAAGCCCTCGTCGCCCTGATGGCGACGGTGTTCATGACGGTTTACGGCAGGCGGGGTCTGCGGGAGCTGGCCGAGCAGAATCTGGCCAAAGCGCATTACCTCGGAGGCAAGCTGCCGTTGCGTTTCTCCGGCCCGTACTTCAACGAGTTCGTCGGCACGGTGGAGGATCCCGCCGCCCTCAACCAGGCGCTTCTCGAACGGAAGATTGTGGGCGGCCTGCCGCTCGCGCGCTTCTATCCGGAACTCGGCGACGCGCTGCTCGTCTGCGCCACCGAAATGGCCCGGCGCGAGGATATGGACGCCGTAGCGCGGGTCTGGGAGGGGGCGCAATGATCCGCAAGGCGCGCACGCACGTGAATCAGAACGAGCCGCTGCTGTTCGAGCTGAGCTCGCCGGGGAAAGTGGGCTATCAACTGCCCCCCTTGGACGTGCCGCCGGTGGACGCCGCGGCGGCGCTCGGCGCCCAGAACGTGCGCGGCGAGATCGAGGATTTCCCCGAAGTCAGCGAGGTCGAGGCGATCCGCCATTTCACACGCCTCTCCACCTGGAACTACTCCATCGACCTGGGCATGTATCCGCTCGGCTCCTGCACCATGAAATACAACCCGCGCATCAACGAACAGGTGGCGCAGGTGGCGGGCCTGGCCTGGGCGCATCCCTACCAGCCCGAAGCCCTGGCCCAGGGCGCGCTCGAGATCATGGCGCGGCTGGAGGCGGCGCTGGCCGAGATCACCGGCATGGACGCCGTCACCTTGCAGCCGGCCGCCGGCGCGCACGGCGAGTTGACGGGCATCCTGGTGGCCCGCGCGCTCCTGGCCTCGCGCGGCAATCCGCGTCGCACGGTATTGATTCCGGACTCGGCGCACGGCACCAACCCGGCCACCGCGGCCATCGCGGGCTACGAGGTCCGCAACATACAGTCCAACGGGCGCGGGATGCTGGACGTCCCGGCGCTGGCCCGCATCGTCGACGAGGACGTGGCCGCGCTGATGATCACCAATCCCAACACGCTGGGGGTATTCGAGGAGAACATCCGCGCCATCGCCGGGATTCTCCACGACAAGGGCGCGCTGCTCTACATGGACGGGGCGAACATGAATGCGCTCGCGGGCCTGGTGCGCCCCGGCGACAACGGCGTGGATGTGATGCACCTCAACCTGCACAAAACCTTCTCCACGCCGCACGGGGGCGGCGGTCCGGGCGGCGGCCCGGTAGCCGTGAAGGCCGAGCTGGCGCCGTTCCTGCCCATTCCGCGGCTCAAGCGCGCGGCGGATGAGTGGACGCTGGACTACGAGCGGGGGCAATCCATCGGGCGCGTGCGCGCCTTCTATGGCAACTTCGGCGTGCTGGTGCGTGCGCTGGCCTACATCCTGGCCCACGGCGGAGAGGGCCTGCGCAACGCGACGCTGGACGCCGTGCTGAATGCCACCTACATTCGCAAAGGGATCGAGGCCGACTACGAAATCGCGGCCCAGGCGCCCTCCATGCACGAATGCGTCTTCAGCGACGCCCGCCAGGCTGCGCGCGGCGTACATACCGGCGACATCGCCAAGCGCCTCATCGATTACGGCTTCCATCCCTATACCGTCAGTTTCCCGATGATCGTGCACGGCGCGATGATGATCGAGCCTACCGAATCGGAGAGCAAGCGCGAGTTGGACCTGTTCATCGACGCGCTGGTTTCGATCGCGCGCGAGGTGGAAGAAGACCCCGAGACGGTGCTCAAAGCCCCCCACTCGACCCGCATCACCCGCGTGGACGAAGTCCGTGCGGCCCGCAAACCGGTTGTCCGCTGGCGGCCGGCGGGGTAGCTACTTGAAGCCGATGCCCTTCAGCACCACGCCGAGGTCGCGCACGTCGCCGGGCACGCGGAAGGTGCGCTCCACCTCCAGCGTTACGTTGACGAATCCCGAGGCAGCTTCGAACGGGCGCGAGGAGCGCAGCGTGTACTCGCCCGGCCCGGGGAAGGTCTCGTCCGCCACCACGTTTCCGTTGACCAGCAACTGAATGTGCCGGGCGGGCGCGTTGTCGGGAATGTAGAAGGTGGCCTCCAGCGCCAACGGGCGGCTGGGCGCCTTCAGCGCGACCACGGCGCGGCGGTCGGTCCAGCGCCAGGCGTCCGATTCCAGACTGCCGAGTCCGCTCACGATGTCGTACTCCGCCTCGGTCGCGTTCATGGGGAGATAGCTCAGCGTCGGCTGCCGCTCGGCGACCAGTTCGGCGCGCACGCGGTCGATCGGTTTCGTCGAAATGTCGAAGGGACGCAAGCCGGCGGCGGCGCTGGAATAGCCGGAGCGCGAATCCAGGCCGATCAGACGGAGCGGCAACCAGGAAGAGATTGGTCGTTCGGAAAGCAGCTTGCGAGGAGCCTTCCCCGGCTGGGAAATGCCGCCCAACTCACTCGTGATGACCAAGTCGCCCACGCGCAATAGCGTGTTCCGCTGGAGAGGCAGCGCGCCTTCGGCTTCCGCGTAGTAGCGCAAGCCCCACTCGCCGTCGATCCAGGTGCGGTGCGCCGCCATGTCGCCGCGTACGCTCTCAATAAAGCGCCGGTAGCCGTTCCAGTGCTGGTAATTCGCGCTGGCCAGGGCCAAGCCGACCAGCAAACTGGCCATCGCGCCGCCGGCCAGGAGCGCGGGCCGCTTCTCCAGCCTGCGGGCGACCAGAATCGCGAGCGGCGCGGCGATCGGAAGCAGGTAGCGCGCCGAGCCGGCGAAGAAGATGGCTAGCGCCAGCCCGAAGAACAGAACGATCCACAGGGCCAGGAAGCGCTCGTCGGGGTCGTCCGTTTTGGCGGCAGTGCGCGCCGAGGCGAACAGTACCAGCGCGCCCACCCCCCAGGAGACCCAGAACAAAGGGCTCGAATCCACGAACGCGAGCGCACACGCAGCCGCCACCAGGAACGCCGCCGCCCACTTCGGTATCCGGAAAAAAGCCAGCGCCGCCAGCAGCGGAAAGACCAGCCAGCCGGTGTGGACGGTGAGCGCCGCGGCGTTATGCAGCTTAGCGGTCCAGCTCTGAAATCCGTAAGTGTGGAAGTAGCCCGAGAGCACGCTCGCCGGCAGCACGCCCCCCGTCAGCCGCTCCCAGAGTTGCCACCCGAGCAACTTGGCGGGCGCTACGCCGAGCGCGATCCAGGCCATTTTCCAGGGCACGCGGCGGGCCATTAGATAGGCCCCTAGCACCAACACCAGCGCCACGCTTTGAAAGGCCTCCAGCGCCGCCAGCGCCATGACAAAAGCGCTCGCCGCCAGCGCCCACACGGAACGCCTGTCCACCGCGCGTACGAATAGCGCGATCGCGGCCATCCAGAAGGCCAGGAACGGCAGGTCGGCTTCGAGCGACGTGCCATTGATCACGAACGCGGGAGCGCACAGGAACAGCAGCGTGGCCGGCAGCGGGTGCGGCGAGAAGCGCCGGGCCAGCGACAGCATGGCCAGCGCCGCAACGAGCGAGAAGACGATGTAGGCCGCGTGGTAGGTGCGTTCGGAAATGTCCCCGGTGACCGCCAGCAGGCCGGCCAGCGTCCAGGTGTTGAGCGGCGGATGCGGGTGCCCGCGCATGTCCACCATTTCGCCTCGGAACGCGTAGCGCGCGCTGTGCGGGTGCAACGGGTCGATCTGGGCGTACTGTGCGCCCGCCAGGTAGTTGACGTCGTCGCCCTGTATGGCCTGGTTGAGAAACGGAAGGCGCAGCATCAGGACGAACAGCAGGCAAACCAGCTCCGGGACGCCGCGTCTATTCATGGCCGCCCTCCAGCAACTCGAAATAGCCGATCTGCCCGTGGATCCCCTGGTCGGGCCGCGCCACGTCTCCACCGCCGTACCAGACGCGAACCACGCCCTCGCGCAGCTCCACGGTCGGGTCGCAAACCACCTTGTGGTTCCACCCCGGGCCGCCCGAAAACACCGCCGTTTTGCCCACGCGCTCCCAGGAGACGCCGTCGCCGGACCGCGCCAGACCGATGCGGCGTTCTTCCCGCAGGTCGCGGCCGGTGTAGAGCATCCAATACCAGCCGCCTTGCACCCACACCGCGGGCTCGCCCAACCCGGCTTCGTCGAACGCGCCCGGCTCGCCCAGCTCCAGGATGGGATTCCGGCGCAGCTTGGTCCAGTGGATGCCGTCGCTGGACCGTGCGAGGCCCAGCCGTTGCCGCCGCGCGCGATCCTGCCCCAGGTAGAACAGGTACAGCGTCCCCCCGTACTCGACCACATACGGATCGGCCACGCCGCGTTCATCCCAACTGCCGCGCGGCCCAACCTCCACTACCGGCCGCGGCTCCTTCCGCCAGTGCCGCCCGTCGGCCGACCGCGCCAGTCCGATGCGTGGCAGGCGGCCAGCCTGGTACCAATAGAGGAACTCGCCATTGCGCACCACGAGCGAACCGTTGGCGGCGATATAGTCGCCTTCCCAGGTGGCCGGGTCCGGCGACAAGACGCGCCCCTCTTTCGCCCACGCCAGTCCGTCTTTTGAGGTGGCGAGCCCGGTGCGCCAGGTCTTGCCATCGTAGCCGGAGTAGAGGTTGTAGTACAGATCCTTCACGCGGACGACCGACGGGTTCAGCGCGTCGGAAGCGTCCCACTCGCCCGGCGCGCCGCGGCCCAGCACCGGGACGGCCGACGGCTCGCGGACGCGCCAAGCGATCGAGCGCCAGGCGCCTTCGGGCGGCGGCAACGTGAAGTCCGCGTACCGGCCGCAGCCGGCCAGCAGCAGAACCGCCAACGAGATCGCCGCCACCAGGGGTTTCGTCACGCCACTCCCAACCATACAATAGCTTCGAGCACCGCCGCGACCGTCAGGTTCCCGATCGGCTCGCCGGCCCGGGCGGTCGCGACCACGCGAACGCGCTCGCCGCGCGGCGCCCAAATGGCCGGGTCCATCGGGCCGAACAGGGCCACCGCCGGCGCACCCGCCGCAGCCGCCAGGTGCGTGATTCCCGAATCGTTTCCGATGTAGATCGAAGCCCCGGCCAGCCAGCAGGCCAGTTCGTAGAGATCGTCGATGCGAACGGCGTTCTCGAGCGCCTCCTCGCTTCCGGCGCACCAGCGCAACGGCAGGCGGGCCTCCAGCACGCGGGCCAGTTCCCGATAGCGCTCCAGCGGCCAGTTCTTCCGAGCGCTGCCGGAAAACGGATGGATTACGGCGAACCCGCCCGGCGCGCTTGGGCAGAGAATCCGCGGAACGGCCGGCTCGTTTCCGCCGCCCACCTGGCGCAGATAGAAATCCGCCGCATGGACTATCGCGCCGCCGCTCGCGGCCGGAAGGGCGGGGAAGAATTCGAAGGCGAGCCCCGCCACCGCCGCGCGGAATTCCGGACGATTCGCTCCGTACCAGGAGACGATGGAGTCGAAGCCGGCCAGCGTTTCGAGTAGCTCAAACGGCGGTTCGCGCCCCGGAATGCCCACCAGGTCCAGCCCGGTCGAGGCAATCCCCCGCACGCGGTCGGCGAACCGGACCAGCGGCGCGTTCTGGCTGGCCACCCAAACTTCGGTGTAGTCCGAACGCAGGAACTGCATGGCCGGCAGCGCGCAAATGCAGTCGCCAATGGCGCCCGGACGGATGATGAGGCGTCGCAAGGGAGGTTACTGGATCTCGTACGGCAACCGGATCTCCAGCGTGACCGGCCGGTAGCAGGTGTTGTGGCTGCACGCCTGGTAGCGCAGTTTGCCGACGAGCACGCCTGGACCGGGCGCCGCATTCGCCTCGCTCCGGAATCGCGTCAGAATCTGGAAGTCGCCGGTGAACACCGAGAGCGGCTTCTCCGAGAACTCGTACTTCTGCATCTCAGGCTTCGGATACACCACCTCGACGGGCGACAGCGCACCGGCTTCCCATTTCAGGCTGATCGGAATCAGGTAATCCTCCGCCGGCGCGTTGCTGTTGACGTGATAGCCGCTCTCGACGTGCACCGCCAGCTTGGCCTCCGCCTCCCCGCCGCGCCGGACCACCAGCTTCGCCGGCGTTTCCACCATAAGGTGGTTACCTTGCGCGAGCGACAAGGGTTGGCTGGCCAGCGCCGCGACCGCCATGAGCGTCCGGGCTGCCCTCCAGAAGTTGATTGACGTCTCTTTCATAACTGCTCTTACTCGCCAGGCCCACATGTATGGCCGCGATCCTCCCCTTCTGGTCGATGATGAAAGTCGTCGGCAGGGCCTCCACGCCGCCGTAAAGCTGCGCGATGGTGTTGTTGCCCATCACGACGCGGTAGTTGATGCCGGATTGCGAGACGAATGGCTTGACGTTCTCCCAGCCATCGTCGTCGGTCACAACGCCCACCACGGCGAACCCCTGGTCCTTGTGCCGCCGCTCGAATTCGATAAACCAGGGAATCTCGATCAGGCACGGCTCGCACCACGTCGCCCAGAAATTCAGCAGCACCACTTTGCCGCGATAGTCCGCGAGCCGGACCCAGCGGCCGTCGGCGTCCTTCAGTTCGAAATCGGGCGCCGGCTGGCGGGTAGCCACCGGCTTCAAGCTGGAAGCGCGTTCCGGACCCGAGCAGGAACACGCGCCCAGCGCCAGCAGTAACATCATCCAGGGGATAGCTCTTCGGCGCACCACGATCGCTTCAATTATACCGAACCGTAGTCCTCACACCCGAAGCGCGGCGCGACTTAGCAAAGGTCCAAACCACCGGCGGCGGTTCTCGCGAAAACGGCGCGCCAGGGTGAACTCCTCGTGCTCGCGCGCTCCGCCCAGCAGCCAAGCCGCGGAATCGCAAAAGCTCTCACACGCGTATTCGCGCCAGCGGCGGCTCCTGGCGGCGCGGTCCCCAGGGCCGAGCCGGCGCTTCCTGCCCTCCGCCGACCACCCCAGCTCGCCGCGCGCGCCCCTGCGCCACTCGCCCTCCAGCAGCGCTTCCCAGGAGCGCCTGAGCGGGTTGCCTGCGCAGCGCCAGACGAAGTGAAACACTTCATGCAGGAAGATGCGCGCGAACTCCATCGGCTGGTCCAGCAGCTCCGACTCCAGCACAATCTCCCGTGTGCGCAGAAACGACCCGGCGTGAACCGGCGCGCCACTCGATCCACCCGAGATCAGGTGGCCGTCCCGAGCCCGCAACTCCGGCGCGAGACGCACGCGGATTGGCCGTCCCTCCAGCGCGGGCGCGCGCCGCAGAATCTCCGCGAGCCGCCCGTTTAGTTCGACGGCTTCGGCGCCTCGGCCTTCGCGCCCGGAGCGGGCGACAATGCTGGCGCGGCCTGGACCGTCATCTCGATGCCTTCTTCTTTGACCGTGATGCTCTTTTGCTCCGCTGTGAGCCATTCCCTGAGACGCTGGTCCCTCATTTCAATCATGATGTTGGCCTGAACTTCTCCCAACGGCTGCGGGCCTAGCTCCTCGATCCGCAGCACATAGTAGCCGCCGGGCACGCGAACCGGCTCCGCCACTTCGCCGGCCTTGGCCGCGAAGATGGCCGATTTCAACGCACCGGGAATCGTCGTGTCCGATTTCCGGATGGTGCCGAAATCGCCGTCCTTTTCCACCGACTTGGGATCCCCGGAGTTCTCCTTGACCAGCTTCACGAAGTCCGCCCCGCCGCGAATCTGCTTCAGCAGATCCTGGGCCTTGGCTTTGGCCTCGTCCTCGGTCATTACCTTCTTGCCCTGGTCGTCGGGCTTCGAGACGGGGGCGGTGCTGAAGGGGAGGTAGATCGCTTTCACCTTGGCCTGCATGAAGCGGTCCTTGTTGGTGTCGTAATACTTCTGCACCTCCTCCATGGGGATCTGGATCTCGGTTTGACGCTGTTCGATCCGGGCCTGGGCCAGCACCTGTAGCCGAATGCCGTTGAGTTGCTCTCTCCAAGGGCTATTCCGATCCAGCTTGGCCTGCTCGGCAGCCATCGCGAGGCGCTTCAGCATGCCGTATTGAGTCAGAAGCCGCTGGTGGTCCTTGAGAAAAGCCTGTTGCGCCTGGGGAGGCAAGACCGCCAGAAACGCCTGCAGGTCGCCGGCCGTCACCGGCTTGCCATCTATGGTCGCGACCAGACGGTCGGGCGGCATTTGCGGAATGGGCATGACCGAAGCAATGGGGATGGTCTGAGAGCCGACCTGGACCGGAGCGGCCGCCTGCGCCGCATTGGCCGGCAGGGTCGAACTCTCCGCCGCGGCTTTCGCGGCCGCCGCGGCGGCCGCCATCGGATCGGGCTTCGGGGCAGGCGTTTGCGCCCACGCAGCAGCCGCCCACAGCAGGGTAAACAGGACACAAATTCTCATGGCGAAGATTCCTTAGGTTGGAGTAACTTGCATTCTAACATGTAGCCCCGGGGACCGTCCTACCTCCAGCGCGAGACCCAGCCGCGCGCGGGCACCTTAAACGCCGCGCCGTTCAGCTCCACCGCGGCCTCCTGGGCGCCGAAGTTCTCCACCACATAGCTCCCGTCGGCGAACAGGTACAATCCCACCTCGTTCGGGCCGTGGAAAGTGGTATTCAGCGGCTGAAGCAGCGGGGCGCGGATGGCCTCCAGTTCCTGCCCGCCCAGGCGGAGCAGCGACTTGGGGTCTCCCTTCACCGGCAGAATCCGCACGTTGTGCCCCTTCAAGACCTTAGGATCGAGATGCTCCGCCAGGCTGTCGGTGATCAGCGTGGGCCGCCCGGAGGTGATGTACAGGGTCAGCTTGAGGATGAGGTCCGGGTCCTTCAGCGCTTGCGCCGAGAAGAACGCCGCCGGAGCCTCCTCCGGAAACCGGTCCGTGGGCAACAGCGGCAGCCCCAGCATTCCGGCGTAGCCGAAGACGTACGGCTCGTTTTGGCCGTAACTGTTGGCCGGTTTATAGGCGGCGATCCCGACCGCCGTGCGCAGCCGCATCTGCTCGGCGGTGGCCAGCAACTCCGGAATTCCGGCGCGCAGCGCCTCCACGTCGGCCGGGCCGTTGTCGCGTCCCAGGGCGCCATAACAGAACAGCATGCTTTCGCGCGCCCCAGCGAGCACGGTTTGCCGCGCCTGCTCCAAGTAGGTGGGCGGCGTGGTCCTCAGCGGATCGTACCACCCGCCGCCGGTCTTCTTGCCGCCCAGCGCGCCCAGCCAGCGCATGATGAAGTACGCCTGGTAGGGCACGCTTCCGCCTCGGTCGCGGTCGCGCGTCTCGGTACCCACCCAGATCTTGTCGAAGTCCGCCGTCTCGCGCGTCACGTCGTAGCCGGCTTCCTGCAACCGGTCGTACCATTCCGGGTACTTCAGGATCACCCGCACGTAGCGGTTCACCCGCCTGGCCGGAGCCAGGATTCGCTCCCGCGAGAGCCGCCACATCAGCTCGCGGCGGTAGTCTTCCCAGGTTTGCCCCTCCACGTGGAAGGTGCGGCCCGCCAGATTCACCGTCTGCAGCCGGCGCGCGGCGTCGCACTTCGCACAAGTGCAGTCGGTGAACCAGAAGTCGTCGATCATGATCTCGTTGAACAGCCCCGCCGCGTACTCGAAGATCGATTGCACGCGGTTCTGGGTCGTGAGATCGGTGTAGCAGGAGATCGGTTTCCACCCCGTCGACGGCTTGCCCACCTGGGTGGTGGTGACGCAACCGGAAACCTCGAATTCGGCGGCGCTAAATCGCTCCTTCGCCTTCTCCAAGGTGGCCCGCTCGGCCTGGTAGCCATCCCGAAAGGTCTCCAGGTAGACCTTGGTCACGCCGGTCTTCCGGCACCAGTCGATCGCGGCGTCCAGGCCCGCGTCGTCCGAGAGGCGGTCGCGCACGTCCTGGGCCGTGAACAGGGTCGAGAACTGATGGACCAGCCGCTTGTCTTTGGCCAGTTGCCAAAGGTCCGCGGCTCCCGCCGCCTCGGCCGCCGCCAATCCCATCGCTAGCGCCGCAATCCAATAGGTACGCATGGGCGCAACCTACGCGAACAGTTCTTGCGCGCGCATCAACCGGTCCCTCACCCGTACGCCGTTGGGACACTCGATCGCGCACGACGAGCACTCCCCGCAGCGCACCGCGGCCAGCTTCCCGGCCACCTCCAGGAACCGCTGCCGGCCAAGTGGGAATTGCCCGTAGCCGTCCGCGTAGGTAAGGCACCGCAGCATATCCGATACCGGCAGGTCCCGCGGACATTCTCCGTCGCAGTGCCCGCACATCCGGCAATAGACCGGACGGATCTCCTCGGCGCGGGCGGCGAGCAGGCTCCCGTCCGCGTCCGAGAACGGCGCGGACATGGCCTGAAGATTCTGCTGGAGCTGATCGGCGTCCGTCATGCTCGGGATAGTGGTTGCGATGCCGGGGTTCTTCAACACCCATCGCAATGCCGCCGTCGGCATACCCTCGCGCCGCTGGCCGCCCCGCATTCCGCCGGCCATCACCTTCATGGCCACCATGCCGATGCCGGCCTGGCTCAGCTTGCCGATCGCCGCGTCCACCGCGCCGTCCTTCATGGTGAAGTTGTAGGTGGTGAGCACCACGTCCATCCTTCCGGCCTGGAGGACGGCCTCGGAGATCTTGGCCAACTGGTGCGTGCTCACGCCCAGGAAGCGAACCTTGCCCTGCTTCTTGGCAATCTGCTGCGCCTCCATCAGATCGTCGCTGATCGCGGCGGGCTTGTCCTTGGCGTGCAGATACCAGATGTCGAGGTAATCGGTGCCCAGCGTCTTCAAGCTGGTCTCCAGTTGCTCCAGGGCTCCGCTCTTGGTATCGGCCTCCGTCTTGCTCGAGAGGACGATGCCCTTCCGCCTGGCGCCCAGCGCCGCGCCCACCATCCGCTCGTTGTTGCCTTGCTGATAGATGCGGGCGGTGTCGAAGTAGTTGATGCCCAGGTCCACGGCTCGGGAGATCACCGTCGCATCGGAGGTGATCATGCACCCAAAGCCCACGCTGGAGACCTTCAGGCCCGTCTTCCCTAGTACGCGGTAGACGATGCCGCTGGCGCCGGCAGCCGCTTTGGCCTGGCCGAGAAGGCCGGGTAGCGCCAGCCCCGCGGCCAGAAAGTTGCGTCGAGAGGAATCTGAGTTCATGGTGGTTTCCAAGGCTCCTTGACCGAACCTGCTATTATCCCCGATTTCGGCGCTGGCCGCGCGGCGGGCCGCCTCCGGAGCAACCGGAGCGCCACATTAAACTCCCGGAACTTGCAGAACAAACCGGCGCCTCGAATCGTCTCATACGGAGAAGGCTGTTGCACGGCCCGCCACGCTGCACCGGCGCCGGTCGTCTTGCGACAGGGAAAAGGGGCTTCCCTATGAGCATCGCGTCTGAACGTGCCAAACTAGCCAGCCTCCGCGCCCGAACGGATCGGCAGTTGATTGGGCTCATCCGAAGCGAATTGGAGCGGGGCCTGTTCTTGGCGGACACGTGTTCCGCCAGCGACTGCCAGTGCGCCGGGCAACATCGGGCCGAGGTCGAGAGAGCCTACACCGACGCCCTGCGGCTGCTGCCCAGAATCGATGGCCTGAGCCAGGCGGAACGCCGCCGGATCGAGGCGCAACTCAGCCAACTTCGGGGAACGCTGGACACTCTGCCCGTCTCGACCCAGTCACGGGCGCGCTCCGCCGGCGCCTGAAGCCATTTCTCAGCCCGCGGGCCGGCGGTGTGCCCGGTCCGCACTCCGCTAGACGAGTGCCTCTACATTGACGCCGCCTTATCGAGAAGGTGGGCCGCACGTACAAGTACTAACCGACGCCATTCGGCAAGGACGTAGTCGCCGCCGGGCTGAAGCTTCGGGAACTCGTCGTCATTCCCCAGTTGGCCTTCGGCCACTTGGCATGACACCGAATTCCTGCCAAAACCGGTCAGAATTTCAATGTAGAGGTACTAAGGCCTTTCCCTCGATAGGTTCCCGCCGCGCACTCGAATACTGTTTAATCGCCGAAACCGCGGAACGGGACGATAAGAGAAACATCATGGTATATCTCATCCGGTTTGTGAAAGACGATCAAGGCCAAGACCTGATCGAGTACGCCCTGATG
>Ga0326728_10017817_pt1 | contig 14130 bp, 11 predicted proteins | sample MB3enrmetagenome_FD_207602 | JGI IMG/M metagenome (GOLD analysis project Ga0326728, IMG submission 207602) | Lab enriched peat soil microbial communities from McLean, Ithaca, NY, United States - MB31MN | ecosystem: Environmental > Terrestrial > Soil > Wetlands > Peat | place: USA: New York...
TACGACGGCCGCTACTGGCACAATTTTCTGACCAAGGACAGCGGGCTTCCCTCGAACTTCACCAACTTTGTGAAGGGCGTGGATGCCAATCGCGCATGGTTCGGTACCGACAAGGGACTGGCTTACTACGATGGCTCGAACTGGGCCGTCTATCGGCCGTCGCTCACGGACGGCAAGCCGGAGATGACAGTGCGCGATGCGGAAGGAAATGTTACGCCGGTCGATGTCACCACCGCGCCGGCTCACAACTACGTTCTCGGCATCGACCTTCAGGGCGACGACATTTGGGTTGCCACCGCCAAGGGGTTGAGCCACGGAATTCGCGAACAACAATAACAATAAGGACACAAGGAGCAGCATCATGAATGCATTTACGGATATTCTGGAAGCCATCGCACACGCGCCCATCCAAAAGCGCGCCATGACAAATCTTGGCGTGCTCAACGAGGCTTACGACTACGAGAAGCCCAGCTCGTTTTCCCGCGGCATGAGAATCGATATTGGCGACGTCACCATTTTGCTGATCTCGGGAACTGCCTCGATCGATGACAAGGGCGTGACCGTTCATGTGGGTGATTTCCGCGCCCAGATGAAGCGCACGCTGGAGAACATCACTGGCCTGCTGGAGGCTGAAGGCTGCACCTGGCACGACATCGTGCGCACCAGTTGCTACCTGCGCGATATTGACCGCGACTATGACGTTTTCAACGAAATGCGCACCGCCTTCTTCAAGGCTCAGGGGCTTGATCCGCTGCCCGCGTCCACCGGCATCCAGGCACATCTCTGCCGTCCCGACCTACTGATCGAGATCGAGGCCATCGCCATGTTCCGCACGAAAAAGGCCGCCGCCAGCAAGGAGTAATTCGTATGCGCAAGGGATGGTTGCCGGTTGCGGTTTGCGCGCTGGCCGCGTGCTGCGCTCCACGTGCGGTGGGGCAGGCGCCGGCTGCCGCGCCGTATTCGAGCCAGGAGACGGGACTAATCGCGAGCCAGAATGCGGCTCCGGTGGTGGTCACGGGCAAGGGAAAGTGCGAGTGTGGCGCGCATCCGCCGGGACCGCCCAAGGACCGTGTCGTCACGCCGTATGCGGGGGAACCGAAAGATCTAAGCCCCTACGAGAAGTTTGCGGCACCATACGATTTCAACTACATCCATCCCAACATCTACACCGGGGCGGCGCGGGATATTCCCGAGCCCAAGAACCTGACCGAGGTGCGCATCGGCTTTTTCGGGCCGATTGAGCACAACCCTGATTCGGTTTTTGGCCTGCGCATGCTGCACGGTGTGCAGTTGGCGATTGAAGAGGCCAACGCGCACGGCGGTTACGGCGGCAAGCCCTTCAAGCTGATGCTGCACAACGACTACGACAACTGGCAGGCGAAGGCGGTTTACGGCGATGACAGGCCCACCGATCCCACCATCTGGGGTTCGGCCTCGAATGAAGCCGTGAAGATGATCTACGACGATCAGGACTGGGCGATCTTCGGATCGATCAGTTCCGAGGCGACGCACATCATATTGCGTTTGTCGCTGAAGGCGGAGATTCCCATCGTCAACTCGGCCTCCACCGATCCGACCATTCCAGAGACCTACGTTCCGTGGTTCTTTACCGATCTTCAGGATGACCGCGTGCAGAGCCTCACGCTGGCTCGCCGCATCTTTACGGAACTCGGTTTGAAGCGGCTGGCAATTCTCAGGGTGAATAATCGCTATGGCCGTTTCGGGGTTCTCAAGCTGCGAGATGCCTCGCGGCGGTTGGGGCATCCGATTGTCATCGAGCAGAAATATCTGCCTGGCGATACAGATTTTTCGCAGCAGCTCAGGGTCATTCGCGGCTCGCGGGCTGACGCTATTGTGTTGTGGACGGATGAAACACAGGCGGCGCTGATTCTCAAGCAGATGCGTGCGGAGGGGATGAAGCAGCGCGTCTTTGGCGCGTATCGCACACTGGGCCCAACGCTGCTGGCCGAGGCTGGGCCTGCCGCCGAGGGTTTTGAGGCAGTTTTCCCGTATGATCCCACACGCAAGGATCCGAAGTGGATCGACTTCAATCAGCGCTTCGAGAAGCGCTTCAACGAGAAGCCGGAACAGTTTGCCTCGCTGGCCTACGATGCGATGAACGTGCTGCTCGATTCCATCTGCAAGGCGGGCCTGAACCGGGCGCGGATTCAGGATGCGCTGGACAATGTCGGTCAATATGACGGCGTGACCGGTCACATGGTCTTCGATCCCAACCAGAAAAATGTGACTCCCATGTATCTGGGGACAGTTCACAACGGCGCGATTACCTACCGGGTTGCAACGATGGAGCCACCAGCGGCGCCAGTAAGTTCAGCCGTTCCGAAGACGCCTCCCGCCCAAGCGGCGCCGGCCGCGGCGCAAGCGCCCTATGCGCGCGTGGGCGAGGATGGCGTGGATTTCGTCGGGCCACATCGCGCAGATGTTCCGGCTGGCCCGGTGCGCGTGGTTCTGTTTGGGCCTCATGCGGTTGAGATTTCACAATCGCCGGAGATGCAGGCGGAGCTGGCGGCGGAGGCGGCCAGGGGGCGCGAATGGAAGCTGTTGCCCGTGGGCAGCGACAAGAACTGGAGCGCGGCGGGCTGGCAGGTTTGGGCAGCCTCCGGCGATTTGGTTCACGCCATTATGGACGAGCATGCGCTGGCGATTGTGGCGCTGAATCGCGATGCAGCGCACCTAGCCGAGCAGCTGGCGCTCAAGACCTTTGTGCCGGTGCTGGCTGTGAGCAGCGACAAAACGCTGACTTCCAACAATGTTCCATGGATCTTTCGCGTGCCCGAGCAAACCACGCCGGTGTCTGCGCTGCGGTTGCTTGAAGCGGCCGCTGACCGCAGCGGGATGAATCCGGAGCGGCTCAGAAACGTGCTGGCCTCGGGGAGCGAGATCTCGGGAGTCGCTTTTTTGCCGACGGGCGAGCCGCGCGGCCGCGATTGATTTACTGGTCCGGGCCGGCTGGCGATTATCATTCTGCCCCTACGGGGCGTCGTATTCGTTTTGAACGCTTTCCCAGGATTGCGCTTCGCTCCATCCTGGGCTATTCTCGTTTCCTCCCTACGGGAGGGAAAGCGGCGTACCTATCACGGCTATAGCAGATTCAGAATTACTGTATAGGAGATTGATGCAGATGAGTGCCATTTTCCTCAAGAAAACGGTGCCTTGCACGATCCTTGTTACTCTACATCAATTCTGAATCTGCTCTATTCCTCGCCCAGCTCGTAGGCCAGGCCGAAGCGCCCAATCTGAATCAAGGATTTGTCGGCGGGAGGCCAGATGTGCAGGCTTTCCACGCGGTTTGAACCTGCTATGCGATGCGCGACCGCTGTGCCCACGAGCGCGCCCGTCGCGGCATGGTGGAAGTGAACGCTCAGCGCATCTTCCGCCTGCGCGCGCGTCCATCCAAAAACATATTCTCCTGGCCTGAGCGTGATTCCGCCGATGCGCACCGGCGCCTGGACAATCAGGTAATGCGAATACTTGCCTTCGGCGGAGTATCCGGCGGTAAGCAGCACGACTCCGGCGATGAAGTGGCCGCGGCTATTCACGATGCCAGAGGCGGTGCGCATCTCGGTCTCGATGTGTTCCTTTTCCACCGGCGCCCGTGCCGGAAGCAGGGAAGCAAGTTCCGCATCCGAGGCCTGTCGCCAAGCGCCCTTTTGCGCCTGTGCAAGCGGTGTGAGCAGCGAGAAAAGCATCAGAACAAATCCGGGAAGAAACAGTTTTCGTGTTAGGTTCTGGCTCATGGCTTTGGCTTTCTGAGGGATTCGAGTGTGACAATGCCGCGCTGAATGGCGGCCGTAGCGGCCTGCGTCCGATCTGTCACGCCCAGTTTGCCCAACATGCTGTTGATGTGCGTTTTCACCGTGGCTTCTGAAATCTCGAGCTCGGTCGCGATCTCCTTGTTGCTCTTGCCGCGCACGATCTGCTCCAGCACGTCGAACTCCCGTGGCGTCAGTTCTTCGGTGCCCATCCGCTCGGCCAGCTTTTCGGCGATGGCCGGCGGAATGTAAGATTTGCCGGCATCAACCGTGCGGATCGTAGCGATCAGCTCTTCGGAAGTCATGCCCTTCAGCAGATAGGCGCGCGCGCCGGCCTGCATGGCGCGATAGATGTCCTCGTCGCCGTCGTAGGTGGTGAGCACGATGAAGCGCGCTTGGGGCGTCTCCATGCGGATGCGCTCGATGACCTCCACGCCGCTCAGCCGCGGCAGCCGCAGGTCAATCAGCGTAACATCCGGCTGGTGCTTGCGAAATTGCACGATGGCCTCCACGCCGTCGGCGGCTTCGCCCACTACTTCCAGGCCGTCCACGACGCTCAGCAGCGCAACCAGTCCCTGGCGCACCACGTGGTGGTCTTCCACAACGAGTACGCGAATCGATTCCTTCGTCACGATTGCTCCTTTGCCGTTCCGCGTCTATTTTCGCGTCTCTCTTGGGGCCGCTGCCTGCAGCCGGACCGTGGTTCCAACCCCTGGCTCGCTTGTCACTTCAAGTGTTCCACCAATGGCCGCAGCGCGTTCTCTCATTCCTGTCAATCCAAAGTGTCCAGTTCCATTGTGCTCCGCAGCAGGCTCCGGCTTTTCGCTTGCCGCAAACCCGCGCCCGTCGTCCCGCACTTCCAATGCAACAGCGTCCGGCCCGTACTCCAACTGTACGAAGAGATGTTTTGCTCCGGCGTGCTTCTTCACGTTGTGGATGGCCTCCTGGGCGACGCGCAGATACTCCTGCTCCGTGCCCGGAGGCAAGGGCCGGTATGCGCCAAAGAGGCTGAATCTGGCTTCCAGTCCGTGGTTGCCTTCGGCCTCTACCATGCGGCGCAACCTGACTGGCAGCGTGGTTTCGCCGGAGTCCTGCGAGCGCAGCGCCCAAATGGATTGGCGCGCGTCGGCCAGCCCCTCGCGCACGTAGCCGCGGATCAGGTCCAGATGCTTCGTCGCAGCTTCCGGCTTGTTGTGGCGCAGCAACTCGGCCAGCACTTCCAGTTGCACGGAGATGCCGACGTAGCCCTGGGCGAGAGTGTCGTGAATTTCGCGCGCGATGCGGCTGCGCTCGCCCAGCACGGCGCGGAACTCGCCCTCCGCCCGGCGCAGACGCAAACGCAGCAGCAGCACGACAATCCCCACGAGGGCTGCCAGCAGCAACGCATAAAACCATATAGTTTGGTAGAAGTGCGGTCGCAGCTCGAAGGTCAGCGCGGCGCCCGCGGCGTTCCAGAGGCCGTCGTTGTTGGCCGCCTGCACGCGGAAGGTGTAGCGGCCAGGCGGAATGTTGGTGTAGTAGGCGGTGCGGCGCGTGCCGGCCTCGGTCCAGTTGTGGTCGAAGCCCTCAAGCATGTAGCGGTAGCGGACCTTCTGCGGCGCGATAAAGCTCAGTCCGGCAAAGTCGAACTGGAAATGCACATGCCCGGCTGGAATCCGCACGGGAGACGCTGCCCCAAGCAGAGGCTGGTCCACATCATCCACGGCAAAGCGCTCCAGCGCGACCGGCGGGGGAACGGCGTTTACCGGAAAGTGCGCAGGGTCCACCTCCACCAGCCCTTTGGGCGTCGCGAACCAGAGGTGTCCGTCGCGGGAGCGCCACGCCGAAGGATGGCTATTGGTGGCGGTTTCACGGGTGCGCAGGCCATCGGCGGCGCCGAACTCGATCCAATGTGAGCATCCGGCGCCTTGCATGGGCTTCCCGTTTCCGGCGCAATCGCAGCGGGCAATTCCGTTCGCGGTAGCAAACCACAAATGGCCAAGGCCGTCGTCCAGAATGGCGTGAATCGTGGTCTGACTGAGGCCGTTCTGCGTCTCCGCGGAAAAGCGCATCCCATTCCACAGGTTCCAGCCGTGATCCTGCGTGCCGATCAGCAGAGTGCCGTCGCTGCGAGCGAGGAGGGCCGTGATCACATTGCTGGAGAGGCCGTTCGCGGTTGTGTAGTTGGCAATCTTGCCGCCGCTCAGCCGCGAGAGGCCGGCCAATGTGGCCACCCACAGGCTGCCGCTGGAGTCGCGGGCCATTGCGCCCACCAGATCGCTGCCCAGGCCGTTCGCCTGCGTAAAAGTCTCCATGCGCATTCCGGCCAGCCCGCCAGCCGCGTTTGCCCAGTGCGTCAGTCCGCGCCGGGTGCCAATCCAGAGCGAGCCATCGGCATCGGCCAGCAGGGAACGGATAAAGTCGTCAGGCAAGCCGTCGGCTGAGGTGAAGGAGTCGATCTTGCCTCCGCGAATCCGGCTCAAACCGTCTGGCGTGCCCACCCAAAGATCGCCGTTGGGCGCGGCGGCCAGGGAGAGGATCACGTCGCTCAACAGGCCGTTGCGGACAGAGTAAGTGCGAACGGAGTCTTTCCCGGCCGCACTGCGGCGAATGGCATTCAGACCGTTTCCGCTGGTTCCCACCCAGAGCGTACCTGCACGGTCCTCGACGACGGTGGTGGTTGCCTCGGATGAAAGGTTCTCCCGCGCGCCAACGGTGCGGAAGCGCTGATCGCGCAGAATGTGCAGCCCGCCGGTCTCGGTCCCCGACCAGATGTTTCCTTCGCGGTCTTCCATCAGCGTCAACACCGACGCCGCGGCCAGCGGATCGGTGACTGGCAGGCGTTGGAGCTTGCCTTCGGCCCAACGAGCCAGACCGCCGTTGGTGCCAATCCAGAGCGCGCCTTCGCGGTCGGCAAATATCGTCTGAATCCTGCTCCCGGGCAACTCCTTACCGACCTCTAGCCGTCCTAGAACCAAATCCCAAGCGGCGTTCAGGCAATCACCACGTCCCAAAACGAGTGTGCTGTTATTGCCTACGGCAGTTACAGGGCCAGGAAGCTTTGCCAGAAACTTCAAGCCTTCCTTTGGTAATTTTGCTCGTGCTGCGACTTGCACCTTCAAAAGGCTATCGTCAAGAACTAATGCGCCAGAGAACGTCACTCCCCAAAATCCCGATTCTCCGTCTTCAGTTGCAGCATTGATGACCTCACCCGGTCTCCAGTACCCGCCGTCAACAAACCGTTCTCCTTTGAGGAGCGCTACCCCCTCCACCGTCCATACCCGAACACTGCCTTCGCCAGCTTCTGATAACGCCAACACCCCATTTCCAGGTAGCCCGTCTTTGGTGGAGTAGGCTGTCACCACCCCACCCTTCCATCGCGCCAGCCCATCGCTGGTGCCGATCCAGAGCGCTCCGTCGCGGGTCTCCAGCAAACAGCGGATGTCGCTGCTGGGCAGGGCGGGGCTGGAATTGCGGTCGAAAACCTGAAAGCTGGTGCCGTCGAAGCGGACCAGGCCGACCTCGGTGCCCAGCCAGATGAATCCGTCGCGGGTCTGCACGAGCGCCTGCACCGTGTTCTGCGGCAGGCCGTTCTCCATCACCCACGTCTGGCGACCGTAGTTGGCCAGCGGCGTGGTTGGCTCCAGCGCCAGACCGGCGAGCCCGCAGCCCAGCAGCAATGCGGCCGCAAGCAGGACGCGGAGCGCAGCCGGGCGATGGGTTCCGCCAGGCAAGAACAAGCGCCGAGGGGCATATCTGGCGGCGTTCCTCGATATGGTATGACTCCGAGCCATTAAAGCGAGTGGATACTCCTCAAGATGATTTCAAGCTGCGCACCTCCACAGTAATTGGCGAGAGAAGAAAATGCACAGGGGTTTATGCAAACTATCGCAAAAAAGTTCGGCGTCCGTCTCAACCTATTGGTGGAGACCAGACTCGCCCGAATGGCTCAAGACAAGTCATTTGCCTGCCGATAGTCTGTGTGTGTCTCTTGAATGGTCTCCTGACCGCTTTCAGAAGGTTTGACTTTCGAGTGGCGGCCCAACTGGTGGGCTGCCACTCGATTTCCTTTTTCAGAGCAAAAATGCTGTCCATCTCTCAATAAGCCTATATGCATTCCTAAATTGCTTTAGCATTCAACCAACATGTCGCAGTCTGGATGATTGGCTGAGGGGCGAGTCTTGAGGATTCTCTGTGGCGTGCGACCTCTTCCGTCTGCCGCGCGTTCTGAACAATTGCTCTGCGCCGCAAAAAGAACATCGCCACGGATAATAGCCGAAAAGCGGAGCCACTCTGAAGCGAAAGAATCCTTTTCTTGCGATCCGGTGCATTCCATCGTGCTGACACTTTTTGCACACCATGCGTGCTTACTCCTGAGGTCAAAAATTAGGAGAATGTGACTATCATTATGCATCCGCTCAAACCGGTATGTCTTGTAGGTCAAGAAAAACCTGAAGCTCGACAAACTCGTAACTAATAGCATTAGTAGATCTGCGATTTTGGAGTGATGTCATCCATTGTCTGCATCTTTCTTGACGCGATCGTGGCATCTCTGCTCTACTGAAATGGTGATGCACGCTCCCCGCGCCAATTCGGGCTTCTCGATAGTTGCCTGCATTGCCCTGTCGATTCCCGCGATTCGAATGAGAGTCGCCAATGCGCGCGCGGGAAATGTAGCCTGACGAACCGGAGTTTCTAGTTATCTAGCATCCAGGCCACCACCCGCAAGCGCGGTTGGTGGCTTTTTCATTTTCAGCCAGTTTCGAGGTTGTTTTTTCCATTTGTTTCTATCCAAGGAGGCTTATTTTGGAATCCGTTACTCTTGCCAGCATTCAGGCGGCGCGCACGCGCATCTGTGAAGCCATCTACGTCTCTCCCTGTCAGCTTTCCAGCGATCTCTCCGAGTTGACCGGCATGCCTCTGCATCTCAAGCTGGAAAACCTGCAACGCACAGGCTCCTTCAAGGAGCGGGGCGCGCTCAACAAACTGCTCACCCTCAGCCAGGCTGAGAGTGAGCGCGGCGTGATTGCCGCCAGCGCCGGCAACCACGCCCAGGGTGTCGCCTTTCACGCCGCGGCCCGCGGCATTCGCGCGCAGATCGTCATGCCGCTGGCCACGCCGCAGATCAAGGTGGACGCCACGCGCGGCTTCGGGGCCGAGGTCATTCTGCGCGGGGCCAGTTACGACGAGGCCTGCGAAGAAGCTCTGCGAATTTGCAAAGAAGAGGGCCGCACCTTCATCCATCCTTTTGACGATGCGGAAATCATCAGTGGCCAGGGCACGATTGGCCTGGAACTGCTGGAACAGGTTCCGGAACTGGAAGCCGTGGTCGTGCCTGTCGGCGGCGGCGGGCTGATCAGCGGGGTCGCGTGCGCGCTGAAGGAGAGCAATCCGAGGATTCGCGTCGTCGGCGTCCAGACGGAGAAACTGCCATCGATGCTGCGCGCGCGAGAGAGCGGCGCGCCGATCAAGCTGAAGGCCGCGGGCACCATCGCCGACGGCATTGCCGTTTGCCGCGTCGGCGAACTGACGCTGCCCCTGGTCTCACGTTATGTGGACGAGATCGTCACCGTCGACGACGAGGAGATCGCAAACGCCATTCTTATCCTTCTGGAGAAGGAAAAGACCCTGGCCGAAGGCGCGGGCGCGGCTGCCTTGGCCGCTTTGCTTCAGTCCAAGACCAATCTGCGAGCTCGGCGCACTGTGGCGCTGGTATCGGGCGGGAACATCGATGTGAATCTGCTGGCCAAGATCATCGAGCGCGGCCTGGTGAAAGACGGGCGGTTGCTGCGTTTGCGGGTCAGCCTGCGGGACCGGCCGGGCGCGCTGCTCGGCCTCATAGAGGTGCTGTCCCGCGAGCGCGCCAACATTATGGAAATCATCCATAATCGGGCCTATTACGGCGTCAGCCTGGGGGAAACCGTCGTTGACGTAACGCTGGAAACGCGCGGCGCGGCCCATATTGCAGCCATCCGCCACGCCCTGCCCGAGGCCGGTTTCGGCTTTGAGCGGATACAGTAGAGAGGAGGCAGGCTGGAGCGGGGTGAGATTCTGTGATTTCGTCCCCCCGCCGAGCTCCCGGCTTTTGCTATACTTGTGAAGTTCACCTCAGTGCGGAGGTGGTGAAATTGGCAGACACACCAGCTTGAGGTGCTGACGCCGCAAGGCATAGGGGTTCAAGTCCCCTCCTCCGCACCAAATTTCTCGCGTCCGGGTCAGCCGGACTGACCTGGAAAGCAGCTTTCAAGATGAATGTTCTTTTTGATGTTCTCGTTGTTCTGCACGTGATAGTGTGCGTCTTCCTGATCTTTGTCGTCCTCCTGCAGCAGGGCCGCTCGGCCGATCTGGCGGGCGCATTTGGCGGTCAGGGTTCTCAGACTGCTTTCGGTCCGCGAGCAGCGGGCAACTTGCTTACCCGGCTTACTACCATTTCGGCGATCATTTTCATGTGCACCTCGATCAGTTTGACCGTGCTCTACTCGCGCTCGGCCGGTTCGGGCTCTCACTCCGTGCTGGAGAACTCCACCTCCGCGCCCGCCAAGTCTGGCAAGTAGTTCGCAACTCTTTTCTTCATAACTAGATACGTAAGGAACGGCAGGCCACAAGGTCTGCCGTTTTTTCGTGCGCATAGCCCTTCAGCAAAAATCTTCGAAAAATCTTGTTGACATAAATATCTTCCAGATATATCTTGCAGCTATATGAAGAATAGCCGTACCGCTTACGTCATCCTCGGAGGCCTTTCGATTCAGCCGAATCTCTCCGGCTACGAGCTACACAAGGGCATTGAAGAGAATTTTGGCAGTTTCTGGGGCGAAAGCTATGGGCAAATCTATCCAACACTGAAGCGCTTGGTCGCCGAAGGGCTGATTGAGGCGAGCGAACCCACTTCGGCGTCCCGGAAGCGCCGCCAGGAGTACTCGCTGACCGATGCGGGGCGCGCGGCCCTGCGGGAGTGGCTTGCGCAGCCTTTTCAAAACGATCCGCCGCGCAACGAATTCCTGCTCAAGCTGTTTTTCGGCCGGGAAGCGGCGCCAGGCGTCGCGCTGATGCACGTCCGCGAAGTTCAGCGGCGAAACCAGAACATGCTCGCCACTCTGGAAGGGATTGAGCACATGGCGCGCGAAGATCAATCGAAGAACCCCAACAAGCCGTACTGGATGCTGACGCTTGGCCTGGGACTGGCGTTGACCCGCGCCGCTCTCGATTGGGGCGAATCGGCGTTGGAGCAGCTTTCTGCCATGGAGACACAAACAGTTCGAGATGCACAACCTTCAGAGGGCAAACCCGCCGCCAACGAAGCCTGAACCTGACCGATGAGGTCAACAAACCGCGCATGCGAGCGTGCGCGCTGACGCAAAGGAGAACAGGAAGATGCCAGCACAAGTTCGTTCCAGCCGCAGTTCGCAAGTCGTGGCCCTGGCTGTCGCCAGCGTGTTCGCTTTTGGCTTTTTCTTCTCGCAAGTGGGGCAGTGGACCGGCCCCATCATGGGCGCATGGTTTGTCGGTACGCAAAAGCCCCGGCGCGGCTTTCTCTGGATGTTGGTCATCGGATTCATTCCCGGCCTGATCTTCGGTTGGAGAAAGATCCCGCTGACCGGCGCCGTGCCAGTGCTCGCATATCTGGGCTGGGCGCTCGCCGCTGCCGTGCTCGGCGTTCTGCCTTTCACTTTTCACCGCCTGGTCAGTCCGCGGCTGCCGGGATTCTTCGCTACGCTTCCCTTGCCGCTGGCGGTGGTGGCGATTCCCATGCTGGTTATTGTGTGGCACTCCGGCCTGGCTCAGGAAGCCGGCCTGCACACCTTTCTTATCTTCTGGTTTGCGGCTGTGATTACCTGGCTGTGGAACCGCGAATCGCACGCTACGACCCTCGTGTTTGGCGCGGGGATTGTGCTGGCGACGGGCTTGGAAATGCTTCTCCGGTTTGATCGAGCTGCTTTGCCGCAGATACCTTCTGGCGCAATTCTCGGATCAATCTGCCTAGGAGGCGCTCTTCTGTTGAGCATCTGGGCGGCCTTTCACCCGGTCAAGCAGCGCTCCTGGGCCGAGCGGGCGCAGACTGTGGCGAGGCTGCAAAGCCCCTTCACGCGCCAAGCTTTGCGTGTCCTCAACGAAAAGGGCAGGGAATCGCTGGTCAGCAATTCCGGCGAGCATTTCCCCATCCGCGACGGAATTCCCGCCTTTCTCAGGCCAGAGGATCTGACCGGCGACAACGGCAAGTACAACCACATGTATGAAACGATCGGCGGGTTTTACGACGATACGCAGCGAGTCGTCGCGGCTCTTCGGGGTTTGGACATCGATTCGTACTTCGAGAACTACATGAGTCTGCTCGACGTCAAAGCCGGTGATTCCGTGCTTGAAACCTGCGTCGGCACCGGTCTGAACTTCAAATATCTGCCGCGCGGAGTGAAACTTTCCGGCCTGGATCTGTCGCTGGAGATGCTGGCACGCTGCCAGAACAATATGCGCCGCTGGAAGATGGACGCCGACCTCTATCTGGGCAACGCCGAAAGCCTGCCCTTCGCCGACGCGAGCTTCGACGTGGTCTACACCGCCGGGGGCTTCAACTTTTTCAGCGACCGCGCCAAGGCCGTGCGCGAGATGATTCGCGTAACCAAGCCGGGTGGCCATCTGATGATCGAGGATGAAACGGAAGAGTACGTAAAGAGCACTTATCAGAACATCCCTTACACCAGCAGCTTTTACTCAGGCCGCGAGCAGCCCGTCACCGTGCCCATCGATCTGGTGCCGCCGGAGATGGAGGAGATTCATGCGGAAATGCTTAAGGAAGGCAAGTTCTACGCGATCACCTTCCGCAAGCCACCTGCGCCACCTGCGGCGGGGCCAATCGCTCGCTAGTCGCTCGCAGAGGGGACGTGGAATTCCCGGTCCCCAAAAGCGAGGGACCGGGGGCACCCGGCGCCACCTGCGGTGGGGCCAATCGCTCGCTAGTCGCTCGCAGAGGGGACGTGGAATTCCCGGTCCCCAAAAGCGAGGGACCGGGGGCACCCGGCAGTGGGGCCAGTCGCTCGCTAGTCGCTCGCAGAAGTTTCGTTGTTTCCCATATCTGGCGCGATAATGCCGCTCCAGATATGGGACCCGCATCCGCGGCGGCAGTGAATTTGCCGCCTTGCAAGGCGATGGGCCTATCGCTCCGCAAGGATAGATTGCGAAGGCAATTCGTTGCACCGCAGAAGTACATATTGACGAATTGGAAGCCATCGGGCCAAATCATCTCCTTGCGGGCAGTCGGAAAGACAGGGAAAGTCGAGCTGGAGACGTACAGAAACTGGGCGAAATGGCGATAAAGCGCCGATATTGCGCACATTTTGACAGCTATTTCCTGCATTTTGAGTAGGGATGAGGCGCCACTGCGATTCTCTGGGCGAATCCATTGGATGAGACAGTTTGGCGTGCTCAGCGCGCATCGTGTTATCCCACCCTAGCGACAAAAACAAAGGCGTCGCGAGGGTGGGGCACCCGGCGAGGCTTCGAATCGATGCCCGGCGATTTGGCAATACCTGCGAGCGGCGTCGCGACAGGACTTGACGAGGGAAGTTCGTGCTATCCCAGGTCCCCAAAAGCGAGGGACCTGGGGCACCCAGTGTTAATGCAATAATCAGCGGTCAGAGAACTATAGAATGGAGCCATGATTCTTGAGAGCTTCCCTGTCGGGCCGTTGCAGGCGAATTGCACCATTTTGGGCGACGAAGAGACTGGCGAGGCCATCGTCATCGATCCGGGCGAGGAGGCGAGCCGCATTCACAGCCGCCTCGCCGAGCTAGGCCTTGTGCTCAAGCAGATTCTTCTGACGCACGGCCACATCGACCACGTGGGCGGCGCGCAGGAACTCAAGCGCCTGACCGGCGCGCCCATCCTGCTGAATGAAGACGACCTGCCGATGCTGAAGATGATCGGAGTGCAAGCTGGTTTCTTTGGCCTTCCTAAGCCTGAGGCCACTCTGCCCGACCAGTACCTGTCAGACGGACAGAGGGTGGGCCTGGAGCGTTATCCAGCGCAGGTGCTGTGCACCCCCGGCCACACAAAAGGATCGGTTTGCTTTTACTTTGCCCCGCTGCAACTGCTGGTTGCCGGGGATACGCTCTTTGCCGGCAGCATTGGCCGCACCGACCTGCCTGGCGGCAGCTCCACGGAGATATTCAACTCCATCCGGAATCGCCTGCTCACGCTGCCAGACGAAACCCGCGTTCTGACCGGCCACGGCCCGGAAACCACCATCGGCCGGGAACGCAGGAGTAATCCGTTTCTGCGCGGGCTGTGAACGGAGATCCGGCTTTCAGCTTTGATCCAGTGCTATCCCACATCTGGCGCGATGAGACTGCGCCAGATATGGGGCACCCGGCGGCATGCGAGTTCT
>Ga0326728_10017818_pt1 | contig 14129 bp, 4 predicted proteins | sample MB3enrmetagenome_FD_207602 | JGI IMG/M metagenome (GOLD analysis project Ga0326728, IMG submission 207602) | Lab enriched peat soil microbial communities from McLean, Ithaca, NY, United States - MB31MN | ecosystem: Environmental > Terrestrial > Soil > Wetlands > Peat | place: USA: New York...
ACAGGTCCGTGCTAAACGCCAGATCCCCGGCATGGGCCGTGCCCAGGTTGATCGCCTCGCCCGGTCCCGCCGCCGTCGCCACCGCCGCTACTGGATCTCCGTACGTCCACAGCAGCGCGCTGCCGTCCGTCGCCGGTTTCACGATCACCGTGATCGATTTCTTCCCGATCACGACCGTGTTATTGGGCAACGGCGTGGTGCCCGCCGCCGCCGGCCAGCTGGCCGCCGCATAGCCCTTGCCGCCCAGCGCCTGCACGCTAAGCGCGATGGCTTCGCCCGCCGCCTTGTAGGTCAGGACTTCCAGCGTGGGCGTGACTCCCGCCTTCGGAATCATCGTCGATACGCCCGTCGTCTTGCCCGGCGCCGCCGTTACCAGCGTCTTCGTGTAGAGCAGGGTCGGGTTGTTGGGATTGCTGGTGCTGCAGTTAAACGTGCCACTGTCGCCGTAGGTCACGTTCGCCGGCAGGCCGGCTCCCGCCGCCACGCCGCCGACGTTGACCACCGGCGTGTAGCTGCAGGTTACGGTCACCGGAATCTGCGCCACCGGGATCGACACCGGAGCGGTCGATACGATCGGCGCCACCGTGTAGTTGCTGGTCGCCGTCACCGTCGCGCTCAGGATCTTCAGCACCGCCGTCGTCGTCAGCGGCGCCGATAGCGTGATCGCGCTGCCGCCGCCTGTGATGGTTCCACCGACGACGATCTTGTAAGTGATCGGCGCGCCCACAATCGGCGTCGCCCCCGCCATCACCGCGCAGGGTTGCACCACCGGCGCCGGGAAGGCATATTGCAAGCTCGCCTGGCAGGCGATGGTCGCCGCCGCCTTGGTAATGGTGATGACCGGACTGGTCCCGTTCCACACGCTGTGGTTGGTGTCGCCCGCGCAGCTCAGCGCTACCGTGCCGCCTGGAACGTTGGTCACCGTCCCCGACGACGGCGTGCCCACGCAGCCACTGACCACCGTGCAGCCATGTCCGCTGCCGTCATACGTGATCGGACTCGGACAGCTCCACACCGGGCTTTGCGTGGCCGCGGTAATGGTAATGACCGGGCTGGTGCCGTTCCACGCTAAATGCGTGGCATCGCCCGCGCAGCTCAGCGCTACCGTGCCGCCCGGAACCGTGGTTACCGTACCCGACGAGGGAGTGCCGAAGCAGGTCCCGCTGACCGGCGTACAGCCATGGGGATTGCCATCATAGGCCACCGGGCTCGGGCAGCTCCACTGCGGGTTCTGCGCCGCCTGGCTTTGCGTGATCGTCATGACCCCGCTGGCCTGCCCGTTGCTATAGTTCCCATCGCTGCTGGTGAACGTCGCGATCACCGTCGTGCTGGCTTGCGCCGGGTTATAGGCGATGGGCTGCACCGGACTGAAGCTGATGCTGCCGCTGGTGGGAACCAGGTTGGCATTGCCCACGCCCATCGCCGTCGCCGTGCACGAATGCGATTGTCCGTCCGTAAACGTCCCGCACGTGATCGACACCGCCGGCGCCGCCGGGTTGATGGTGGCGGTGAAGCTGGCCGACGTGGACGACAGCGTATAGTTCGCCGCCGCCGCGCCGCTCAGCGTGATGCCGCTCGCCGTGCCGGCCACCCCGCTGCCCGCATTGGCCGAGCCAAAGCTGGCCGCCGCCGCCGTGCACGTCACCGCATCGCTGCCCACCAACGGCGCCACGCTGCAGCCGGTGATGGTCGCGCTGGTGGTGCCGTCATACGGCTTGTTCGCGACGGTCACGCTGGCCGTTACCGTCGCCTTATCCACGGTAACCGTGCCGTTGACCGCCGTGATATTGTAGTTGGCCAGAACCCCCGCCGCCGCGCTGGCCGTCGGTACCGTGCTGCTGCCCGAGACCGCCGCTGTGCAGGTGATGACATCGCCGTTCACCGCGCCCGTTACCACGCAGCTGGGCGTCGGAACCGTCGAGCCGTAAGTGTATTCAATGTTGCCGGCCGTGATGGTCAGCATCGCCGGAGTTACCGTGGCCGTGCCATCGACCAGAGTGACCGTGTAGTTGGAGAGTGCCGCTCCGCTGGCTGTCGGTACGGTGGTGTTGCCTACCACCGCCGCCGTGCACGTGATCACGTCGCCGTTGACCGCGCCCGTTACCACGCAGCCCGGCGTCGGGGCCGTCCCGCCATAGGTATAGCTGACGCTACCCGCTGTAACGGTCAGCGCCGCCGGGTCCACCGTCACCGTGCCGTTGACCGCGGTAACCGCGTAGTTGGAGAGCGCCGAACCGCTGGCTGTGGGTACGGTAATGTTGCCTACCACCGCCGCCGTGCACGTAATCACGTCGCCGTTGACCGCGCCCGTTACCACGCAGGTGGGAGTCGGAGCCGTCCCGCCATACGTGTAGCTGACGCTACCGGCCGCGATGGTCAGCGGCGCAGTCGCGACCACGATGGAATCGCTTCCCGTTGATGCGGAGAACGAGGTGTCACCGCTGTAGCTGGCGCTGACGGAATTTGTTCCCGCCGTCAGCGTCAGCGACTGGGTGGCATCGCCTCCGCTGAGGGTAAGAGCCGAACCCGCCGTGCCGTCAACCGTCAGAGTTACCGTTCCCGTCGGCGTACCCGAACCGCTGGCCGGAGTGACAGCCGCCGTTTCGGTCACCGCCTGGCCATAAACCGGGCTGGTGGGAGTGTGCGTCAACGTCACCGTCGACGCCGCGTTGCTGGCCGCCGTAACCGTGACCGAACCGAAGCTCATGGCGGCATAGTTGCTATCTCCGGAGTAAGTCGCCGTATAAGTGTGCGTACCGGCGGTGACATTCGGAATGGTGATATAGGTCAGCGAGCGTTGATTGGAGTTCGTATAGGAAGCTCCTGCCGCCGCCAACGTGGCCGTGGCAACCTGTGTCCCGCTGTCGTAGATCGTGAGCGTGCCGGTGGGTGTGGCAAACGGGCCCGCGGTCGCCGCGGTTCCCGTCATGGTTTCACTGGCGATGATCGGCTGCAAAATCGCCGATAACGTCACCGAGCTACTGGCCGGCACCGAGGTCGTCTTCGAGAATAGCTCGGGAGCCAGATACACGAACGAGGACGTACTACAGGTGTACGGTGCTTCCGTGGGATCGGTGATGTCAATATTCAGCGTGATGTTGTTGGACGAGGTCGCAGCCAGGGTCGAGAGGAAGGGCTCGGCCGAGGATTGGAAGCTGACCGGGCCCGGTCCCAGGGTAATGTCGGCATTGGTGACGAGACTGGTGGTCTTGTCTTCCAACAGATCGGCAATCGCATAGCTACCTTCGAGGTTCACATTGTCCAGCGTCAGCGTCAGCGGATTATCGACTCCGCTACCGTTGTTATAGCCCTCGATCATGCATTTCCCGCTCTTCACCAACTCCGTTACATTCCGAACCGTAATGTCATGGAAGTTCGGATACAGTGTGCCGGCGGTGCTGTCGTAGTAGGGATCGATATAGATGGTATCCCCGCCATTGTTGATACAGAAGTTCTGGTAGAGAATGTCTTTCACTTCGCCGCCGCGATCTGCCGCCGACTTGACGCGGATCGCATACTCCGAGGTTCCGCTCACGTCATCGACGAACGCATTGTTGATCAGAACATTGCTTATGCCGGCGGAAGTCGGGCTGCCCATCGAGAAGCCGTGGCCGGTAAAGGCACGGATGTTCGAGATGGTCACATTCTCAATAGGATTGCTTCCGAGCAGCAGGTCGGCATCATTGGTTCCGTCCTTCAGCGAGACGAAGTCGTCGCCGTCGGCAATGTACGAATTGGTCAGCGTGATATTACTGGAGGCGAAAGGATCCAGACCATCGGTGTTCGGAGAATTAGACGGAGCGGTGACCTTCGCATCCCAGACAATCAGATTATTGCCGAAACCGGTGAGATGGTACATCGGCGAATTCTGCAGGGTCGTCCCATAAAGGACGAAGTTATCGGCGGTGGCGGCGGTGGCAGCGCTGCCCAGGAACAGCAGACGCGGACGGGCATTGCCCCCGATCGACCACCAGCTCTTGCTCTTGGCGGGTAAGGTCACGCCGCCGCGGCCGTCGATGATGCCATAGCCCATGATGGCCGATCCCGGGTGGGGATCGGTGTTGGTCGCCACGGTGATCAGCGGGTTGCACCACGAGTAACCGTTCAGCGTCGTGCAGCCGTAATCCGCGTATTGGATGGAGCCGAAGATGGTGACTTCGGCATCCAGCCACATGGTGACGCCCGCCGGCAGCGTAATCGGCGCGATCAGGAAGGCATTGTTGGTGCCTGAGGCCGAGAACTCGACCACGGGGTTTAAGGGACACTTGCTGAGGACGCCATTGAGGGCGGCCTGGACGCGCGAGGTATCGGGAGCGCTCTCATTCAGGCTGCCAGCCACCTGTTGCGCCGTCAGCACCGTGCACGCCGTGGTGGGGAGCGTGGGCGGATTGAGCGTACGCGGATCTCCAATCACCCCGGTCAGTTGCACGAAGGTTGCGGTAATTGCCGTATTGGCATTCAGGGTGAAACTAGTCGACGGGGAGTAGCCGGTAAGACCGCCGCTCCAGCCACTGAACAGCCATCCTTCCGTCGGGCTTGCGATCATTGGAACCACGGCCCCGCACGGATACGAACTGCCGCTGGCGGGAGTCACCGTGCCGGAACCAACGATTGTCGTGGTCAGGGTGCATACCGGCCCCAGAGTGAAGGTGGCATTGATCGTCATGCCGTCCGTCAGTCCGATTGTGACCGGGTTGCCCGTGCCGGTATAGTCGCCACTCCAGCCGCTGAACAGCCACCCTCCGCTGGCCGGAGTGGCGGTCAGCGTAAGCGAGCCGCAGGGATACCTGCCGGATACGGGACTGACCGTGCCTGAACCGATAGTGTTTATGGTCACACTACACATCGGCGTGGGAACAAACGTCGCGGTGATGTTCGTGTCGGCCGTCAAGATGAAGTCGGCGGGGTTGTCCGTACTGGAGAAATCGCCGCTCCAACCGCTGAAGGAGTAGCCGGACGCCGGAGTGGCGGTCAGCGAGAAATCCGTGCCGCATGGATAGCTGCCCGTAGCCGGAGTTGTCGTGCCCGTACCGCTGGGGCTGACGGTGATGTTCAGGGCGCACATCTGCACGGCCGCAAAGTTCGCCGTTACGTTGTAGTTGCTGTTCATCGTCAGGACGAGCGGATTCGTGGTTCCCGTCACATCGCCGCTCCAACCCTGGAACGAAGAACCCGCACCCGGGGTAGCAGTCAACAGTACCGCGGTTCCTTGCGGATAGGCGGAGAGACTGGGATTCATCGTAACGGTGCCCGTATTGGTGGGGCTGACCGTCAGATTGAGCGTGTAAGTGGGTGGTGCCGTGGCAGTGGCCGGGGAGAGCACCACAACCGTTTGCGCCAGACGAACCGCCGAGCTTGGAGACCAATCCATGGCCACCGTACCCGCCGATGCCACCGACTCGACACTGCTGCCGTAAGTCCCGACGTTGGCGGATGCGCTCCACAGCACAGTTTGGCTGCTTCCGGCGTTCAAAGTGGCGCCGGCGGTGCCATCGCTAATTACGTCCAGCACCCAGTCATTGGCGACCTGAGTGGTAACACTCGTGGCAAGTTTCTTGGGGCTGCCGCTGGTGACATTCGCCGCGATCTCTTGTTCAAGAGGCCCTTGGCTGACGCCGCCGAACGAGACTGCTCCCGCCGCCGCTCCGCCAACGTTGCCGGCAAAGCTCACCACGATCGGGTAAGTGCCCGGCGCGGGCAGTGCGGAATCCAGGATATAGAAGAGTTGCGTCTGTACTTCGCCGCTGCCACCGCCATAGCTGCAAACCGAATTTACGCACAGCGGGAGAGGAGTGGCGAACACGCCTCCGAAGGTAACGCTGGTGACGACCGCATTCGCGTCCGGGCTGGCAACGCTGCTATCGGCCGACGCCACTTCAATGATCACGGCCCGGTTGGTTCCATTGGCAACTCCGAGCGTGTGATTCCAGGTCAGGGTATTGGTGGCCGCGGTGCTGGCCGTGTGGCTGACCGCGTCCTTCGTAATTTGATACGCCCCGAACGTAGCCGTCACGTTCGTGGTGCTATTGATGGTGACCTGAGCCGGGTTGGTGGTCCCCGTCAAGCCGCCGCTCCAGCCCACAAAGTACCCATTCGCGTTCGGGTTGGCAGTCAGCGTGACCACCGTGCCCACCGGATAGTAACTCTCGCTCGGGCTGGCGTTCACCGTGCCCGGACCAACCACGGTCACATTCAGCGGGAAGCTGGTCTGCGTGAAGTTGGCCGCGATGGAGGCATTGGCACTCAAGGTAAAGTTGGTCGGATTGTCCACGCCGCCATAGGCGCCACTCCAATTGGTAAAGGACCAGTTCGCGGCCGGCGTGGCCGTGATCTGGACCACCGTGCCGCAGTCGTAGGTACCGCCGGCGCTTACCGAACCCTGACCAGACGCCACTGAAGTGGTCAGCGTGCACTGCGGGTTCTGCGTGAAGTTGGCCGTAATGGTGGTATCGGAGCTTAGCGTGAAGTTGGCCGGATTGGCCGAACCCGTCAGGCCGCCGCTCCAGCCCGAGAAGTAATATCCGCTGGCTGGCGTCGCGCTCAGGCTGACCACCGTACCGCAATAGTAGCTGCCGGAACCGGGACTCACCGTGCCCGAACCCGTGTAATTCATCGTCAGATTACACATAGCCAGGGGCGTAAAGTTTGCCGTCACCGTCGTGTTACTGGTGATGCTGAAGGTAACCGGATTGGACGAACTCGTCACGTCACCGGTCCAGCCACTGAACGCATAGCCGGCAGCCGGCGTGGCCGTAAGCGTAATATTCGTGCCGCTGGAGTAAGTGGTCTGATTAGGACTGACGGCCACCGTGCCCGTGCCGCTAGGGCTGACGGAGGTGGTCAGAGTCAGGCTGGCCGCCGGCGCCGCGGTAAAAGCCGCAACGCCATACGCCTCTTTCGAGCAATGAAAAGCGCCGCTTTTTTGGGCGACCCACCCGGGAGTGTAGGAGCCAGAGGCGCCAACGGTCTCATAGCTCCCCGCGCCGACATTTAAGAAAGCCGTAGTGGTAGCCCCGGAATTGTAGCTCGAAATCTGAGGTGAATTCGCCAACAGCGAGTAACCGTTGCTGCTGAATCCGCAGGTAGCGCTGTCCACCAGAAGATCTCCGCTCTTGGACGTCGTGATAGAGCCGGTGGCGGGGGCTACACCAAGACTGGGGTTGCAGGTGCTGCCGGATGAACAGTAGCCGATTGCGGCCGCCTCTGCCGTGCTTTGATTCACGCCAAAGAAAGATGTGCATCCCGCCGTGAGGTTAACCGCTACCGTCTGATTGGGCATGGTAACCGTCACGGTTTGCAGCCCAGGGGCGGGAAGGTTCGCGCCCAGAATATAGAAGAGCTGTGTCTCAACGTTGGCGCTGGAGTGTAGAGCATGAGTGGGCGCTTGCGTGCCGGCGATAGGGGAGGCGATAACCCCACCAAAGGTCACCGTGGCCATCGCGGGGGGAGTGCTGTTGTCAATGGCAATGCTACCGCTGCTGCCCGCCTGCACCCCGCAAACCACCAGACCGTTGCTGCCACTCCCGAGGTTGTGCTGCGAAGAAAACGTGAGGCTGATTGCGCTACTTGCGGCAAAAGTCGCTGCGCCCGAACTGTCGGCATCATGCGTGATCTGCGCCGAAGCCGGCAGGGCAAACATGCCGAGAAGTATGAGACCAAGAATAATAAGGGTTGACTTGTTGGAAAGGGACAGACTCTGCCACACGCTACCACGCCGTGCACACGACATACGCGCCTCCATCGGGTCTCGACAGCCGATACTGATTTAGTTTTCTAAAAAAACAGGAATGCGGGGCCCACAGCTAAGACATGAGTTACATGAGTAAAAACGCCGGGACTAACGATTCCGCTCATTAAAACCCGCCTGATCTTACTTTGGTAATGTCGGCGTGACAATAGAAAAATGAATAAAACATAAAGAAAATAATTTGACTGGCAGAAAAAGGCGAAGGGACTGCGAATGGATACTTAAGGAATCCTGAAAGCTAAAAGCTTCAAGGTTTCCAGGTCTCTGGAGTTTCTATGTGGAATGGGAAGTGCGCCGATGGCCAACGACGAGGTACTAACGACGGACTGATTATCTCTGCGCGCCTGCTCCGCCCGGTTGCATATCGCTGGACCTGTCAGGCAGCGTTCCCGGACCGGCGACGGCTTCAGGATTCAGCAGGTCTGCGTGTTTGGGGCCCAACCCCAACTTGATCAGGGCACGGGAGTCCGGAACCACTTTGCTCTGCCAGCCATGATCATTCTGGAAACGGGTCATGGCGTCCTTGGTTTTCTGGTCCCAACTGCCGCTGGGTTCACCATCGAGATATTTCTCGCGAATCAGAGCTTCCTGAATCTCACGCGCCCGTTCGTCCTGAATCCCATGCTGCCCATGATGGACTGCGCCTACCGGACGCGGGGCCCTGGGTGTTGGGCCTCTCCATTGCTTCTTACTCTTGGCGTGGGAGGCACCGGGATGGTACGCGTTGGCCCGGGCAGAATGCAATCCAGTTGCCGATCTCGCGGAAGCCGTCGAAGCCGCGGTCTTGGCCTGTGCGGCAGCGGCGGCGTTGGCTTGCGCGGAGGATGCGGTTTTTGCCTGTCTGGAGGATGCGGATCTAGTCTGCCCGGAAGCGCCGGGCTTATGATGCCTTTTCTTCGTCGTGGTAGCGCTGCCGATGGCCGTGAACATCACGATCACAGCCAGGATTGCCACCACTTTCTTATAGATAGAAACAAAATTCAAACCGCACCCAAACCCTTTCATGCGATCGGCTCACCGGCTGAAAACCATGCCGTCGCGGCTCTTGCCCTTTTACCACGGTGACGCCGGGAGAATTAGCAAAAACCTTAGTGCTCGCTCCATCAGCGTCAAAATATCTCCAATTCTGCGCGGAAGCCACGATTAAGGCAAGTCCTTTCATTAACATGGCAGTAACAAAAGGACAGGCACCAAGACAGTCACGAGTCGAGAGTTACGAGTTGCGGGTGATCAACTCGCAACTCGTATATCCCTATTTGATTTATATAGTTAACCGATAAGCTGCACTATCGGAAGTGGTTCGAAACCCGCAGCTCCCGACTCGCGACTCGTGACTACCTTACGGTAATGTGCCTCCCAGGAAGATGGTACCGGCGTTGCGGCCCCGGCCTTGACGTACCAGGAAAACCACATCGTCGCCGCTCTTGAGTTGGGTCTGGATGTGATTGAAGTCCGCCACGCTATCCACCGGCTTCTTATTGATTTCCAGGATGACATCGCCGCGGCTGAGGCCACAATCGTCGGCGAATTGTCCGGACTTCACATCCTGGACGATCACACCCTTTCCGGCGGTGATATGGAGTCCTTCGGCAATCTCCGGGGTTATTGCCTGCACGCTCAATCCCAGCTTGCCTTCGGCGGAAGGCTGCTCCTCGCCGCCTTCCTCGTCAATACCGAGACGGCTGCCGAAGAGCTTCAGACGGTCAGCAATGGTCACCGTGGTCTGTTGCTCCTTGCCGCCGCGGATGAACGTCAGTTTGGCCTTGGTTCCCGGCTTGCGCGAAGCAATGTCACTGACCAGATCGTCACCGTTCTTGATCGCCCTTCCGTCCACGGCGGTAATGGCGTCGCCAATCTTGAGGCCAGCCTCCTCGGCGGGGCTGCCCTGGACGACATTGGTAATCACCACGCCGTTGCCGTACATGCGTTGGACAGCGGCATTGGGCTGAGCGGCGAATTCCACCCCGATGGAGCCGCGGGTCACGCGGTGCTCCGGAGCGATGAGTTGGTTGTAGACCCGGGCCACCTCATTGGAGGGCATGGCAAAACCAACCCCCTGGTATCCCTGGCTTTCGGTAAGAATGGCGGTATTGATGCCAATCACTTCACCCGCCAGATTCACCAGCGGACCACCCGAGTTCCCCGGGTTGATGGCGGCATCGGTCTGGATAAAAGACTGGAATTGGCGCTGCGGAACGATATTGCGCCCTTTGGCCGAAACGATGCCGGCGGTTACGGTCTCCTGCAGGCCGAAGGGGCTGCCGATGGCCAGCACCCAATCGCCCACCTGCATCCCGTCGGAATTGCCGATCTTGGCGGCAGGCAAGGCACGGCCAATGTCGATCTTGATCACGGCCAAATCGGTTTCGGCATCGGTGCCGATCACTTTGGCGTCATGGAACGTGCCGGCCGGCTCGTCCATCAGGGTCACCCGTACCCGATCCGCATTCTCCACCACATGGCGGTTAGTCACGATGTAACCCTTTGGATCCACAATCACGCCGGAGCCGAGCGAGCGCTCGTGCATCTCGCCCCCTTCCGGAGCGTTGCCCAAAGGCCCCTGCGGGCCGAAAAAGCGGTCGAAGAAATCCTCAAAGGAATTATCCCCGCCATTATTGCCCTGCCCCTGCTGATTGTGCCGCTGCCCCGGCATTCGCTGATGCGCACTGGGCACCGTCGATTCGGTATTGATGTTCACCACCGACGGTTCCAACTGCTTGGCAATCTGTGCGAACTGGTTGGAAAGCTGACGGGGTTCGGGAATGGTCAGCGGCGTGGCATCCGCGGAACTGGTCTTATTCTGCCCGGCCTTAACCCCATAGGAAATGACCGTACCGATCAGAATTCCCACCGCCAGGGTCGCCACGATCAGCAAGGTCGATCCCAGCTGCCGCGCCTTTACACTCGTCCAAAAAGCGCTTACGCGCGCATTCATAGTTTTCTTGCCTCCAACGATTGAACCTCAAATTCAATTCTACGCATATATCCCCTAAGGGGGACATTGTACAAGAAGGGAGATAGCCCTTTCATTAGACGCGCCAGACATGAATTGGGTAAGTGAGAAATTGAGAAATTACTCAATTTCCTGGGCGCTGCTCCCCTTCAACTCCGAGATCAACACCCCGCCCAGGATTAGTCCCGCCCCGGTGGCGGCTCGCCAGCCCAAATGCTCGTGCAACACGAGAAACGACGTGATCCAGGCAAAGACCGGCTCCAGAACAAAGATGAGGGCGGTATGCGTCGGCGGCGTGAATTGCTGCGCCCACGCTTGCACCACGAAGGCCGCTCCCGTTCCCAGCAGTCCGGTAACCGCGATGGCCCAGATCACCGTGGGAGACCAGACGGCATAGGTCTTCTCCAGCACGGGAACGGTCAGGAACATCAGCCCCGCACAGACGATCGCTTCCACCGCGGCAATCTCCTGGAAGGAATATTTCGCGGTCGCGCGTCCCATGGTGATGATCTGGAGCGCAAAGCCCACCGCGCATCCCAGGGTCAAAACATCGCCGTGGTTGATGCCGGCCAGCGAGTGCGAGGCGGGCACGGTCAACAGATAGAGCCCGGCAAACGCCGCCCCCACTCCCCAGGCCGTCCAGCGGCTGATCATCCGGCGCCAGCCGATGGCCAGAAACACCGGAACCAGCACCACGGACAGCCCCGTCAGGAAGGCCGACTTCGAGGGCGTAGTCAACTTCAAGCCGACCGTCTGAAACTCGAATCCGGCCCACAGAAAAATACCCACCACCACGCCCGCGCGCAGCGATTGGGGCGTCATATGAGCCAGATTCTTGCGAAAGACCAGCGCCAAACACGCGGCCGCCAGCAGCATGCGCACGGCATTAAACAGCAAAGGCGAAATGTCGGCCAGCGCATTTTTGATCAGGACAAAGGTCGTGCCCCAGACCACGGTCACCAGTACGAGCAGAATATGGGCTTTCAGCGAGCGAGACACGGGAACAGAGTACGGGAACAGATTTGCAATTGGCAATCCATGGTCATTTGCAGTTTCAAATTGAAAGGCGGGCGGTGCGGGAGGCGTGGGACAAATTTCAAATTACAAATTCGAAATTTGAAGTTTGCGGTTCTTCATGCCAATCCGAATCGCCGCCACCACCATCATGAAAACGGCAATAAACAGCAGGCCCAGGCTGGCTCTGGTGATCGAGTTGCCGTGGCTGGGCAGGATGATCATGCGGCCATAAACAAACTCGATGTGCACCCAATACACCAGCAGCGAGGTTTGTCCCAACTGCAGCAAGGGGCTATATTTCCATCCGGCCGCGCCCCAGCGGCACCAGCCATAAACCACCATCAGGATCAACAGCAGCATGCCGACCCGTATGAGGAAGAACTCCGGGCTGGTGGTCCAGAAACTATATACGGCATAGAATTGACCCGGCCGTTGGTCGCACCAGCGTCCCAGGACAATACAGCCGGCGCCGAGCAGCCCGGCCAGCCCGAATACCGCAGCTTCGTGGCGCTTCGCCCAATCGTCCAGCAGAAAGAACCCCAGGGCCAGTCCGGCAAAGGCAAATCCCATCCAGGGAAAAATCGGAAAGAACCACCCTTTCGGCGCGCCAAACGTATGAACCCCATTGATGTAGCTTTCCAACGGCCACGGCAGCCATCGCAAACGGTGCGTCGTCCACAACGGCGGAGTCAGCAAAGAAATCGCGGTGGCCACCGCCAGCGGGAAGACTATGTACAACCCGCGCCGCCGTTGTCCCTCCTTCGCGGATGGCAGCGGCACGGCGGCACAGATCCAACAGGCGGCGCCCATGAGCATCATCGAAACGCCGATGGTGTTCAAAATATCCACCCGCAACAGATCAGTCAGCGGCGCCCAGCGCCAGTTGAAGACGTATTGCTGGAGGCGAAACAACAACCCCAGTCCCAGGATTTCGGCGCCCCGGCGGATGGTGGTACGCGCGATGGCGGCGGGAGCCAGATCGCGCCGCAACAACTTGTCAGTCACCAGCGCAAACGAGATGCCGGCCAGAAACAGGAAGAGCGGCGCCGGCAGCGTACCGCCCATCTGCGACCACATGAAAAAGGTGCTTCGGCGCGCCGAGGGCGAAAGCCACGAATCGTAGCAGTGGGTTTGAAACATTAACAGACAAGCCAACCCGCGCATCCAGTCGAGATAGGCCAGGCGGCCCTTGATTGGCGTTGCCAGACTCATGGTTCTACGCATTGTAGCGCCCAGAACCGCTTGGCCGCAGATCAACGTAGATGAACGCTGATAAGAAAACCTTATTGTTTTCGATCTGCGTTTATCTGCGTTGATCAGCGGCTGGAAGGGGATATTCTTGTTTTTCTTTGCATCCTCTGCGGTAAATCCACCACAAAATTTTGCGCGGGAATTCAGACCCCGTCTGTTACCATCAATCTTTAAGAACACTTCCCGAGGAGTACGTCCCATCCGCCGCTACATTCCGGAACTCGACGGCCTGCGTGCCTTTGCCATTGCGGGAGTATTGCTGGTCCATTCCAATTTCAGTTTCCGCCAGCCGGTACTGGAGATGATTCGCTGCTGGGGATGGATCGGGGTAGACCTGTTTTTTGTAATCTCCGGCTACCTGATCACCTCCATCCTGCTGGGCACGCGGGAACAGCCGCATTACTATCGCAACTTTTATGCGCGCCGCGGCCTGCGCATCTGGCCGCTGTATTACCTGCTCATGCTCTTCGTCTTTGTCGTGAGCCCGCATCTGGGCGCGTGGGCAAAACAGGATTACAATCCGGCCGTGATCCACTGGCCGTACTACCTGTTTTACGTGCAGAACCTGGTGTATCCGCGTTTGGGTTCGTTTGCGCTGGTCATCACCTGGTCGTTGTGCGTGGAAGAACAGTTCTACATGGTCTGGCCGTTCCTGGTGCGTTTGTGTTCGCGGCGGGGACTGACGATGATCGCCCTGTCGGTACTGGTCTTAGGCACGCCGTTTCGCATGTACCTGCACGCCGTCAACGACAGTCTGGGCTTCTTCTTCACCTTTTCGCGTCTCGATCCGATCGCGGCCGGCGCGCTGGTGGCCTTGCATCCGCGCTGGTTCAAACATGCCTGGCTCCTGGCGCCCTGGACAGTGTGGTTGCTTTGGCGGGGTCATTTCGAGTTTGTGTTCCTCGGGCTGGCCCTCACCTTCGCCGGATTCGTATCGTACGCAGTTTTGAACGAAAACCGGATGTTGCGGGCACGTCCGCTGCGTTTTGTCGGCAAAGTCAGCTATGGGGTTTATATTCTCCACCCCATTCTGATGGGTGTTTTCTGGATGACGCCGCTGTACTCCGCTGCCGCGCATTTGCCGTACACCCACATTCTCCGCATGGTGGGACAGGTGTTGTTTACGATTCCGTTTGCGGCCGTCTGCTGGTACCTGTTTGA
>Ga0326728_10017819_pt1 | contig 14128 bp, 12 predicted proteins | sample MB3enrmetagenome_FD_207602 | JGI IMG/M metagenome (GOLD analysis project Ga0326728, IMG submission 207602) | Lab enriched peat soil microbial communities from McLean, Ithaca, NY, United States - MB31MN | ecosystem: Environmental > Terrestrial > Soil > Wetlands > Peat | place: USA: New York...
CAATCCGGTCACTTCAAGCACCATAAGAACGCCAGCGTCGCTGCGCTCCGAAAACGCCCGGCTTCACTTCGGAAACAGCGACCGGGATCAAATCGGAATCACTGACCACCTTCAGCGGAATAAGCAGCTGACAAATCTACTCATTGCATACCCTTTCGTTTTGTGTTCAAATCTCGGCGTAGAACTTGGTCTTTAAAGTACGTTATTTCATTTATTTGCAAGTATTTTCGCCCATTCTATTCCAGCGGAGGAGGCAAGTAATCGAGCGATCACGAAGCAAGCGATAAGTTTCCACAGATACGCTACGAATCTGGAATCCCTATCCTTGACGCTCATCTGAGCGAAATGGAGCGTAAGCAAGCCGAAGCTGACCGACAAAATCAAGAGTACAAGGACAAACAAATATTTCTTAACAAGTGGCTCGTGATTATTACCGCTCTTCTTGTCGCCAGCACAATCACGACTGGGTTTCTCCAATTGTGGTATATGCATCGCCAATGGAAACTCACTAGCGATGGACTCTCGAAAATGCAAAGGTCCGCCACTTCCCAGAACAATGTTTTGGCCCCTGAAAGCCGACAGGATGTTCGAGTATCGGTTGGTCTTGACAGGGACAGATTTGACGGCTACACCAGCAACAAAACCATGCTCGTACTTGATATTAAGGGCCGCATCGTATTTACAGATGTACTTAGGAAACGGCAGGAACAGCCGTTCGAAGGGTGGATTTCCTGCCACCATCATGAAGTGAACTTGGATATGGTTCGTCCAGCACAGAGCGGGGAGAATAATCAGGAAAGATAAAGTTAGGGTGCTACCAATGGTCAGCCAAGTATTTTGTTTCCTGAACCATGCAAGTTTGCATATTTTTCGGCAAACTGAACCAGTACCGCCGGTTGCCCCTACTTGACAACCTTTCTTCCCTCCCGTAGCATAACCTTTCAAGCGCGATTCTGAGCGGCTCCGCAGTGAGGTGTAACCGTGAGAATTTCGGCCCGTTTCGCCGACGATATTGCGATTGTGAGCCTGAGCGGGAAATTCCTGGCCGGCAGTGATGGACCCTACCTGCGCCAAAAGGTGAAGGACTTTATCGACGCGGGGACGAGAAAACTCATCATTGATTTTTCCGAGGTCCCTTACATCGACTCCACCGGCTTAGGCTTTCTGGCGGGAACTCGTGTGACGGCTCAAAATGCCGCGGTGCGAATGGTATTGGCGAGTGTGAATATCCACGTTCGGAAAATCCTGGATGATGTTAGACTCTCGCAATTCTTCGTTATTGAGCCGAACGAGGCAGCGGCTATAGCCAAGGTGAATGAAGCAGAGACCAGCGTGCCGGACGTTCCCCCGGAGCCGGAAAAGAAGCCCCGCGGAAAGAAGACCTCTCTTAACGCGACTGAATCCTGAGATGCCCGCGCTAGAACCCCACCCGGAAAATGTTGTCGGCGCGAAGCGCTTTGGATTGCGGCAGTTTGCTGCCGCACTCCAAAGACCAATTCTGGTCCTCCCCGTTGTGGTCCTGAGTTTTCTGTTTGCCGCCTCCCCGCGGCTGTTTGCCCAATCCAACACGCGCCTGCTGCTGGCTGCCGGTTCCGGCGTACCGGGGCACGCAGGCATCGCTTTCGGCCCATTCTCGGACTTGGCGATGAATGATAACCGGCAGGTCGCTTTCCTTTCTTCCCTGCGCAGTCCACGGAATGAGCTGCGGGCCGTGGTCACATCCAGCGGCATCAGTTTCTCTGTGGTGGCCTTTCAGGGTCTGCAAGCGCCGATTCCGAAGACGTCGTACGACTCGTTCAGCGCGCCCAGCCTTAATGACGCAGGAGTGATTTGCTTTGCAGCCGGGTTAAAGGACACCGAGGGCAATCCCTCGAGCGCCATCATCCGCGTGGATGGGACAGGCGCCAGGGCCCTGGTGACAAGCGCCGACAGCCTGCCGGGGACACCGGACGCCGCCTTCCTCGAATTCTCCGCGCCTTTAATCGGTCCCCAAGGAAACATCCTCTTTGCCGCGCGCTGGGGCGGGAAAAACCCTGGAACGGGATTGTTCCTGTGGACGCCGCGCGAACTTCGAAGGTTGGAGTTTCCGGCAGGCGTTTCTCCAACGCCCAAGGATTTGTTCGAGCCGATCTTCTTCAGCCACGATGAGGCAGCGCTAGTTCTCCGCGGCACACCCTTGGAAGCCGCCACCGAGCAGTTCTTCCGCGCCGTGGCGATTCGCAGCTTTCAGGAGCTCAAGCCGGCGCCAGATCCGGCAGAAACCCTTCAGATTTTGGCTCCTCGCGAGGGCCAAGCGCCTGTTCAAATGGTGTTAGTCATTATGGAGGGCGAGAGCGTTCAAACAGCACTCTTGCCGGGGGACCCTTCCCAGCCGGTGATGACTCGGCACGCCGCAGGCGCCCCCGAGGTGGCGCCCCTGGGACAGGTCGAGGGTCAAACGAGCTCCGCGCAAGGGAACATTATCTTCGCCGCCACGCCCCTCGATTCCCCTGATGATATCGGGCTCTATTGCTTCTGCGGAGGTCAAGTCACGCGCCTGACCTCGGCGGAGGATTTCGCACCCGTCGTGCAAACGGCGCCGGGCAAGGCGATTCTTTCCCTGGTGAGCGACTCTCAACAAACAGAAGCCTTCATCGCACCCGGCGCAACGGGTGGTGGGATGGCCATTTACGTGACGTCCATTCCGTAAGGGCAGTCGAGGAGTCGAGAGTCTAGAGTCGAGAAGTCGAAAGACCCAATTCTTCTGCTGGTCGCCGCTCCGACTCTTCGAGTTCTCGTCGCCTCGACTTCTCGACTCCTCGACTCTCAACTGACTTCCAGCCGCCAGGGCGCGCGATACTCACGGCTCAACAGTTTTTGCGCCGCGGGGCCACCCTTGGTCAGTCGTTGGCCGGCTACATCCCATCCAATCCGTTCTTCGCTGCGCAAGGCAACATTCCCCAGCAGGCAGGCGCTGGTGGAGCGGTAGCCGTATTCGATATCGCTCTGCGGCGGCTTGCGGGTCTTCATGCACTCCAGCATGTTGGCCACATGTCTTTCCAGCCCGTCGTCCGCGCGTTCCATCTTCATTTCCGCGGTCTTCCCCGCTTTCTTCCCCTCCACCTCTATGCTTTCAGGGAAGACTTGAAAGCGCTCGCGGTCCAAGAACATTGTTCCATCAGTGCCATGGAATTCGATTCCGTAACCGTCCCTTTCCCTTCCGTCCTGATTGCACAGCCGGTTTTCGTAGGTGGCGACAAACTCCGGGTATTCAAGCGTTATCTGGAGGGTATCGGGAGTATCGCTGTTGTCCTTGAGGTAAAACTTCCTGCCCGAGGCAGTGATGGTGTGCGGACCATCAACTCGCATTGCCCACTGCACGATGTCCATCAGATGCACCATCCAATCACCGGGCCATCCGTTAGCATAATCGTAGAAGTAGCGGAAGGTTGACCAGCGGTCGCCCACTCCGAAGCGGTTCCAGTTAAACGCCACTTTCGGAGCCGGTCCAAGCCACATGTCCCAGTCGAGTCCCGCGGGCGGATCGCTATCCGCTGGGCTGCCGATACCCTCAGGATAGATGTTGGAATAGTTCCAGGTGCGCACGTAAGTGACTTTTCCGATCAGCCCGTCCTGCACCAGTTCCACGGCTTTCTGGAAGTGCGCGTTGGAGCGCTGCCACAACCCCACTTGCACCACTCGCCTGTTCCTCCGCGCGGCCTCCACCATTTTCTTGCCCTCCTCCACCGCAACGCAGATGGGTTTCTCAACGTAGACATCCTTCCCCGCTTGGCAGGCCATTACGGTAGGAAGGGGATGCCAATGGTCAGGGGTGCCGACGATAACCAGATCAATGTCCTTGTCGTCGAGGATTTGCCGAAAGTCCTTCAGCGCCTTTGCCTTTCCGCCCGCCGCCTCGAGCCCTTTCTGCAAGTTGGGTTCGTAGACGTCGCACACAGCAGCGGCCTCCACGCCTTGGTGGATGAAATACTCCATATCGTCCCGGCCCTGGCGTCCGCAGCCAATCAGCCCCAATCGGATTCTGTCGTTGGCGCCCAGGACTTTGCCGGTGCTGGCGCCAGAGATCGCCAAGCTGAGTCCTGCGGAGCTCACTGCCGCCCGCCTGATGAAATCACGTCGGTTGATTTGGTCCGTCATAGATTATCCTCATTTACGAAGATGTAATGAAAAGCGCCGCCTATTGTAGCAGGGTTTTCGCGCCATTGCTCTTGCTCGTGCTGTGTTGTCGTGCCGTGTAATTCTCAACCTCTCCATCGACCGCTGACTCGGTAGCGCTTGGCTGTAGAATATGAGGGGGTTCGCGAACCGGTTTTGTCTGAATTGGCGCGCTTGTGCCAATGCCAGGGAAGACGAGGGATGCGGAATTGCTTCGCGTCAATGCATTTTTCCATTACCTCTTCGGGCCGGAAGCGCTTTCGAAGCGCGGCCACTTCTTACCGCGGTGGCTTTGGCTTCGTGCGCTGGGACTGCTCTTTTTTTCGGATGGCATGCTTCTCGAAGCGGGGTTCATCAGCTTGTTCTTTGCTCCGCGCGGCTGGCGGCCCGGCTTGGAAAATGATCACCCGCCCTCTCGCGCCAGCCTATTCGTCTTGCGTTGGGAATAGTTCCGCATCTACTTCGAGTCTGGGATCGTCAAAAAGCGTCCTTGACTCCTGGGTGATGAAACAAGCCCATTGACTCCAAATCTCCAACGTCGATTCTCTCTTCACACCCAAAACATCCCGCCGTGGCCGGTGGGGCCGTCGACGTGCCCGACCAGGTGATGCTGCATGTCGTCATGGAGGACGGACATGTCGCGCCGCAACTGATCCATCTTCTCGGCGCTGAATGGAGTGAAGTTCCGCGCCAACTCGACGTTGTGCTCGAGCATTTCCACGCGCGGCATACCGGTGACGGCGGCGGTGACCGGCAAGCTCATGGCAAAGTGGAGGAGAGTATCCGGGTCCGTCTTGCCGCCTTCCGTGCCGATCAGGAACTCCTGCCCATAGACCTTCATGGCGATAACGCCCAGGCCCTTCTTGTTAGCGGCTGCGAGGGCGGTCTTCTCAAACTCGCCCGTGCCGGTAGGATTCAGCGCCATCTGCGTGCAGTCGAGCGGATGGCGTTCGATAGCCTGCGCCAGAACCGCGCCTTCGGTGTGGCTGCTCATGCCGATAAAGCGTGCCATTTTCTGTTCTTTGGCTTCCAACAGCCCCTTGAGTGCGCCATCGGGAGCTTCAATCTTTGCCAAGTCATCGGCGTGGCGCAGATCGTGAATATGCACCAGGTCAACGTGGTCGGTCTGAAGGCGCTTCAAGCTTCCCTCCAGGCGGCTCATGAAGGCGTCGCGAGTGCGGTCGGGAATCTTGGTGGCCAACCACACTTCCTTGCGCCGCGTGGCCATGACCTTGCCAACGCGTGTTTCGCTCTTGCCGTCGCCGTAAAGATAGGCGGTATCGACATAGGTGATGCCCAGGTCAAGAGCGTGATTAAGCACTTGGACAGCCTTGTCTTCGTCCTCGTACATCAGGAAGCGGCTGCCACAGCCAAAAGCCAGGATGGAGACTCTGGCGCCGGTGTGGCCCAAGGTGCGGTGCGGCAAACGTTCTTTCGCATTGGCGAGATTCGTCCACAGCGGAAGGCTGGCGCTCGCCGCTCCTCCGATGGCGATGCTTTCCAGAAATTTCCTTCTCGAAACGTCTTTGCTCATGGCGACTCCTTTATAGAAGCAGTGGCTAGCGGATAGCAGTCAATCGACTACCCCGCGAGTTTTCAATTCCGTTCCAGTTTGCCCCGCAATCATTATACGCCTCCGTGGCTACTAATCACCAGGCACGGCTCGTCCCGATAGTGAGTCAGTTTGATTCCTGTAGCGGCGGTTTCTGACCGCCGGTCTTGAATTCTTAAGGGGTTCCGGCGCTCGGAGAACGCCGCTACAGCAAACTGAACTATTACCCTCGTCACGGGCGGCAGCCGGCGTCCTTTGACGACAACTTAAAATCCGTGTAGTCACCGGTCTCATCGAACGATCCCAGGCCGACCTGGCCGCACTTGAAGGTATTATCAACCACCGAAAAACGCGGCTTGGGCTCACCGTCGACAAAGACCTTGATCGAACCCGAGGTTACATCGCGCTCGACTCGAACCTTGTGCCAATTGGTGTCAGGCAGCGCCGGCGCCGCCTCCAGGCCTGCGATTCGGCGGCGGGGAACGCCATCCACTAAGAAGATTCCATTGTGGACGTCGATCTTGGCGCCCGGGTCCTTGGATAAGTGTGTGTAATAGAAATGCAGCGTGTCGACGTAGTTGAAAACGATCATCATCGAACTGCCCTCGCGTCGCACGCGCGTCTCGAGAGTGAAGCTTCCCGCGGTGACGCCCTTCAGCAGCGCAAACTGTTGGGGGCGGCGCGGAACCAGCGGGTCGCGACTCCTCAGCATATGCAGGTAGTGGAGCGGACCTTCCTCTTTAACCACCCAATCCTCAGGGAAAGGAAATGTCCAGGCATCGAGCTTGCCGGAAGAAAAGTTGTCATGGAAGTTGATTATCCTTGAAGCCGGTTGTACCGCCATTCCAGCGAGAATGGACAAGCCAGCAACGGCGAATGCCAAACCGGCGAGCAGCTTGCCTGCGCGTGAAATTTGCATGGATCAATACCCCCGGAACCACTGTGACGGAGTTAAAGATTACCGGGGTTTTTCGGTCCTGGCAAGCGCCTTGCCGGATCTGGCAGGAGCGGCTCGATTGGCCGCCCGTTGGAGTTTCTGCTTCCGTTCGATTGGCTTCTGCGGCTGAGAATCAGGCCAATTTCGCCTTTCGCACCCACTTCCCCAGATCGCGGAGGGTCCTGACGAGAGGTTTGAATTGGCGAAGGGGCAGCGCGTTGGCGCCGTCCGAGAGGGCCTGCGCGGGGCGATTGTGGACTTCCATAAAGAGGCCGTCGACTCCTGCCGCCACTCCGGCTCTCGCCAAAGTGCTTATGAACTGTGGCTGCCCGCCGCTTTTGTTTCCTTCACCGCCAGGCAACTGCAACGCGTGAGTCACGTCAAGAATAACCGGATATCCGAAGCCTTTCATGACGGCGAGGCCTCGAAAGTCGACCACCAGGTTGTTATATCCGAATGTGCTTCCCCGCTCCGTCACAAGGATGCGGTGGTTGCCCTGGCTCTCGACCTTTTCGAGCGCATGACGAATATCCCAGGGCGACAGGAATTGCCCTTTCTTGATGTTCACTACGGCGCCCGACCGGCCGGCTTCGAGCAGCAGATCGGTTTGACGACAGAGGAACGCCGGAATTTGGATGATATCGCAGACTTCCGCCGCCGGCCCCACCTGCGCCGGTTCGTGCACGTCCGTCAAAACGGCTATGCTGAAGTCTCTTTTGATGCGCGCCAGTATCTGAAGTCCCCGCTCGAGGCCGGGGCCACGATAAGAATTGAGCGAGGTACGGTTGGCCTTGTCGAAGGAAGCCTTGAAGATATAGGAAATCCGGAGAGCCTGCGTGAGGGTGGCCAGGCGGCCGGCCATCATCCGCGCATGTCGCTCGTTCTCGATGACGCAGGGCCCGGCAATCACAAACAGCGGGTGGCCGGCTCCTAGTGGCAGCGTACCGGCAGAAACCACGTGACTCATGTTTCCCTTACGTCGAAGCGGCCACCTTCGCCTCTTCCGCCAATAAGGCGCTCGGAAATGCGCCTAACCTCTTGCGGCGATACTGATAGGCCGCGCCGATAAATGCTTTGAAGAGTGGGTGAGGATCGAGCGGACGCGACTTGAATTCGGGATGAAACTGGCAACCCAGAAACCAGGGATGATCGCGAATTTCGACGATCTCCACATAGGTCCCGTCCGGAGTCACTCCCACCAAGTCCAGGCCGTGGGAAACCAGGGTCTCCTCGTACTCGCGGTTGAATTCGTAGCGATGCCGGTGGCGCTCGGAAATCTCGAGCTGACCGTAGGCCTGATGGGCAAAAGAGCCGGGCTTGAGCCGAGCGGCCCAGGCGCCCAAACGCATGGTGCCGCCAAGCTCGTCGATGCCTCGCAATTCACGCAGTTTGTAAATGACGCGATGGGGTGTGGAAGGATCAAACTCCGAGCTATCGGCTCCCTTCAAGCCGCAGACATTGCGCGCGAATTCTATGACCGCGCACTGCATACCCAGGCAAATACCAAAATAGGGCACCTTGCGTTGGCGGGCGAATTGGACGCCTTGCACCATGCCCTCGATTCCCCGCTGGCCAAAGCCTCCCGGAACCAAGATGCCGTCGAGGTCTCGCAAGTGCCGATCCAAGTCTTCGCCACTCTCCAGGTCCTCCGCTTCCACCCAGATCTTGTTGAGCTTCAAGTCGTGGGCAATGCTGCCGTGGACCAGGGCTTCGTTCAAGCTCTTGTAGGAATCCTGATAGCCGACATACTTTCCCACGATGCCGATCGTGACCTCATCCTGGGGATGCTGAATGCGGTGCACAAGGTCAACCCATGGTTGGACGTTGAGTTCCCCGGTTTCGAGCTTCAAGCAGCGCAGTATCTGGGAGTCCAACCCCTCTTTCCCCAGAATCAAAGGCACCTCGTAGATGTTGTCCACATCCTTCGCGGTGATGACGGCATCTTCAGGGACGCTACAGAAAAGAGCGATCTTGGCCTTGATGTCGGCGGAGAGGAAGCGGTCGGTGCGGCAAAGCAGAATGTCTGGCTGGATGCCAATCTCCCGCAACTCCTTAACGGAATGTTGGGTGGGTTTGGTCTTTTGTTCGCCAGAAGCTTGGATATACGGGACGAGCGTCAAATGCACGAAGAGCACGTTTTCCCGGCCGAGCTCCTGGCGCATCTGGCGGATGGCCTCGAGGAAAGGCAAGGATTCGATATCTCCGACGGTGCCCCCGACTTCCACGATCACCACGTCCACGTCATTCGCGACCTTCTGGATGGCCGTCTTGATCTCGTTGGTAACGTGCGGAATCACTTGCACCGTTTTTCCCAAGTAATCGCCACGCCGTTCCTTCGTGATGATGATCTCGTAGATACGACCGGCGGTGCAGTTGTTGTCGTGACGCATCCTGGCATGGCTGAAGCGCTCGTAATGGCCGAGGTCGAGATCGGTTTCGGCGCCGTCGTCGGTGACAAAAACTTCGCCATGCTGAAACGGGCTCATGGTTCCCGGATCGACATTCAAGTAGGGGTCCAGTTTCAGAAAGGAGACCTTGAGCCCCCGCGCCTCGAGCAAACAGCCCATTGAGGCCGAAGCCAGACCTTTACCCAGCGAACTGACTACACCGCCGGTAACAAAAATGTACTTGGCGCCCATGAGCCTCCTTGCGATGCTTCGACGGGCTAGCGGTGTTCCCGCGCCCGCTTGATATGCTGCGCCCCTGACCCCACTGAAGGGTCTGTGTGAAACTTCCGCATCGTCATGATTTCGTAGTGGCGGGCTTCAGCCCGACATCGTGCCACGCACGGTTGATGCCCGCCTGAAGGCAGCCTCTACCTGCGCTGGCCGAGTTTTCACACAGACGCTCGAAGCCCGGGGCTACCCAGCCAGGCCTTTTGTACCGACTTGGAAGTTCTCGGAGGGAATCGGTACGCACAATTATCGAGTCAGCTTGAGGGTTTGTCAACGATAAATTGGGAAACTGGAACTGTGGTAGAATGGATTCATGAGCCTGAATGGGTTGCAAGCCTAGGAGAGGCAGGGGGCGCCTCCTACTTGCCAGGGCACGGGTTGCGAGAATGAAAGCACTTTCAAGGTATCAACTTTCCCGACTCTGGATGCTGAGTGCCGCCATGGGGGCCATTTGGGGAATTGCAGCCGCCTCTCAAGCGCCTGACCAGCCCAGCGCGCCACCTCCGCCTGATCAGGAAAGCGCGCCGCAAACCGACAAGCAAAGCGCGCCGCCTCCGCCTGACCAGCAGAGCACGCCGCAAGCCGCCAAGCCGGGTGCTCAACCGTCGCCCGCTGACGCGCAGCCTTCGCGCATCACCGTCCGCAAACCGGATGTTCACGTTGCGCCTTTTCTTGTGGACGTCAACATGGTGGTGGTGAATGTGACGGTCACCGATCCGTTCGACCGGATCGTAACCGGCCTCGAGCAGAGCAACTTCCAGGTGTACGATGAAAAGGTCGCACAGAAGATCGAGTCTTTCTCCACAGAAGACGCACCCATCTCGGTCGGCCTGATATTTGATAGCAGCGGCTCCATGAGCGACAAGATTCAGAAATCCAAGGAAGCAGCCTTGCAGTTTTTCAAGACATCTAACCCCCAGGATGAGTTCATGCTCATCAACTTCAGTGACCGTCCGAACCTGATCACGGGCTTCACTTCGAAGTTCGAGAACCTTCAGGATCGGTTGCTGTTTGTCAAAGCGGGCGGGAGAACGGCGTTGCTGGATGCGATCTATCTGGGGCTGAGTCAAATGAAGAAGGCCACCACCAACCGGAGGGCCTTGCTGGTGATTTCGGACGGCGGCGACAATCACAGCCGCTACACGGAGAACGACATCAAGCGGGCCGTGAGAGAGTCCGACGTGCAAATCTACGCCGTAGGTATATTCGAGCCGCTCTCTTCCCGCGCGCGGACCCCTGAGGAGGCGGGCGGACCCGGCCTGCTGGCGGATTTGGCGGAGGTCTCGGGCGGTCGCATGTTCAGTGTCGAGGATGCGAATGAGCTACCCGACATTGCCGAAAAAATTTCCATTGAGCTCAGAAATCAGTACGTGATTGGGTATCGCCCCTCGAACCTTATCCGCGATGGTCGCTGGAGGCGCATCAAGGTAAAACTCGATCCTCCTCGGGGACTGCCCCCCCTCCAGGTCTACGCGCGCACTGGTTACTATGCACCCACACAATAGCATGAATTCTCAGACCAGAAAGACCCTTTGCAGTTTGGCGCTAATTTGCCTCGCTCTCGCGTTCTCCAGCGATCTCTTCTCTCAAACGCCCCAGCCTGCCAATCCGCAGACTCCGCCGGCAGAGAAGAAGGGGCGCGAATACACCATCAATGTTGACGTGAACCTTGTGGTCCTCCACGCGACCGTGCTCGATAAGCGAGGGCGCATGGTGAACGACCTCAAATCCGATGATTTCCGGGTTTACGAAGACGGCGCGCTGCAGAAACTTTCGGTATTCAGCCACGCCGACATCCCGGTGACGATGGGTATTGTTATTGATGACAGCGGCAGTATGCGCGAGAAGCGGGATTCGGTAAACGCCGCAGCCCTGACTTTTGTGAAGACTTCCAATCCCCAGGACCAGGCTTTCGTGGTCAATTTCAATGATGTGTATTACCTCGATACGCCCGGCGATTTTGCCAGCAACATCGAGGATCTGAAGAGTGCTCTCGAGAAGATCGATTCCAGGGGCGGGACAGCGCTTTACGACGCAGTCTATGCTTCCCTCGACCACGTCAAGCTTGGCAACCGGGATAAGAAGGTCCTGCTCGTCATTACGGACGGAGAGGACAACGCCAGCCGTTACACCTACGAGGAACTACTTCGCTACGCGCAGAAATCCGACGCCGTCATCTACACCATCGGTTTGCTGGGCTCGGAAGAACCCGGCGGGCTGTTCAAAATACACGGCGGCAGCGCTCGCAGGGCCGCCAAGATCCTCGAAAAGCTCGCCGATGCTACCGGCGGACAAGCCTATTTTCCAAAATCCCTGGATGACGTTCAGAGCACCTGCGAGCAGATCGCGCACGATATTCGAAACCAATACACCCTCGCCTATTACCCCAGCAATGCGCGAAAAGACGGAACCTTCCGCAACGTTCGTGTGGATGCCTTTGCAAGTGGCAGCCACTCGAAACTCGCTGTCCGCACCCGTCCCGGCTACTATGCCCCCAACCCCAAGACAAGCGCCACAACAGCTTCCAACGCGATTGGGCAGTAACTAGGGGCTGGGGGCTGGGGGCTAGGGACTAGGAGCTGAGAACTGGGAGCTGGCGACTATGACATGGGTGAGCGCAGCCACGCTGCCCGAGCCCCTCAGATGGAGTTCCACTTTCGCGGGAATGAGCGCCAATGGCCGACTTCCTGTAGGAATCTTTCCGCAAGTACCGGCAAGGAACTTAGGCGCTCTTCGAACCGCAGACCATTACCCCAGTCCCTAGCCCCTAGCCCCCAGCACCTAGTCCCCAGCCCCCAGCCACACCACTGCTCTCACGCCTAAGCCTGACGACCGACCCAAGTTGTCGTGAGGATTACCCGTTCAAAAAGCGGGCCAAGCTGGCGATCTCGGATAAGCGCCCGCTAGCCGATGTTCAGCTTGGTGACCTTTGACTCCCTTGCTTTACTCGTGTTCTTAAGAGCTGCAAAAAGACCTGCGCCTGCCAGAAGTCCGCCTACGATCACTATGATTACCATGATTACACTTATCCTCCGAAGTTTATTCTACTAACAGAGACACCCTTGCTGAGCGAATTGTTCCAAAATCTCTTCGAGCTATTTCGCCTTAAAGCTCGCTGTCATCTTCATGTCGCCCCACTGGATGGTTATCACTCCACCGCCGCCTGCCTTCGTGAGACCAATCGTAACCATCTCGGCAGAGCTCGAAGACTTGGTCACCTTCAGGGGCGCAGAAGCAAGGTCCTGTGAAGCATCGTGTTGCGTTCCCCACTGCCCGTGCTGCTTGTTGAACACCAGCTTCCACGAATCTCCCTCCCCCCGCCCAACCCAAAGGCTGTACTCACCACCTGGCACGGCCACGTCACCGAACTGCAGGTCAGTCGCCGTGGAAAAAGTGGTGGACTTATCAGCTCCCAGCCGCCAGACGTCCCCTGGCTTCAACTGGTCGAGCAACTCCGACATCTTGCGGCCCTTTAGAGAAGGGCGCCCGTATTCTACAGAGACCATCTTACCGCCCAGGCTTATCTGTGCTGTCGCACGAGGATTACGCTGGGCAAGTGCGCTCCCCACTGTTACAGCGAGCAATCCCAATACCAGAACCACCATCAGAAGTCGTCTCATTTTTCCTCCTTGTTTTTGGAACCGCTGCGCAAATTATACAGCCGGAAGCCGTGCCTCGCCAACTTGTTCGTAGCGTTGTTCGCACGGCTCAGAGTGACAGGGAACAGGGAGTAGGGAACAGGGAATAGGGAATGCGGAATAGGCAACAGCGCGGAGCCACTCTAATCTGTCCCTTCGAGAGATCGCGGATGCCAAACGGCGTCCCTCTGCGCCACGCCGCCCACTGCTCACTGCCAACTGGCTACTGCCTGTTCCCTGTTCCCTACTCCCTGTTCCCTACTCCCTACTCCCTGTTCCCTGTCCCCTATTGCCGCCGCCTGGTACATTTTGTCGCTGCCTGCCTCTGGAGCATTTCCCTTTGTTTTCTCAAACATTCCCGGTTTGTTCCGTGAATTTTGTTGTTCCGGCGGCTCGGGCGTCGCCCGGTCCCCGGCCGGAGTGTCGGTCGCCGCTCCCTCGGACGGAATGTCGGTGCCGAGCATCCGATTGATTTCTTCCATCTCGGGGTCGGTTTCCGACTCCTTGCTCCCTTTCAATCCCGCTTCTGCCATCAGAACGTTAAGCGAGTCGTCGATATGATTCTTGCGCATGCCCAGTATCATTTTTACCTTGCGGTCAATTGAGCGGTCGAGAGCGCTTTCCTGGCGCAGCATCATGCGCCACGTCTCGCCCTCCGGAGCCAGGCAGGCATCCCGCTCGATCGAGGCTTTCTCCGCGTTCAGCTTCTCGGCGTATTCGAATTCCGGCTGGAGGGCGGCGATTTCCTCATCCAGCAGGCCGAGAAGTTCCTGGAGGTCGGCCTCGATCGCTTCCGGAGTGGCGCCTGGCTTTGGGTCACGCTCTCTACTCACCTCCGAGAACATGCGGAGCAACCGGCAAATGCGAGCCATCCGCCAGCCCATCCTGCCCCGGGAAAGGGTTTCGAGCTGGTGCGGTAGCGAGGCCCCCCAGTCTTCCAGTGTCCATTGGCGAATGTCGACGGGTAAGTCTATATCTCGAGCCAGGCGATCCTCCCAAGGTAGGCTGGTCTCCGAACCCGAGGAAGAGCCGCAGACCTCAGCGGCGGAGGTCTGCGCTACCAGAGCTCGAATCACTCCCAGGGTGGAGAGAGTCCTTCTCAGCCGCACTCCCAGGTCGGTCGATTCCGGCAAATTGCTCGACAGCATTTCCGGGTGTGATGCATCGAAGG
>Ga0326728_10017820_pt1 | contig 14128 bp, 14 predicted proteins | sample MB3enrmetagenome_FD_207602 | JGI IMG/M metagenome (GOLD analysis project Ga0326728, IMG submission 207602) | Lab enriched peat soil microbial communities from McLean, Ithaca, NY, United States - MB31MN | ecosystem: Environmental > Terrestrial > Soil > Wetlands > Peat | place: USA: New York...
ACAGGGGGGATCGCATGAGCAAGGATTATCGGGGCAAATATTTAAACCTTTGGTCAGGTGTCCCTCGATATCGCGTAGTCGCAGAGCGCGAGCAGCGCCTCCCTGGCCTCGGACGCGTCGAGCTTCGAGATCTCGGAGCGGGCTTCGTCCACGAGCCTCGCGGATATGCCGTGCGCGTATTCCACCGAGCCGTGCTTCTGGAACGAGGATATCACGCAGTCGATGTCCTCCTTCCTCGCGCTGTGGCCCTTGAGTATGCCCCTGATCCTGTCACCTTCGGCGGCATCGCAGTGCTTCAGGCAGTGGATCACCATGAGCGTCCGCTTGCCCTCGGTGACGTCCCCGCCGATCTCCTTCTTGTACTTCTCGAAGCTACCGGTGACGTTGAGCACGTCGTCGTGTATCTGGAACGCTGCGCCGACCTTCTGGCCGAACCTTGCCATGCGAGAGCACACCCGCTTGGGCGCGCCGCACATGTAGGCGCCCATCTCGCAGGAGAGGCCGATCAGGGCGGACGTCTTGCCATTCACCATCGCGAGGTACTCGTCCTCGCTCACGTCGAACCTCCCGGAGCGCTCCCAGGCGAGCTCCGCGCCCTGGCCCTCCACCACCTGCTTGAACGTGGCGATGTACCTCCTCTGGAGCTCGAGGTGCTTGGCCCTTGGCATGTCCAATCCCACCAGCTCCTTGAGCAGGAGCGTGTAGAGCGCGTCCCCGGAGTTGAGCGCTATGGGCGTGCCGTGGCTCACGTGCAAGGTGGGCTCGCCGCGCCGGAACTGAGAGCTGTCCGCTATGTCGTCGTGGATCAGGCTGAAGTTGTGGAACATCTCGATTATCCCCGCCGGCTTTATCACCGCCTTCGGGTCCCCGCCCACTGCCCGGCAGGAGAGTATGGCGAGCATGGGCCTCATGCGCTTGCCGCCGCGCATTATGTAGGGGAGGAGCATGCCGTAGACCTCCTTCTGCTCCGGCTCCAGCACCGAGGCTATGTACCTCTCGACTTCGGCGACATCTGGCTTGGCCAGCTCGTAGAACATGAGTAAGGGATTGCGGAGCAAGATATTAAAATGATTAGTTCGGCCCGTGAAGATGACGAGCCTCGCCTATCCTGGTCGCATGCAGACCGTAAAACCTGCCAGCGAAAGGACCATTCCAATCAGGATGACCATGATGATCGATGCTATCCCTGCAATAAGAATAGTCAGACATCCGCCTGCCCAGTCTAGTTTTTCTTCTTTTACCGCTTTGAAGCCAGCCCAACCCAAAAGTACGACCCATAACACTATCAGCGGTAGTGGCAGATTGGGATTGTAGCATAGCGCTGTTGGCACAAAGTGAGCAAAAACAGCATATAAAACCACGAGGATAGCTATTATCATCGTTGGCAATTTAGCGGCTTTAACACATTTTCCAAAATCCATATGATCACCCTACTGATATTATTGCCCTTGAATTTTATTAAAAGGATGTTTTATATTAGGCGAACGCCTAATTGGTTACTAGTAACGTTTTGTCGCGCCTCGCTTACCCTAAGAGCAAGCCATGGGGAACTGGCCCAGATTAGGATCAGAGCCGTCTCGTGTAGCCGCAGTTCGCGCACTTCATGCGGATGACGTTGTGGCGCTTGTCGAAGGCCAGCTTCACAGTGTCGCCGGGCACCCACCAGGTGAAGCACTTCCTGCAGAACATGCGCTTCTGGTCATCGCTGAGCCGGACCTTGTGCTTCCTCACGAGATCCATGGACATCTGGGCGTAGCGCTTGGCGCGGGCCGACTTTCCGGAGGCCCAGGCGTCCTCGGCCTCGTCCATCAGCTTCGCTATGGACTGCCTGACGCTGGATTTTATAAGCTTTTTCCGGCCATCAACCATGTGATGCCTACTCTGGATAGCTTTATTAATTATTATTATCTCGAGCCGCTGCAGGCCCACGAGGGCTACAACGTCGTCAACACGGTCACCTACGCCATCATAGCCATAGCGGCGGTCTATCTGCTCTACCGCTACCTGAAGACCAAGATCGCGTTCGACCGGAGCTTCGTCTGCGGCGTCCTGAGCTTCGTGCTCCTGGGCTCCACCGTGCGGGTGATCACGGACGCCATAGGCAGCGGGGTGTTCAAGCCCGTGACCCCCCTGCATGCGCTGGTGCTGAATTCCCACGTATATGATTACAGCCTCCTCACCGCCTCGCCAGGCATATACCTCGTCACGGCCGGGCTGCTCTTCGTATCCATGGCAATCCTCTACAGGATGAAACATATGGAATGGCTCTGGATCGTGGGCGTAGTGCTCTGGCTCCCGCATTTTCTGCTGCTCTTGCCATTCATGCAGTATGCGGTGTATGCGGTGCCCGTGATATTGCTGGCGGCGGTGCCGGCGGCAATAGCTTATCTCTATTTCAGGGACAGCGTCCTCACAGGCATCGTCGCAGCCCATGCGCTCGACGGGGCGGCCACGTTCTTCGTGATAGACGTGTTCTCCAAGATAAGCGGCATACAGTACTTCGAGCAGCACGTCCTGGCGAGCGGCATCGGCACTATAAGCGGGACGTATTTCACGTTCTACCTGGTCAAGATAGTGGTGTCCTTCGCAGCTGCCTATTTCGTCATGAAGGAGGACATGGACGCCGGCGACAAGCGGTACATCGCCCTCGTACTCATGATAATGGGCTTCGCCCCGGGCATACGGGACATGCTGAGGATGATGGTCGGGGCGTAGCGGAACAGTTAAATATCTTTTCTATAACAATATATGCATGACGACACCTTCATTCATGATCATTTTCAAGCCCACCCTGAGCCCTGCGGAGTTCGACGCCACGGCCAGGGCGCTAAACAGGTTCATGGGGGGCAGCGTCGAATACGATGTCCGGCACGCAAGCGACCCGCGTGCGGCGGAGAACGTCAGGATGGGCGGACAGCTGCTGCGCGCGCTCCGCTCGGAGGGGCCCTTGCGCATCGATACGACCGGATTCCTCATGCCGGAGTTGGGCACGCCGTTGGACCAGCTCCGGCGCGAGGGCAGGGGCGCCATCGGCATCGGCCTGACCAACGAGCCCCTGTTCGCAGCCAGGAACGGAGTGGAGCAGGAGGAGCTGGGCGTGGGCTTATACCGGCGTGGCGCGATCGTCAGCGTGGCGGGGCTGCGCAGGCGCTTCGGCTTTGACCGCAGGACCGGGCGTTGCGAGAGGGACGCGGATGTCGCTATGCGCGCACTGGAGCTAGCCGTCTGCCATGAGCTTGGGCACGTCCTCATCGAAAGCTACGGAAGGAGCGGGAAAAACCCTGTCGAGGAAGCGCACTGCCCCTACAGCTCCTGTCTGATGCAGGAGAATTCCGGGTTAGGCGATTTCGTCGAGCGCATCGTGAGGCGCGGATTCGGTTTCTGCAGGGAGTGCACGCAGCGCATAGGGATGGAGCTCGGATTGCTACGGCCGGCCTGAAGGCCCTCCATCGGTCCTGCTATCGGAACATTTAAACGTTCTTTTTATAACAATATATGCATGACGAAACGCGCATTCATCCTCATCCACAGGCCCGGCCTGAGCGCAGCGGAGATAGCGGCCGCATCCAAAGCCCTTGAGCGGTTCAGGGCATTCGACATAGGATATGACGTCCGGCCCCTGAGCGATAAGGCGGTAAAAGGAGTCAAGATGGGCGCCCAGTTCCTGGAGGCGCTCGGCACGAAAGGGCCCATGCATATGAGATTCGACCGCTTCCTGGTGCCTCGGCTCGGCGACGAATACGCCGAAGCCATTATGGCATCGCAGCGAGGGGGCCTCGCCATAGGCGTCGGCCTGACCGACGAGCCGATATTCCTTTCCGTAAACAGCCCGAGGGACAGGACCGAGGAGAGGGTGATGGGCGCCAACAGGTACAGGGGCGGCGCGCTCGTCAGCGTGGCGGGGCTGCGCGGCGCCTTCGGCTTCGACAGGGGGAGCGGCGAATACGGCGTGCATCCGGAGACCGCCATGCGCGCCCTGGAGCTAGCCGTCTGCCACGAGGCGGGCCATGTCCTCATCGAGACATATGGCAGGAACGCGGAGACCCTGGAGGACGAATGGCACTGCGGCCATCCAAACTGTTTGATGCGTGCGGCCCCGGGGATCGAGCAGTTCGTCAGGCAGATCGTCAATGCCAGATTGGATTTCTGCAAGGGATGCATAAGGCTCATACAGAGGGAAATCGAATTGCTTCACGAGCCCGAGGATGACTAGAGCTTCGTCAGTATCGCCAGCAGCAGCAGCATCGCGCCGATGAGGATGAGCGGGAGCGTTATCTTGGCGACCGCGACGATGGAGTTCACGGTCGAGACTATCTCTATGGACTGCCTGGCGCCCAGGACGTCGATGTCGAACCACCTCTTCGCGGCGAAGAACTTCGCCGGGGCCATGTCCTTCGCGGCCTCCTCCACCGCGGAGGCGACCTCCGCCAGCATGCGGTCCTCCTCCTTGAGCGGGTTGACCACCCCGCGCACCACGTTGGTCTGGTGGGTGTCGGTCGTGCAGATGCCGACCTCCCAGTCCCGCCCCAGCTTCCTGCCGACCTCCTTCACCTTCGCCTCCAGGGAGTCGCGGTATTGCGGGGTGACGCCGTTGGAGTCTATGAGGATGAGGACATACTCCGGGGATGACGAGAGGACCGCGACCTTTATCCCGGCCTTGCCCACGTTGCTGGAATCGAAGGACCGGCAGGACACCCCTATCCTGAGCTTGTTCCCTTTCTTGGGGTCCTTGGCGAGCGCGTCCTCCACCGCCTTCATGTAGTTGTAGCCGACGATGTCGCCGGGCTCGAAGCTGGTTATCTCGCCGGTCTCAGCGTTGTGCTGGTCCACCACCATTGCGACGTCGGCCTTCTTCTCGGCCTCCTTCATTATGGAGAGCCCGAGCCCGAAGTTCACGTCCTCGGTGACATATGGCGCCCTGCTCAGCCCGATGAACGCGGAATCGTTTATCCGCAAGCCCTCGGCCCTGCACTCGGCCTCCTTGCCCTTGAGGAGCGAGACCTGGGCGTCGCGGAACCCCGTCTCCGCGATGCACGCGTCGCATGCGGACAGTATGCTTTCCAGCTGGGCAGCGGAGACCGGGTTGAGGTCGTGGGTCACGGTGCCGTGGAACACGAACGCCTTGGCCCCGTATTTCCTCTCCAACGCGTCTGCCAGCAGGTAGGAGAATTCGCTCCCCCCGAGGTTGCCGAAGGGGCCGAAGTGCACCAGCGGGGTTGCGAAATAGATGTCGCCCTTCTCCCTGCGGAAACCCATGACCGTGACCAGCGTCCTCGCCCTGGCGCCGACGCTCTCCAGGGCCTTCTCCAGGTCCTTGTTATGGTAGAGCCACTGGCTTATGAAGAGCGAGAACGCGTCCGTGGAGCTGAAGCCGAAGCTCTTCTTCATGGGCGCGTTGATGATGAGGAAGAATATGTAGAGGGCCCCGAAGAGCACGAACGATGCCACGTAGAACCTGGCCGCGTAGGCCAGCGAGCTCGTCCCCAGCACGAATATGTGGCTGTTGATCAGGAACATCAGGTAGAAGAGGAGCTGGATCATGGCGAAGAGCACGGAGCGGTATTTGAGTATGAAGACCAGCCTGGCTATGGCGTACCAGAGTATGAACACCAGCGCCGCCCCCAATAGGAGGATGAGCTCGGACATGAGGGCGTTCACGCCCACGAGGAGCAGGCTGGCCAGGTATGCGACCCCATATATCACCTCGCCGGCCAGGGCCACGGCCGCGATCCTGCGCAGCGGCATCTTCCGTATCATCAGCTTTATCACGAGGCAGGTGAGCAGGGCGGGCATGGCGAGCAGCAGGGCCCCGTCTACGATGCCGTGCCTGAGCAGCTGCATCCCGGTGTAGTTCCAGAGATTGAACGAGATGCCGAAGAGGCACGCGACCACCAGCATGGCGAGCGCGACCACGTGCACAGGGGGCAATGAGAAGAAATATGAGGTCAGCCCGACCGCTGATTTTATGTTATCCTTCATCGTGGTCCCCACCAAATGGTTTTTATATCGGGAATGACATATTTAAAACATGCTCATATGCCCCAGATGCGGGAAGACCTCGGACGAGAAGGAGTTCGTGGAGGCCTTCTGCATAGACTGCTACGAATTCAACATCAAGCTGCCCAAGGGCCTGACCGTCCAGCAGTGCAAGCACTGCAACAGGATGAACCTGCAGGGCCAGTGGCAGCAGCTCAACCGCAGGAAGATAAGCGAATACGTCGCCGGGAAATGCAAGGGTGATTTCACCGGGGCTGACTGCGACATAGACACCGGGGTCTGCAGCTTCACCTTCGAGAGGGCCGGCAAGAAGGTCACGGTGCAGCGCCAGGTCGACCTGCAGAAGGAGGTCACCATGTGCCCGGACTGCTCCAGGGCCTCGGGAGGCTATTACGAGGCCATCGTGCAGCTGCGTGGCGAGCCCTCCCGCGTGGAGGAGCAGGCCATGAGGCTGGAAAAAAGGCTCTCCAAGAAGACCTTCGTCTCAAAGATAGAGGAGATGCACGGCGGGCTGGACCTGTATGTGGGCAGCTCCAAGGCGGCCACCTCGGTGCTCCATGAGCTCGGCTTCAAGCCGTCCGTCGCAAGGAAGCTCTTCGGAAGGAGGGACGGTAAGAAGCTCTACCGCATGAGCTACGCTATAAGGGTCTGACCCCCCGAAACCGATAAAAACCTTGTCTTAGCAGCTTCAGGCAGAGGTGATATGATATGATGGGTAAGACGTGTGGGATAATCTCCGGCCTGCTGGTGCTGATAGCAGGATTGGCGCTGCTGCTCTTCGGACTAAACGTCTGGGGCGTCGGAGCGGCGAACCTCGTCGCCGGCGTGATGCTGGCTCTGTTCGGACTATCGTTCATGATGCATAAGATGAACGCCTGCCCGATGTGCACCGTCCCTGAGATGAAGGCCAAGGGCAAGTAGACGGCTCCCTTTCATTCTTTTTTCATTTCTGGTCCTCCTTCGTGTTTTTAATTGCTTACTGAGTAGCCCATGCCATGGCCGAAAAAAAGTTCATGGAACTGGCGATAAGCAAGACCCTGGAGGGCATCCGGAAGAAGGACGCGCCGTTCGGGGTCTGCATAGTCAGGTCGGGGAGAGTGGTCGCCGTCGCCCACAACACCGTTCGCAGCGGCTGCGACTCCACCGCTCACGCGGAGATAAACGCGATACGCCAGGCCTGTAAGAAACTGAAGAGCATCGACCTCTCGCGTTGCACCATCTATTCCACGACCGAGCCGTGCCCAATGTGCTTCTCCGCCATACACTGGGCGAGGATAGGGACGATAGTGTTCGGGACCAGGATAAGGGATGCCAAGAAGGTCGGATTCTCCGAGATCCCGCTCAGCGACAGGAGGCTGCGCCGCGAGGGGAAGCTGCGCGTCAAGGTGATCGGCGGCGTGATGCGGAAGGAGAACCTCGAGCTGCTCGGGTTATGGAAGAGGAAGGGCGGGAAACCCTACTGATCCATAGAGGCTTGCCGGGATCGCGGACCCCGCGACGTCCAAGGCAGGGCATGCGGAGTGTGCGAGATGATGGCCGATAAAAGCCGGGTCCTCTGGGTGGATTGCCTACGCGGGATGGCGATCGTCCTGATGGTGGCGTTCCATTTCGTCTTCGACCTCGATTATCTATCGTTCATCAGCATCAATCTCCAAAGCGGCTTCTGGTTCTTCTTCCCGAGGGCCATCGGCGCCACATTCCTGTTCGTGGTGGGCGTCTCGCTGGTCCTGAGCGACAAGCATGACCGGGAGACCGGGAACGAGGGCTACGTCCGCCATTTCAGGCGTGGCCTTCTCCTCGCAGGAGTCGCCGCGCTCATCACGATCGCGACGTGGATCTATCCGAATGAAGGCTTCATAACGTTCGGCATAATCGACCTCATAGCCTTGTCGATGTTCATCGCGCCGTTCTTCCTGAGGTTCCGGAAGCTGAATATCCCGATAGGGCTCGCCGTCATAATCATCGGGATATTCCTAAGCGGGATGCAGACCGGCTCGCACTACCTCTTCTGGCTCGGCATCACGTTCCCCGGTTACGCCGCGCTCGATTATTATCCGCTCCTGCCGTGGTTCGGCTTCGTGCTGATAGGGATCGGCGCGGGGGGGATGCTGTTCGAGGAAGGACGCGACATGATAAGGCTCGGGAAGTCGAAGGTCTCGGATGCCCTCTCATCGCTCGGAAGGAACTCGCTCGCGGTATATCTCTTGCACCAGCTGGTGCTGTTCGGCGGCCTCCTTCTGATCAGGATGGTTATCGGCGGCTGAGAGGAAGCCCCGTTCGCAAAGTTTTTTATTGGTGCGCCATCCGAATAGCGTTCCATGGACATAGTGATAGTCGGCGGCTTCGGCACCGAGACGCGGCAAATGGAGAACACCTTGGCGCAGGCTTTGAGGGAGCTGAAGCTGCATGTGAGCATTGGCATCGCCGCAGGGATACGCGAGATGGCCGCGTACAACGTCCACCGAATGCCAGCCCTCGTGATAGACGGGAAGATACTCTACGACGGGGAGGTCCCCAGCGTGGAGGAATTGAAGAGAGTGCTCAAGAGATACTCCAAGAAACCGAAGAGGTCAGGCCGTTGAAGCGAGACGGCAGACCTTGGGCCCGAACTTCCCGTTCCCCGGCTGCGCTTCCATCTCGATTATCCTCTTCTCCTCCAATCTCGCGAGATGGTTCATGAACATCCTCTTCGTCTTGTCGAAATTGAGAAGGGCATAGAGCTCGTCCGTGGTCTTATCCCCGGTGCGCAGCTGCTCCACGATTTTCAGTTCCATGTCTGTCAGCGCGGCGCCGGGCCTGGCCTGCTCGGTCTCAGCCTCGGAATCCGCCAGGTCCTGCAAGGTTATTTTCAGCCTGTCTAAATCCTCCGCGTGCCTCGCGGCCTTCCACAGCTTGCTTAGCGCGATGCGCGCCGAGCCGTCGTCCACGCTCCTGGCTATCTTCGTGAGCAATTTGTCGTCCCAGGTGTTGGGCGCCAGTCCAGCTATCGCACGGTCTTTGAGTATCCAGAATAGCTGCTCCTCGCTGTATTCCGGGAACGTGAGCTCGGAGAATCTCAGCGAGCTTCTCACGCGGGGGTCGAGCTTCGCGAGGAACTCCGAGTTGTTGGTGATGCCGATTATGCCGAAAAGGACGCCCGGCCGCTCGTTGGCGCGTGCGACCGAATACAGGAGCTCCTGCTCCTCCAGCCCGTCCAGCTCGTCCAGGACAAGGAGCACGGGCCGTGAATAACTCTTCGCATATTGCAGCAGACGGTCGAAGAGCTCGTCCACCGCGAGCCCCCTTCTTGGAAGCGGTAGCCTCATGGCCTCGATTATCTTTCCGAAGACCGCTGCACGCGTCGGGCTCTCCCAGCAGTTCGCGTAGACAGGGAGGACTGCGGAGGAATGCTCGGACAGCTGCCTCATTATCGCTTTGGCGCAGGTGGTCTTGCCGGTGCCGGAATTGCCGTGGATTAATAGGTTGACGGGCTGGCGCTTGCGCAGGAGCGGCTTCACGGCGTCGGCCATGACCTGCAGCTCGTTGCCCCGGTAGCGGAGCTCGTCCGGCTGGTAGATCGGGAGGAGAACCTCCTCGCGCGCGATTATGGATGGGGCGGAAGGCGTGTCATCGAAGAACTTCTGCATATGGGGTATTCTGCGGCCAGGAATATAAAACATATCGTAATTCGCCTTTTGCCGAAGCCCGGTTCCGCTCATATGAAATATTATAAATCCTCCCGCGGATTAAGTGCTCAAATTTCTAACCAGCGGGACAGGAGGTTTTGATTATGGCGACTATCACGGAGAAGATTCTATCTGCGCATCTGGCAGAGGGTGGAGTGGACGGCAAGCTTCCGGCGGCAGGGAGCGAGATCGCGATAAAGATAGACCAGACGCTCACCCAGGACGCGACCGGCACCATGGCGTACCTTGAATGGGAGGCGCTCGGGCTTCCGCGCGTTAGGACCGAGCTGTCGCTCAGCTACGTTGACCACAACACGCTCCAGACGGATTTCATGAACGCCGACGACCACGACTATCTCAGGACGGTCGCGGCCAGGTATGGGATATTGTTTTCGAGACCCGGGAACGGCATATGCCACCAGGTCCATCTGGAGAGGTTCGCACGGCCTGGCAAGACGCTGCTCGGCTCTGATTCGCACACCCCGACCGCAGGAGGCGCGGGCTCTTTGGCCATAGGTGCAGGAGGCCTGGACGTCGCGCTCGCAATGGGCGGAGGTCGGTTCTACTTGAACATGCCGAAGATCGTTGGGGTGAAGCTCACGGGCGAATTGAAGCCCTGGGTGTCTGCGAAGGACGTCATACTTGAATTATTGAGGAGGCTGGATGTCAAGGGCGGAGTGGGCAAGGTGTTCGAGTATTTCGGCCCTGGAGTGAGGACGCTCTCGGTCCCGGAGCGCTCTACGATAACGAACATGGGCGCGGAGCTCGGAGCTACCACGTCCATCTTCCCGTCCGACAACGTCACGAAGAAGTATCTCGAGAGCGAGGCTAGGGGGGACCAGTGGGTGGAGCTCTCTCCGGACTCTTTTTCTGATTACAAGGAACGCATAGAGATGGACTTGTCCACGATCGAGCCCATGGTGGCAAAGCCGCACAGCCCGGGCAATGTCGGCAAGGTGTCAGAGCTGGAAGGCCAGAAGGTCAACCAGGTGATAATCGGGAGCTGCACGAACTCATCCTACAGGGACCTGATGATAGCCGCCTCGATAATGAAGGGGAAGACCGTGCACCCAGATGTCTCCTTCGCGATACTGCCCGGCTCCAGGCAGGTGTACGAGATGATAGCCGAGAACGGCGCGCTGGCGGACCTCGTCGGCGCAGGCGCCAGGATATTGGAGTCCGCATGCGGCCCCTGCATAGGCATGGGCTTCGCGCCGCGCTCCGGAGGCGTGACCGTGCGCACGTTCAACAGGAACTTCGAAGGCAGATGCGGTACCGCGGACGCCAAGGCGTACCTGGTCTCACCTGAGACCGCGGCCGCTACCGCTCTCAGCGGCGTGTTCACGGACCCGAGGAAGCTCGGGGAGTTCCCCAAGATAAGGAACGCGAAGATGGCGATAGACGACTCCATGATAATACGGCCGCCCGAGGACGGCGCTTCGATCGAGATAATGCGCGGGCCGAACATCAAGCCGCTTCCGGATCTCAAGCCGCTGGAAGCGTCGCTCTCCAAAGAGGTGCTGCTCAAGGTCGGGGACAACATAACCACGGATCATATCATGCCCGCGGGAGCCAAGGTGCTTCCTTTGCGGTCGAACGTCCCTGCGATTTCAGAGTACGTGTTCTCGAAGGTGGATCCCACGTTCCCCAAGCGCGCGAAGGAAAAGGGCGGGGGGATCGTCGTCGGCGGGGAGAACTACGGCCAGGGCTCGAGCAGGGAGCACGCGGCAATCGCGCCTTTGTATCTCGGCGTCCGCGCTGTCATCGCGAAGAGCTGGGCCAGGATACACAAGGACAACCTCATGAACTGGGGCATCGTACCGCTGACGTTCTCGGACCCGGGCGATTACGAGAAGGTGAACCAGGGCGACTTCGTGGAGATGCCGAACCTCAGGGACGAGCTCAAGGCAGGAAGCGCGGTGACCGTGAAGACCAAGAACGGGGAGATAAAGGCCAAATGCGAGCTCACCCCCCGTGCGGTCGAGATACTGCTGGAAGGCGGGCTGATACCGTATACGAAGAAGCACGCGAAGTGAGAAGCAGCTTCTAGATAGTTTCTGCTACGGAATCCACGGCGCTTCGGACGAGCCCCGCCTGGAACGCAAGTACAGCGTCGGCATGTCTGGAAGGATCTCCCGGAAGACGGGCCCGTTGTAAGTAAGGAAGACGCAGCCTTCGAACTCCTTCGCGAAAAGCCCGCTTTCTATCTTCCTCATAGCATAGTAGATTTTGTGGCCGTCTCCCTGCCCGTGGAAGTGCTTATTGGAAGCGCGCTCAAGCGCACGGGCGAGTTCGAGGTTCTGGATTTCGGCATTCTGCGCAAGATGGCGGATTTTCATCTCGTCCAGACCCCATTTTTCCCAAAGAGAGCCCAGAATAATCGTGTCGAACCCCTCGTCCTCGAGAAGGCGCTTCACTTTCCCTAAATAGGCGTTCGCTGCGCTCGTTTCGAATCCGTCCATGTCCGAATGCCGGTCTGCGAGGACCACGGTAAGCCTTGCGGCTCTTCGGGTCGCAGCTTCGAGTTTCGCACGGAATTCTGCGAGCAGGCGTATCGCTTCCGTGTCCTTCGGGCTCACGTCTCTTTTCCCGAGCGCGCCCCATAGCATGACGAACTTCAGGTCGCCTTTCATGAGCTCGTCGGATTTGAACGCGGGGTGCCTTATGAACTTCCTGGATTTCAGGAGCGCCGGAAGCTCTTCGTTGCATCCCATCCTGTTGGCCGTGGGCCGGATCCTGGCGAATCCCCCCTTGGAATACCCCAAACGCTTGAAGATGGAGAAGTAATACGCTTCCTCCCTGGTCCTGATGCCCCATCCCGGATTCTCCCTCTTTATGCGGGCGAATTCCGGATCGTCAAGCGTAAGTGCGATGAAGCTGTCGAAAATCCCCTCTTCCGGGTAGTTGCCCTTGTAGCCTGCGCCTTCGGAAAGGACCGTCTTGGGCCTCCAGCAGATGTACCGCGGCAGCTCTTTTTCCATCGCCTTGCGGAGTATCCATTTCACAGAGCCGTCCCTTATTTTGTATTCCGCAGGTATCCCCATGGCATATTCCACGAGCGAGGTGTCGAGGAACGGGATGCGGACCTCTTCGGTGAACTGCATGGACGTCCGGTCCACCCTCTGGCACTGGGTTCTGTGCAAATCCGAGAGGAAACGCAATCCGAGGGCTTGGAGCTCGTTTTTCCTCGTATGGGCGAATTCAGGGTATCCGTAGAAAAGCTCGTCCGCCCCCTCCCCGCACAGAATCACCCTGAAATCCCTGGCTGCCTCGGAGATGTGGTATGATATCACGGAATTCCTTATGACGTTCGGCTCGAAAGTTTCCGTAACGTCAACGATCTTCTCTATCTGCTGCTCGAGTTCGGCTTCGGATGGCGGGCTTACGAATCTGAAGGGGATCTCGTTGTCCTCGCAGTATTTCCTGGCGTAATAAGAATCAGTAGAGCCATCGCGCCCGGCGATTATCGCGGTGACGTCGGGATGGTACTGGCGGGCTATGGAGAGTATCGAGGTGCTGTCCAGGCCCCCGCTCAGCAGCACTGCCACAGGAAGGTCGGTCTGCACCCTTTTCCTGACCGCCTCGTGGAGAAGGGCCCTGAGTTTATCCGCGATTTCATCCGCGTTTTCATGACGAGGCGTCACTCCTGTAAGTAAGTCGGAATATCTCTCCAGTCGGCCGTCTTTCAGGAAATGACCGGGCGGAACCTGCATTATCTCAGAAATCCCGCTGAATTGAGCGAGCTGTTTCATTTCCGAAGCGAAATATACCGAATCCCCTGATTTTGCCCAATAAAGCGGTTTGACGCCCAGAGGGTCCCTAGCAGCGAAATGTCCCCTTGTCTGCGCATCATAAATCACGAAGGCGTAGCTCTCCGAGTCTATTAGACTCGGCATCCTTTCTTTGTATTGCTCGTAGAGGTGCACGAGTGTCTCGGTATCGGAATCGGTCTGGAACTTGTGGCCCTGCTTCTCAAGATCCGCCCTGAGCTTTTTGTAATTGTACACTTCGCCATTGAAAACGCAGAGCAGGTTCCCGGCTTCGTTCCTGCAAGGCTGCAGGGCCTGTTCCCTGTCGACTATCGGCAGGCGGTTTGCGCCGAGCGCGAACCCGTCACCTGACGCGATCTCGTACGATTTCTTGCCGCGATGGAGTATCTTTGAAAGCGAATGGACCAGCAGAGCGTCTGCGTTCCGGTGGTTTAACACGGCTCCTATCCCGCACATATACAATCACTAACACAATTGGAGAATTAGATATATTTAAAATCATATTCCAATAATATTTTAAAAATCTGTAAAATTGAATGAAAATAAAGCTATATTTAAAATAAGATGATCGGAATGGAAAAGATAGACCTCGTGGATAAGAAGATACTCCATGCCCTCGACGCCAATTCCAGGTTGTCCTACTCGCAGATTGGGAAAAAACTGCGCCTGAGCCCGCAGGTGGTGAAATATCGGGTA
>Ga0326728_10017821_pt1 | contig 14127 bp, 15 predicted proteins | sample MB3enrmetagenome_FD_207602 | JGI IMG/M metagenome (GOLD analysis project Ga0326728, IMG submission 207602) | Lab enriched peat soil microbial communities from McLean, Ithaca, NY, United States - MB31MN | ecosystem: Environmental > Terrestrial > Soil > Wetlands > Peat | place: USA: New York...
CCCATTGGCTGGGCATTTGCCATCGTCAATTTTGTGTGGTGGATCGGGATCGGCCACGCGGGGACGCTGATCTCCGCCTTCCTGCTGCTGATGCGCCAGGCCTGGCGGCAGTCCATCAACCGCTTCGCGGAGGCGATGACGCTGTTTGCGGTGGCCTGCGCGGGAATGTTCCCGCTTTTACATATGGGCCGCCCCTGGCTGTTTTATTGGTTGTTGCCTTACCCGGACACGATGGGGACTTGGCCGGAATTTCGCAGCCCGCTGGTTTGGGACGTCTTCGCGGTATCCACGTACGCCACCATTTCGCTCCTCTTCTGGTTTGTGGGGCTAATCCCCGATCTGGCCACTTTGCGCGACCGCGCCGGAAAACGCCTGGCTAAGATTGTTTACGGCGTGCTGGCCATGGGCTGGCGCGGCTCGGCGGTACACTGGCGCAATTATGAGATGGCTTCCTTGTTGCTCGCGGGGCTGGCCACGCCCCTGGTGGTCTCTGTCCACACGGTCGTGAGCTTTGATTTCACCGTGGCCATTGTGCCCGGTTGGCACAGCACGATTTTCCCTCCTTATTTTGTTGCGGGGGCCATTTATTCAGGCTTCGCCATGGTCCTGACGCTGGCCATTCCCCTGCGATATTTTTACAAGCTCGAGGATTTCGTCACCGCGCGCCACCTGGACAACATGGGGAAGATGCTTCTGGCCACGGGCTTGATCGTCGCCTATGGGTACATGATGGAAACCTTCATGGCCTTTTACAGCGGCAATCCTTACGACCGGTACATGATCATGAATCGCATGACCGGCCCCTATGCTCCTATTTACTGGATCCTCATCACCTGCAATATTGCTATTCCCCTGACATTGCTCTGGTCCTCGCGCATCCGCAGAAACGTGCTGGCGCTTTTCCTGATTTCGCTGGTGATCCAGACCGGCATGTGGCTGGAGCGCTTTGTCATTGTTGTAACCAGCTTGCATCGCGATTTCATGCCCTCTGCCTGGGGGATGTACTACCCGACGATATGGGATTGGGCGACTTTCATTGGAACCATCGGCCTGTTCTTCACCTTGTTCCTGCTTTTCGTCAGGTACCTGCCCATGATTTCGATCTTCGAGATGCGGGAACTGGTGCACAAGACAGAGGCGAGTGAAAAGTGACGAGCTATGAAGCGCCACGCAATTTACGGCCTGATGGCCGAATTTGAAAACTCGGAGGATCTTCTCAGCGCTGCCCAGCGCGCGCGTGAGGCTGGCTACCGCCGGTTGGACGCGTTCTCGCCTTTTCCTATCGAGGGCTTGGCGGATGCGGTGGGTTTTCGCTTCACGCGCGTCCCGCTCATTTGCTTGCTGGGAGGACTCATCGGATGTTTTGGGGGTTTCTTCCTTCAATACTGGCCGAACGTTTTCGGTTATCCCCTGGACATAGGTGGAAAGCCCTACAACAGTTGGCCAAATTTCATTCCCATAACCTTTGAACTGACCATTCTTTGCGCGGGTTTGGCAACTGTTTTCGGCATGCTGGCGCTTAATGGCTTGCCCACTCCCTATCATCCGGTCTTTAACGCCCCACGCTTCGAATTGGCAACGAGGAATCGGTTCTTCCTGTGCATCCAGGCGCGAGACCCGAAATTTGATTTGCAGAAGACGAAGGAATTTCTGGCCACTCTGAAGGCCAAAGAGGTTGCAGAGATTGAGTCCTAAAACGCATCAAGAAGAGGGTGGAGATCAAATTTCCACCCTTTTTCTCCCAATAAGAGGCAGAGGTGTCTTGGCGGCTGTTCTGCGCTGGGCTTGTCTCACTCTCTGCGGGCTGTTTCTGTTCGGATGCCGAATAGATATGCATGTCCAGCCAAAGTACAAGCCACTCGACTCCAGCTCCTTCTTTGGTGACGGCAGGTCCGCGCGGCCGGAAGTTCCCGGCGCCGTGGCACACGGGTATTTACGGGCCGACGAGCTCCTGTACACAGGGAAACTTAACGGAGAGCCCGCGGATGCCTTTCCATTCCCCATCACGCGCCAGGTCCTCGAGCGTGGCCGCGAGCGTTACAACATTTACTGCTCCCCTTGTCACGACTACACAGGGAGTGGAAGGGGGTTGGTGGTCCAGAGAGGTTTCCCGCCTCCGCCTTCTTATCACCTTGAACGACTCGTGAAAGCGCCGGCAGGGCATTTCTTTGACGTCATCACCCACGGCTACGGCGCTATGTACAGCTACGCTTCGCGCGTAACCCCGGAAGACCGCTGGGCCATCGTGGCTTACATTCGGGCCCTTCAGTTGAGCCAACACGCGGCCCTCCAGGATGCGCCACCACAAGAAAGAGAGCGTTTGACGGAAGAGGCTAAATGAATTCGACTGAATCTCTCCTACCCGGTCTCGACCGTTTCGAGAAGAGCTCGCTGGCCGTTGGCCTGGCGGCCCTGGCGCTTTGCGTGACGGGCGCATTCCATAGCCCAACCCAGTTCTTCCGCTCTTACTTGCTGGCGTTTGTGTTCTGGGTTGGTGTGGCGCTCGGCTGCTCCGCGATCCTGATGCTGCATCACATGGTGGGCGGAAGATGGGGCTTTGCACTTCGCCGGTGCCTCGAATCGGGAACTCGAACGTTCTATTTGATGGCTGTTTTGGCGGTGCCTCTGCTCTTCGGCTTGCGCCTCCTTTACAGTTGGGCGGATCCGCAGAAGGTCAAACTCGACCCCATTCTGCAATACAAGGCGCCGTATTTGAACGTTCCATTTTTCATTATTCGAACGGTCATTTACTTTATCGCCTGGATCGCTCTGGCCTATTTCCTCAACAAGTGGTCTCTGGAGGAGGACGAGACGGCGAACCCGGCCCTGACGAAGCGGCTCCAGAGCCTCAGCGGGCCCGGGATATTGATTTACGGGCTCACCGTCACCTATGCCTCAGTGGATTGGGTGATGTCGCTCGAACCCCAGTGGTTCTCGACGATCTATGGAATGATCTTCATGGTCTCGCAAGCCTTGGCGGCCATGTCCATCGTGACCGTGGCCGTCATCCTGCTTTCAAATCACAAACCCTTGGCCGACTTGGTTTCCAAGCGCGTGTTGAATGACTATGGGAATTTGCTCCTGACCTTTACCATGCTCTGGGCTTATCTCTCTTTCTCCCAGTACCTCATCATCTGGTCAGGCAACTTGCAGGACGAGATTCCCTGGTACGTCAGTCGCGCCTCGGGGGGATGGGCCTGGGTCGCCTTGGCGCTCATCGTGTTTCATTTTGCCGTACCCTTCCTTTTGCTCTTATCCCGCTTTGTAACACGGCGGACGCTCTGGCTGGGAGTCGTAGCTGCAATTCAGATTGTCATGAGCGTGATGGATGTCTTCTGGCTCACGGCGCCTGCCTATGAGCGCTCGGGTCCCCAATTTCACTGGATGGACTGGCTGGCGATGCTCGGCATGGGCGGGGTTTGGTTCTGGAGGTTCACGGCGAATCTGAAGAGCAGGCCTTTGCTGCCGCTTCACGATCCCCGGATGGAGGCCATCGGTCATCATGCGTAATGGAGGCTATAGGTAATCATGAATGGGAGCAGCGGGCCCGGCGAACAACCCAGGCGAGGCCACGAGAAAAGCGATGCGAACATCCGCAACCTGATTATCTTCGGCGTCGGCTTGTCGCTTCTGGTCATCGCGGGGCTGCTGGTCAGTGGAGCTGTGTTGCATTACTTTGTCGGCCATCAGGGATTGGGTCCTCCGGCGTCGCCCTTTGAAAATGTCCGGACGTTGCCGCCTGAGCCGCGCTTGCAGGTTACGGCCCCGAAGGACCTCGAGCAGTACAAGGCCGCGCAGGACGAGATTTTGAATAATTATGGATGGGTCGATCAGAAGGCCGGGATTGTGAGGATTCCAATTGACCGGGCGATGGATATCTTGCTTCAGAGGGGATTCCCGGTCCGCGGGGCGACTCCGGCGAAGCAAAGCGCGCCGAAGAGGCCCTCGTAGGGCTGGGACTTGTCCCGACCGATCTGAAGTAAGCGTTGCGCGTGAGGCTGCATGAATAGGGGAAAAAGTGGAAACTCCATCCCTCTCCCCCAAGGGACGAGAGGAGAAGGTGAAGACTACGAGAGGCGAGGCAATGGATACAGCGACGACTGACGAGGCGTGGAAGAGGTTTCGTCTGAGAGCTCAGGACAAAGGGAGTAGTGCTGTCTGGCGATGGTGGATAGTGCAACTTGCAGGCCTCCTCGTCCTCAGCGGAGCATCGGGCGCCCACGCCGACAATGCGAAAGTTCTTCCCCCGCTCCTGCAAGGAATAGGGATCGACCAGAGGCTGAATGAACAGGTTCCTCTCGACCTGCAATTTCGAGATGAAACAGGCAAGACGGTGAGGCTGGGCGATTATTTTGGTAAGAAACCGGTGATCCTCTCGCTGGTTTATTTCGATTGCCCGATGTTGTGCACCATGGCCGAGAATAGCCTGCTGCACAGTCTACAGGAAGTGAAATTCAGCGTAGGAAACCAGTTCGACGTCCTAACGGTGAGCTTTGACCCGCACGACAGCGCGGAACTTGCCGCCGCCAAGAAGGCAGTTTACGTCGGTCTTTACGGGCGAAAGGGCGCCGAGCGTGGCTGGCACTTCCTCACAGGAGATGAACCCTCCATCCAGCAACTCACCCGGGCGGTGGGGTTCCGGTATAGATACGACGCGCAGGCCAAGCAGTTCGTTCATGCCACGGGGATCATGGTGCTTACCCCGCAAGGCAAGATCGCGCGCTACTTTTACGGGATTTACTACCCTTCGCGCGATCTGCGCCTGGGCTTGGTCGAGGCCTCCGCGAACAAGATTGGCTCGCCGGTGGATGAGGTGTTGTTGTTTTGCTGCCGCTACGATCCCGCCACCGGCAAGTACGGCGTAATTATTTCACGCATTATCCAGATTTCGGGGCTGATGACCCTTCTTTCCATCGGAGGGCTGATCCTGGTGCTCTCCCGGAGCCGGCAGCCGGCCGGTGGTCTGTAACGCTTACTCGCTGACGTCGCAATGTGAAAGCTCAACTACGACAAGATTCCAACTGCCGACGACTTGTGGCTTTTGACTCTCGACTCTGAAGGTGACTAAACAGAATGTGGCAAGGGTTCCCCATACGGCCTGATCAAGCTTCCACTATCGCGCGGGGCGTTGATCATCTCTACTATTTCCTGACCGCGGTCGATTTGTTTTTTACCGCGCTTATCTTCCTGACGATTTTCTTTTTCGCCGTCAAATACCGGCGCCGCTCGAAAGAAGCTAAGGCCACGCAGGTAGAAGGGAATCTCCCGCTCGAACTGCTTTGGACCATCATCCCCCTGGGCATCTGTGTCGTGACGTTCCTGTGGGGCTCCAGCCTCTACATCAGGAATTCCCGTCCGCCCGAAGCGTCCACAGAGATATTCGTCGTGGGAAAGCAATGGATGTGGAAGCTCCAGCATCCCGAAGGCCCGATGGAGATCAATGAGCTGCACGTGCCAGTGGGGCGCCCCATCAAGTTGACCATGACCTCCGAGGACGTGATTCACAATTTTTATGTCCCGGCGTTCCGCGTTCAGAAAGACGTTGTGCCGGGGATGTACACCAGCATCTGGTTCCAAGCCACCAAAACGGGCCAATACCATTTCTTCTGCAATCAATATTGCGGCACCAATCATGCTGTCATGGGCGGCTACGTGAACGTCATGTCGCCGGACGACTACGAGCAGTGGCTGAGTGGCGGCTTGCGAGGCGAGTCGATGGTTTCCGCCGGGGCCAAGCTTTACGAACAACTGGCTTGCATCACTTGCCATGGGACCGGAAAGGGCCCGCCGTTCGTAGACCTCTTCGGCAGGCCGGTCAAACTCAGCGATGGGACCAGCGTGATCGCGGATGAAGCTTACATCCGCGAGTCGATCCTTTATCCCTCGGCGAAAATTGTGGCCGGATACCAGCCCCTCATGCCGACCTATAAAGGCCAGGTCACGGAGGAGCAAATATTGCAGCTTATGGCTTATATCAAGTCTCTGAGTTCCGGGGAAGGGAAGGTAAAGAAGTAATGAGAACGGCAACCGTTGAACCAGGGATTGAATCTCGCGTCCATTATTTGAATGCCAGCTACGGCATCAAGTCCTGGCTGCTGACCACGGACCACAAGCGCATTGCGTTGCTCTATCTCGCCTCGATCACCTTCTTTTTCTTCATCGGGGGTGCGGCTGCGGTGCTGATGCGCCTGAACCTGATTACTCCCCAGGGCGCGCTGCTCGAGCCGGCAACCTACAACCAGCTCTTCAGCATGCACGGCATCATCATGGTCTTCTTCTTTTTGATCCCCTCGATTCCGGCGGTGCTGGGAAATTTCCTCGTCCCCATGATGATCGGGGCGCGCGACCTGGCTTTCCCCAGACTCAATCTCTTGAGCTGGTACATTTTCATGGTGGGGGGGCTCTTCACACTTTATGCTGTGATTGCCGGCGGAGTGGACACTGGCTGGACTTTCTACACGCCACTCAGCACCACGTACGCAAACACCAATGTGATATCTGCGGCGCTGGGCGTGTTCATTGCCGGCTTTTCCTCGATTTTGACGGGGCTGAACTTCGTCGTCACCATCCACAAAATGCGCGCCCCCGGCCTGAAGTGGTTCCGCCTGCCGCTTTTTCTCTGGGCCATCTATGCCACCAGCATTATTCAGATTCTGGGGACGCCAGTCCTGGCGATCACCCTGACGCTCGTGGCCCTTGAAAGAGTCTTCCACGTCGGAGTCTTCGACCCTGCGGTAGGAGGCGACCCCATCCTCTTTCAGCACTTGTTCTGGTTCTACTCCCATCCCGCGGTCTATATCATGATTTTGCCCTCCATGGGCGTGATCAGTGAACTCGTCACTGCCTTTTCCAAGAAACGGATTTTCGGTTACAGCTTCATTGCTTTCTCGAGCGTTGCCATCGCGGTGATTTCGTTCCTGGTTTGGGGACACCATATGTTCGTCGCGGGACAATCCATTTATGCGGGGATTGTGTTCTCCGTATTGAGCTTTATGGTCGCCATTCCCTCCGCCGTCAAAGTTTTCAACTGGACGGCCACGCTCTACAAGGGGTCGATCTCCTACCAGGCGCCCATGCTTTACGCCTTGGGCTTTATCGGGCTCTTTACCATGGGCGGCCTCACCGGCCTCTTCCTGGCCACGCTGGCCATTGACGCGCATGTTCACGGCACTTACTTCGTGGTGGGCCACTTCCACTACATCATGGTAGGCGGCGCGGTGATGGGTTACCTGGGGGGCATTCACTATTGGTGGCCCAAAATCTCCGGACGCATGTATCCTGATGGTTGGGCGAGACTCTCCGCCGCCATCATCTTTATCGGCTTCAACTTGACTTTCTTCCCTCAGTACATGCTTGGCTACCTGGGAATGCCGCGCCGCTATGCCGTGTACGCGCCGGAATTCCAGGTGCTCAACGTGATGTCGTCCGCCGGCGCATCCATCCTGGGCGTGGGTTACCTGATCCCGCTGGTTTACATGGTGTGGTCGATGCGGTACGGACCTGTGGCGGGACCGAATCCCTGGGGCGCCAAAGGCCTGGAGTGGCAGACGCCTTCTCCGCCTCCCACCGAGAACTTCGAGGAAACGCCCATCGTGACGGAAGAAGCTTACGCCTACGGAACCGAGGAGACTCAAGTTGCATAGCAGCAACGCCGCCCTTGCAGAACAATTCGACGATCTCCAGCAGCAGCACGAAGCCTCGAGCCTCGGCATGTGGATATTCCTGGCCACCGAGATCATGTTTTTTGGCGGCCTCTTCACAGCCTATATTCTTTTTCGCAACTTCTATTTGCCGGCCTTCGAAGCCGGCAGCCGCCTGCTCGATGTCCGAATTGGAGCTTTCAATACCGCGGTGCTGTTGTGCAGCAGCTTGACCATGGCCCTCGCCGTCCGCGCCGCCCAATTGGGCAAAAAGGGTGCGCTGATTACCTTCCTGCTGCTCACCTTGCTTTTGGGACTGACCTTTGTGGGTGTCAAACTCGCTTTCGAATGGAGGCACGATTACCTGGAAGGGTTTGCGCCCGGGGTGAATTGGACTTTCAATGGCCCTGACTCGCGCCACCTCGAGTTGTTCTTCTGCTTCTACTTCTTCTTGACTGGAATCCACGCCTTGCACATGGTGATTGGAGTCGGAATCCTCACCGTGCTCATCATCATGGCCGGACGCGGGAGATACTCCCCCGAGCGTTACAACCCGGTCGAAGTCTCGGGCCTTTATTGGCACTTCGTGGATATTGTTTGGATCTTCCTCTTTCCCTTACTGTACTTGATCGGGGGGCGCTACTGATGTCGGGCCACGTTGTATCCAAGAAGCTCTATTTCCTGGTTTTCGCGGCCTTGATCGCATTTACAGGCCTCACCACAGGTGTCGCGTTCGTTAACCTCGGCAAATGGAATACCGTCGTGGCCCTGGCCATTGCCGTCTCGAAGGCCTCACTCGTGGTTCTTTTCTTTATGCATCTTCGCTGGAGTTCCGGCCTCATGCGCATGGTCCTGGTTGCCGCCTTCGTGTGGTTTGCCATCCTGGTCGCCTTGACGCTCAGCGATGAGTTCACCCGTCAGTGGACGCCCGTCCCTTCGAGCTGGGAAGCTCAGATTCTTACCAATCGACCCGCTGCAATTCCTGAATCGAATCGAAATGCCGGTCGCGGCTCATAAGGGGGAGGGCGTGTTGGCGGCACAAGGAGCCGATCCAAACGTCATTACTCGGTATGGGGGTGCCGGCCTGCTTGAGTTGGCCGCGCAGGCCGGCATACCATAGGGCGGTTTCCTCATTGATCTCGAGCACGCGGGAGACAGAAACCATCTCCTCGAGCCAACGCTCGTACTCACGCCGGTGCCGCGAGTGGGCGATTCCGAAACGATATTCGCCCAAAACGATCACGGGAATGGCGACTTGACGGGCACGCGCAAAGATCTCCGCTGCCCCCGGTTCTCCCTGGGCGATGGCGGAGAGGGTGATGGTATCGAGGATCAAGCCCACTCCTCGGGCTCGATTTTCTCAAACTCCTGCTCAATCAAGCTGCTGATCCGAACGCTCTCCTTGCGCAAGTGGCGCAACTTCCCCACCAGGGCCATCCTCGCCTTGGCCCCGGCTGGACTATTCGCCGCCAGCTTCTCCGCCACAGCTTCGCTAACAAATTGGCGCAGCGGGATTCGATGTTCAGCAGCCTTCGCCTTGGCGCGGCGGAATATGGCGTCGGGAATCTCCAGCGTGGTTTTCATGTTCTGATGCTCCCATATTTATGGGGCGAGCTCAAGCAAGGGCGGGGGAGGGTAGAGTCCTAATTTGCTCGTAGCGCTGGTCCCACAGGTGCGGGACCAGCATTTGCCGACCTAAAGGTCGGCGCTACACTCAAAACGGGACGCTACTCGGTAGAGGGCTAAGATTGCGGATTCATGGTGCCCATAACGTCAAGGTTGGCTTTGAAGGCCATGTATCCACTATCGATGGGAAAGATTCCCCCCGTCACGACACTCGACTCAGCGCTGGCCAGGTACACCACAAAAGGCGCGATTTGCTCGGGAGTGGCCACGGGAAGAAGATGCAGCGTCTCCATAACGGCTTGAGCGTTCCCCTTCTTCAGCCACTCGAGTTGTGGTTCAGTGGCCACGAAACTCGGACAAATGGCATTGACTCGCACACCCTCCTTTGCCATGCCGGCTGCAAAGGAACGCGTCAGCGCGACCACACCACCTTTAGCCGCAGTGTAGGCATCGAGGCCGGCGCACCCGATGAGAGCGTCCGTTGTAGCAGACAAGATGATGGAGCCGGAATGTTGAGCCATCATCTGGCGGCCCACATACTTGCAGCATCGAAAAGTGCCCGTAAGCACAAGATCGATCATCCGATCCCAGGTTTCTTCGGGGAGCTCGGTCAGCCGTCGATCCTCCTCATTAACGAAACGCACATCCACCGCGTTTTGATAAAGGATGTCAATGCGGCCATAATGCGTGAGCGTTGTTTGCACGAGCGCTTTGACGCTATCCAGACTCCGTACGTCCAGAGGCACGAACGTTGCGTCCCCGCCCGCATCTCGGATCGATTGTGTGACACGTGTTCCCCCAGCCTGGTTGATATCTGCAACCACAACTTTGGCGCCCTCCGCAGCCAAAAGTGCGGCGCCGGCGCGTCCCATGCCGGACGCCGCACCAGTGACGATGGCTACCTTTCCCGCAACGCGTTGACTCATTGTGGCACCTCTATTCACCGGTCAGGATTCGCTAGAATGGAAACTGCCCGCCTTAGTATATCATCGTGCATTACTCGAGGCGGTTGACGCTTGCACGATCGCGCGCTTGCCGGACGCGCTCGAGACCGCGGAATCCCAGCTTAATGGTCTCGTTTCGTTCCTATACTGCAAAGAGTAAAATGGGACTTTCGGAGGCTGATCTTCGCCATTACCTGGAAGGGAGCGCATTATGAAAAGAGTTACCGGGCTGGGAGGATTATTTTTCAAAGCTGATGATCCCGAGAAGCTATACGCATGGTATGAGAAGCATCTTGGCTTGCAGCGCCAAGCGCAGGAAGCCGTGATGTTCAACTGGCGCCATGCCGAGAACCCCGAAAAATCCGGCATGACCGTCTGGGCGATCTTCCCGAAAGAGACGAAGTATTTCGATCCCAGCCGCTCCAGCTTTATGATGAACTTCATGGTGGAGGATTTGGACGGGCTGCTGGCCGCGCTCCGCGAAGAAGGCGTGGAGGTCGATCCACGGCGCGAGGACTACGACTACGGCCGCTTCGCCTGGATCACGGATCCCGAAGGCAACCGAATTGAACTCTGGGAACCGCCCAAGAAGCGCTAGGAGGAGAGAATGAGCGAAGCAAAAGTGGGTGTGGCATTCGCGGGAGCCGGCACAGTGGCTGAAATGCACGGGCGCGGCGTTTCCATTAATCCTCAGGCAAAACTGATCGGAGTCTACGACCCGCAGACCGCAAGGGCGAAGGGCATCACGAAGAAATTCGGCGGGCGCGTTTTTCGGAGCCTGGACGAAATCCTCTGCGACAAACAAGTGCAGGCGGTCCATGTGCTGACCCCGCCGGAACACCACGTGCCCACCGCCGTGGCCAGCCTCAAGGCAGGCAAACATGTGCTGCTGGAAAAACCCATCACCAGGACGGTTCCGGAAATCAGGAGACTGCAGGCGGCGGCCCGGAAGGCCAACCGGGTCTGCATGCCGGCGCACAACTACATCTACATGCCTTTCCTCCAGAGGGCCAAGCGCCTGATTGAAAGGGGAAGTCTCGGGACCATCGCCAGCTTCTGGTTTGTCTACAACATCTACCATTCGGAAGAGGTCGCTTCCCGCTACGGTGGGGTCTTTCGCGCCGTCTGTAGCCACCCTGCCTATTCACTGCTCTATTTTCTGGGACGCCCGCGACGGGTGATGGCGGCAGCTTCCACGGTCCATTATAAGCAGTTGAGGTGCGAAGACCAGGTCATGATGGTTTGCGAAATGCCCGGCGGCGCGATCGGCAATCTCTGGTGCAGCTTCGCCTCGAGCGACCTCTCGAGCGACCCGTGGACGGTTCTCTTCAAAGTGCTGGGCGAACGCGGCGGGCTGACCTTTTCATGGAATGAAGCGCAATATATGGATGACCGAGGGCCCGGCTGGGGATTTCCCTGCTATGAGGAAGGCTTTGCCAACGAGATAGACCATTTCATAAGGCGCTGCATCCTCAACGGCGAGCCGCCGCTCTCCACACTGGACGACGCTTTGGACGCCCTCCGACTCATCGAGGCAGCAGAACGCTCCGTCCGGCTCAAACGGTCGGTGGAATTCGCTGGTTAAGCAATACCAGCAAGGCTGAAGGCCTTCTTGATTGCCGCGGCCGTGGCAGCGCATGCCTCGCCGATGGGCAAAGCGCGAAGCGCCGCGTTGAAGGGCTCGGCGGCAATGGGACCGGTGTAGCCAATTTTGAGCAGTGCCTGGAGAAAATTCTTCACCGGAATGACCCCAGTGGCCGCCGGCAGTTCGCGCGAGAGGTCCATCAGCTTGTCCAGAGGCAAACCCGCCGGCGCGTCATTCAAATCCATCGTCACCACATCCTGATTACGAAGTGTTAACAAATCTTCCTCTGTCTCTTCGGCGTTGTACCAGTGATAGCTGTCGAGCTGCACGCCCAGATTTTCCGTTCCGATGGCTACCATCAGTTCCTTCGTCTCGGACAGCGTGTGGATAAACGCATTTCTGCCACTCCTCCATGAGGTTCGAGGCCCCACGTACTCGATCCCCATTCGTTGCCCGTGGTCCCGCAATAGTTGAGCACAGGCTCGCAGCCGGCAAGCGTGAGTGCGAAAGTTCTGGAGGTAGGTCAGGTCGTCGCTGAAGGGCAGAATATAGGTGCTCAAGCGTGAAACTCCTGCGCGGCTAAGCAATTGAGCCGTCGCAGGCAGATTCTTTAAACCCTCACTAAAGGTCTGCTCATCCTTACGAAAATCCACGGGCAGGCCGGCTGCGCCAAGCCTCAAGTTCTTGACCTTCAAATCATCAAGCAGCGCTTTGAGTTGGTCATCCGTAAGTTGAGAAAAGTACCCTGGGTCCGGGTCGACGCCTTCGAATCTGTATCTCGCCGCCAGCTCGACGGACTGCTGAAAGCTGCCTTTGAACCCAATCCGGCCCAGACTCAGGACGGTGTAGAATTTCCGCTCGGGAACCTCGGATGGGGCGGGAACGGCGGCAGAAAAAGAAGACGCACCAAGGGCCAATGCTCCCAACCCGGCCGCTGAAGCGAAGCTGCGCCGCGTGAGTTTATTTCCAGTCATAACACCTCCACTGTGGCAAGGGCTTCGGAAATGTTTCACACGCTTTACGTTGCGGCTTCAGGCAAATCCCCGCCGCTGGATGGCCTTCTCTCCCTCGGGTTTTGGAAGGAACATATCCTGCCACGTCAGTCCGCACTCCTTCACCATTTGCACGCCATACTCGTCACGGCCCAAGTTCTTGTCACCGTTGTTGGTGCCAAAGGAAAACTCGACCCCGGCCTTCTTGGCCGCCTTGATAAACGGAGGGCGGGGCAGCCGGTACCGGTTGCTGATTTCGATGGCCACGTCGTTCCTTTTCGCGGCTTCGATCACCTTCTGCATTCGCTCGGGAGTCCAAAGTTGATCGTAATCGGCCGCGATAACATCCGGCAGAAACGTGGGATTGGCGTGAATGTCAATCGGCTCGTGATCGAGGATTCCAACGGCACGGTCGACCAACATATCCATGAACCGTTCCTTGTCCTTGATCTCTCCCACCTCTTCCTTGATCCAGAGCCGCATTCGCTTGCCGCTGTCGTCGCTGAAGGTCATGGCGTCAGTAAACACGTAATCGAATTTCGCCACCGTTTCCCTCGAGAATAGCTTCACCCATTCCCGGCCTTCTCCTTGCAGCGCCACGAAGCACGGTTGGCCCTTCATGCTCTTTAGATATTCCTCGGTGGCGGCATCGGTTGTAGTCGGAAAGTTGATCCCGCCGTTGATGGCGATTCCATACTGGATGCCGACCCGGCGCGAGTTCGCAAGCGCCTCTTCCAGCGTCAGGCCGCCTTTCAGGTGAATGTGGCAATCCAGCACGGGGAAATTCTGGGCATGCATGTGCTGCAGATCTCGGTAGACGTCATCGACGACGGGCTGCTCCGCCGTGTCCGCGGGGAGATCGTCCGGCAGTGGCTTCACCCGGATATTTCGGAACGAAACCTTCGAGTTCGCGTCGTGGCATTCGAGCGCAAATGTACCGCGTCCCAGAATGCGTCCCGGGTAATCAGGCTCCACCACCGGCGGATCAGGCTCGAGGTAATCCACCAGGAGCGTGTCGTTCAGCCGGACCTGTACCTGCTTGCCCCGGACCAGGATGTGTAACTGGGACCATTCGTTGTCGTTCGCGAAGGCTTTGTAAACGTCTCGCACGCCGAAAAGCGAGCCGGTCTTCCTGCGCTCGCGGTAATCACCCTCACCCGGGTAAGTGTTGTTGATCTGGAGCTTGAATCCCTTTTCTGGCCAGCCCCGCGGCTGGAACAGAGTGTGAAAGTAGATGCCAGATTCAGCCCCCGCGCTAGGCATCACCTCCGCCATGAACTCGAAGTTCTTGAAATTCGCATTCCGCGTCCGTCCGGTGTAGAAGAGGTGCGCACGCGCTC
>Ga0326728_10017822_pt1 | contig 14127 bp, 11 predicted proteins | sample MB3enrmetagenome_FD_207602 | JGI IMG/M metagenome (GOLD analysis project Ga0326728, IMG submission 207602) | Lab enriched peat soil microbial communities from McLean, Ithaca, NY, United States - MB31MN | ecosystem: Environmental > Terrestrial > Soil > Wetlands > Peat | place: USA: New York...
GCATTCTTGTAGCCGTTGCCACCCGTCCCATTCGACTCGTTGTAGAGCGCAGCTTGCGCGGCATAGATCACCTGCGCATAGTACGTTCCCTGCCCACCGACAACCTTCAAGCCGCTGCCCGAGCAGCCGCTGGCCGCTCCGGATGCGATCACCAGCGGATCGCTCGATGTCAGCGTGTTCCCCTGATCCTGAGTCTTAAAGCCGTTCTCGAACGGAACAAGCTCATAATTGATCGTCGCGGGCTGCATCGCCATATTCGACGCCGAACCGTTTATGGTTGGCGCCTTGTTGGTGGAAAAGGTGTAGGGTTGCGTAGTGGGGCTGCTTGACGTGCACGTGTCGTCGTCCGCCTCGGTACCTGAAGTGACGCCGGGAAACACAAACAGTGCAACATTGTCGACCGGAGTGTCGGTTTTCTTGCAGGTTCCGCTCGACTGGCAGGGATAGAGGTAGGACAACAGGGTCGCGAAACCGTTCTTGGCGCAATTAATCTGGGTGCTGCAGGCTGCGGTGTCGTTTTTCCCGTCGTCCGCGCCGGTCATCGACTGCGTGGTATCGAGGACCACCGCGATGTTGTACGGACGGTAGGCGCCGCCGTTCATCGCAGCAGCCGCCGTATCCTGGATATTGAAGTTCGGCATGCCGAAGAGCGGGCCGATCCAGGTGGGAACCTTTGCAGTTTGTTGCACCACAATCACGTTGTTTGAAGTCCCTGTGCCGGAGGGATCTGGCAGGCAGCCAATGTCCAGGTTGGTAGTGACGGCGCCGGTGCACTGCCACGAAACGCTTGTGGTCACGCTGGACAAAACACCGTTGGCGTTAAGTTCCGAGACCTTCGAACCGTAATTTTGGGCATAGGTGTTCGCCGTGGATGTGTTGGGCAGGCCGGCTGCGCCGGCCAGCGCAGCGGCATTTGTCGAGGCTTTGAGCAACTCAAAGGCATAGAAGCCTTTACCGGCATCGACTCCGATTCCCATCACGCCCAGGAACGCGGTAAGGATCACGGCTGTGAAGACCAGCGCCTGACCCTTGTCTTCCTCGATTAACCGTCCCAGAACGGGAATTCTTTTCAAGAGTTTCATTGTCGTTGTTCCTTCCTTCGTCAAAGATTTTTCACTGAACCATCGCCGCTTGCGTTGTTTGAAGATTTCCCGAGGGTTTGAATGTTTCTCCGTACCTTGACCACGTGAAAATTGGGAACCAGCTGTAGGGATAGCTCAGCGTGAGGACGATCGGCTGAAACTTCGTGAGATCCGCAGTCAGCGACTTGCAGCTGAAAGCCGTTCCCGTCATTGTTCCCGAGGAGACTGAAGCAGTGCTGGTGGTGTAGATCGTTAAAGTGTAGGAGATACTCGCGGGATTCCACCCCACCAGCGAGTTGCTGACATCCGACTCGATGGTCGCGCACGGATCGCTGATCCCAGTGGCGTCGATTGAGACCGACTGCACCGCCTGTGCCGCAGCCAACCCAAGCTGCTGCTGGCTGTAAAGCGCCATGCCGAACGAAGCCATGCCGGTAAGAATGATAAGCAGAAGAGGAGCCACAATCGCCATCTCGACCAGCTGTGAGCCCTCCTCTCCGACGCCGAAAAACGCGTGCAGTTGCTGCCGCCAGGTAAGCGGCCGCGCCCATACGACCTCACCATCTGAGGTGCGCCGGACCCCATCAGGGAACGCCTGCATCGTGCTTTTCTCCCGGTTTGAAACTACATTTTCCATTTTCGATCACTTACCTCCCGGTCCGGCAATAGCACGAATAGGGGACAGCCATGCTACTTACCGCGATCTTCCAGGTTACCGATTCAAACCCTTATTTCGACCTTCTCAGTTCACCCAGAAATCTGTCGAGTTCTCTGCGGCTGGCCCCGTCACTCAGCATATTGTGCCCCTGGCGATAGGCCCGCGCGTCGGGCAGAACGAATTTGAGGCCAACGCCATCGTTGCCCCAGCGCACCGCGCGCGACTGGATCACAATCGACCGCTCGTCTGTCCCATCACCTTCGCCGTTTATGGTCAGCGTCATCAACACCAGCGTGCCCGGATACCAGCGCTCCTCGGTGACAATGTAAAGTCCCGTAGAGCTGATATCGCGGATGGAGTGAGCCTGCGGCGAAGCGCCCGTCCAGTAATATGCGGTCAATCCCTCAAACTGCAACCGCGGCGCCTTGCGCGGATCGGGCGAAAGCCACCGCTCCAGCCACGTCTTGGGCTTGTAAGGCGATTCCGCCGGCGGGGGCGGAGGCTCAGGAGTCCGCTTGGGAAGTCTCGAATCCCTCTCCAGCCGAATCTCCTGCTCAAACAGCGCAGACTCTCCTCCCCAGACGGGCTTGTCCTTCTCTTTCTCTTTCTCTCTTGCGGGAGGCGCCGGTTGGGCGGCTCCGCTGTCACTGCGCATGCCCGCGATCCGCTCCAGCCGGCGCTCCATCTCCTCGGCAATGCACAGAACCAGTTGATCGCCGGTCTGGGTCTGCGAAGAGTATATGGAGTGGACGGGCAGCGCCAGCACACTTGCCGCCTTCGGGCTGGAAGAACTCACGCGAAAGGTGGGGAATGACTCGACCAGGTCGATCACGCGGCAGTCTTCGTCCAGATAAATCAGATCGAGAGGCGCCTGAAGACCTGCGGCAGGAATGTCCCGGAACGGAACGATCCACAGGCCTTCACCGGACTTCAGAGACACGCTGGCCATCAGATCTACGATTGCGGCATAGGTAAGATCCGCAATCGTGATCTCCAGCCCCAGAAAACACTCTCGGGTCTGGTTGTAAGCGCAATGGGTCTGCGTCTCCATGGTCTCTCCGGGCTTTGGCATTTCCTCTCCTGGCGCCCTCGGATCCGGTTTCTCTTCGTTTCTCCGTCCCGGCCTGTCGTTCACGTATTAGAGCAACCTTGTCTGCAGGCGAGCGTGCAGCCATGAGACGACACCCCCCCTTGCCCGCTGCACGAAGCAACAATCGCGGGCGCATGCCACCTGCACGGCACTGCCCAAAGGCGGGCGGGTCAATCGTGGCGGCGACTTGATAACTGCCTCGCCGCCCGATGCACCTCGTTATGACTTACTTCACCCGCGTACGGCGACGTTGAATCAAAACGATCAAAATGATGATGACCAGTACACCGGAAACGACCCGGATCAGCATTGTGGTATCCATAGATTCGCTCTCCCTCAGCTTTTTAATGCTCCGGGGTTTTCCTTATCCCGGTTTTCATCGCGGTTCGGACCTTGAAACCGCAATCCCGATTCCTCGCCGCCGCGTTCGACTGGAATCAACCCTGGTGCGGCCCTGCTTGTTAACAACTCGATCCGCGATCCGCGGGGCTGAATCGAGACGATGAGGATAATCACCCCAGCATCCCAGATAAAATCTCCGCCGCTTCTCTGCGGTTAGCAACAACACTTTACGGCGTCACTTCATGATGTCGTGATAGGAATCGATCATCATGAGCACCGCAGGCCCCAAAAGTACGACAAACAGCGATGGAAAAATGAAAAACACGAGCGGGAAAATCAATTTAACCGAGGTCTTGGCCGCTTCTTCTTCAACTTGTTGAACGCGCTGGGTCCTCAGGGTGTCACTGTGGACGCGCATGGTCTTTGCCACGCTGGTGCCCAGCTGTTCCGACTGGACGAGCATGGATACCAGGTTGCGCACGCTGTCGACCCCGGTTCGGTCAGCCATGCCTTTCCAGGCCTCGGAGCGGGGGCGTCCGGCACGCTGTTCAAGAACCACCATGTGCAGCTCATCGGACAATTGGGGCTGTGCCTTTTCCAATTCTTCGGCGGTGCGCGCGGTTGCCTGGTCCAGGCTCAGTCCGGCCTCGATGCAGATCACCAGCATGTCGAGCACATCGGGCAGGCCGCGATGAATGGCCTTCTGCCGCTTCTTGATCAGATGGCCGAGGTAGAAGTCGGGAATCAGGAATCCGCCCCCGATGCAGAAGGCGCACGCCATGAACGTGCTCTTGGCCATGATCCCGGTCGCAAACGCAACTCCGACCAGGATGATCGGAAGCAGAACCTTGGCGCCATAGAGAACCTTGACGGACTGCGGTTCGCGGAAGCCGGCGCGCACCAGGCGCTGCTGAGCGACCGATATCTCGGCCTGGCTCTTGGGCAACACCTGCTCGAAATGCTCAACCATGCCACTCAGCGAGCTCCCGGTCTGCTGAATGGTCTCGATGAACGACCGCTGTTTGGGCTTGGGATTGATGACCTCGCTGATGCGCTTGATCATCGCCTCGCGATAGAACAGCAGAAGCAGGCCGCTGCCCAGAAGCGCGAAGATCACGATAAATGTGAGAACAGCAAGCATACGTTTGCCTCTAGAAATCCAGCGTTACGATCTTGCGGATGATCAACCCGCCTATAAAAATCATGCCGACCGAGACCCAGATCAGCTTGATGCCCAACGGCCGGTGCCACAGCACGCTCATCATGTCGGGGTTGAGGAAGTAAAGCATAAACGCCAGCACCACCGGCAATAGCGTGAGAATCCAGCCGGTGAGCCGTCCCTGCGCGGTGTGCGTCTTGACCTGCCGCTGCAGGCGGAAGCGCTCGCGGATCACGTGCGATGTTTTGTCGAGCACCTCGGCCAGGTTGCCGCCGCTTTCTTTCTGAATCATGATCGCGGTACACACAATCGCCAGGTCCTGAAGGGGCATGCGCTGCTGCATATTTTCCATCGCCACCTTCAATTCCAGGCCGTAGTTCTGCTCTTCGAAGCATCCCCTGAACTCCATGCCCACCGGGTCGGGGACCTCGCGCGCCACCAGGCCCATGGCCGCGATAAGGCTGTGGCCGGCGCGCAGGGCGCTCACCATCAGGTCGAGCGCCTCGGGCAGTCCCTCCTGGAACTTGAGGAAACGGCGGCCGCGCAAGTACATCACCCAGCCGATGGGAGCCAGCCCAATGGCCACGCCGGTCAGGAGCGCAATGGGCGCACTGTGGAACTCAGCGAAAATTCCATATGCGGGAACGATAAAACAAAAGCCGGTAAGGACCAGCAGCCGCCCTGCGCTCCATTTCAGGTCGGCCTGGCTGATCAGCTTTTGCAGATAGGGCGCAATCTGAAACTGGAGCAGCCTCTTGTTCAGCCAGGGAATGCTGCTCATCGCCGAGTCTTTGCGAATATTCAGAATCTGTTCGCGCGTGGAAGGAGCGTCGGTAGACAACGCCGAGTCGAGCGAGGCCAGCACCTGCCGCGAGGTACGGTGAGAGCCGGCCACGGCCAGGGGCAGCGCAATGAGCGCAAAGACGCCAACGAACACGAGAACGAATACGATTGGCATGGCTCCTCCTCTCTGCTAGTTGACCAGCGTTTCCCGCTCGAAAATCGTGGGCGGCAGGACTATGCCCGAAATACGCAGCCGCTCAAGGAACTTGGGCCGGATGCGGCTGGGCTGAAATACTCCGATCACCCTGCCGTCGGGTCCGATGCCCTTCTTCTGGAAGCTGAAGATTTCCTGCATGCTGATCACGGTCTCTTCCATGCCGGTAATCTCGGTAACGCTGGTCACCTTGCGCGTGCCGTCGGTCATGCGCGTGACCTGCACCACAATCGAAATCGCCGAGGCAATCTGCTGGCGAATCGACTTCTCATTCAGGTTCAGGTTGCCCATGGCCACCATTGACTCCAGCCTGGAGATGGCGTCGCGCGGGGTGTTGGCGTGAACAGTGGTCATCGAACCCTCGTGGCCGGTGTTCATGGCCTGCAGCATGTCGAACGCCTCTTCGCCGCGCACCTCGCCGATGATGATGCGATCGGGCCGCATACGAAGAGCGTTGCTGAGCAGCTGCCGCTGCCGGATGGCGCCCTGACCTTCAATATTCGGCGGCCGGGTCTCGAGGCGCACGATGTTTTCCTGCGCCAACCGCAATTCAGCCGCGTCTTCAATCGTCACCAACCGCTCGCTGTGCGGAATGTACTGCGACAGAATGTTCATGAACGTCGTCTTGCCGGCGCCGGTGCCGCCGGAAATCACGATGCTGATCTTGGCTTTCACGGCGGCCGAAAGCACTTCCATCATCTCGGCCGAAATGCTCTTGAGTGCAACCAGCTGGTTGGCGGCCAGGGGTCCGGTTCCGAACCGGCGGATGGAGAGCGACGGCCCATCGAGCGCGAGAGGAGGAATGATGGCATTGACGCGCGATCCATCCGGCAGGCGCGCGTCCACCATGGGCGACGATTCGTCGACCCGCCGGCCCACCCGTGAGACGATCCGGTCGATGATCTGGAGCAGATGGCGGTCGTCGCGGAAGGAAGTATTGACGCGCTGCAGCAAGCCGCCCTTTTCAATGAACACATGGTCCTTGTCGTTGACCAGAATGTCGGAGATCTTGGGATCGCGCAGCAGCGGCTCGAGGGGCCCGAGTCCGAAGACCTCGTCCAGCAAATCGGCCTGGATCCGTTCCTGCTCGTCGTAGTTGAGCGGCACGCGCTGATCCGCGATGATCTCCTTCACAATGCTCGATACCGCCTGGCGGGCCTGGCTGGAATTGACGCGCGACAGCTTTTCCAGATCCAGCTTCGCGATCAGCGTCCGGTGTATTTCCGCCTTGTACTTCTCCAGGTTCATCAATTCCATGCTGTACCTTCCAAGACTCTGGTATGCCCTTTGCAGTGATGGACGCGGCCCGCCTTATCCGAACAGGCTGAACCCCTTCTTCTTCGTTGTCGTCTGCTGGTCGGTCTGGCCGATGGCCGCGCGCGCCATTTGCTTGATGAGCCGAGATATGGGTGAATCAGCCAGTGCCAACGGCGTGGCGTTGATCTGCATCTTGCGAACGGCGGTGTAGTCGTTGGGAATCTTCCACTGCGCCGGTCGCGTTAAAGCCTTGGTGATGTGCTCCTCAGACACACCCAGGGAACGCGCTTCATAGCGGTTGATGACGATTTCCAGGCGCGGGCCGCCGCCGGTGAAGAACTGCGTGATGAGACGATTGGAATTGCGCAGCTCCGGTATGCCCGCCTGGGTCACCAGATAGATTGCCGTCGACTCCTTTAATACCGAGGAGCGCTCGAAACTCAACTGCGATCCCCAATCCACCACCACGTTTTCGAACTCCTGGCGCGCTACCGCCAAAAGCCGGTCGACGTCCTCGTCCCTGGCCTCGAATTGAATGAATTTGCCTGGAGCCGCCAGCACCCAGACTCCCGAGCTGTGCTTGACCAGCAGCTGATGCAGGAATGCGCCGTCGAGGCGGCTGGAGGCCTGCAGCGCATTGATGGTCGAGTACTCGGCCACAATGCCCAGATTGAGCGCAGCATCGCCCAGAGGCAGATCGAGGTCGATCAGCAGGGTCTTCTGATTGGGCTCCTGCGCCAGAGCCACGGCAAAGTTGCAGGCCAGCGTGGTTGCGCCCGAGCCGCCCTTGGCCCCGATAAACGTCAAGAGCCTGCCGGCAGTCTTTCTGGTCGACTTGCTGACCGGACGCCGCGCGGCCGCGCGCACCAGCGCCTCAGCCACAATATTGCGGTCAAACGGAACGGTCAGATACTCGCGCGCGCCAGCCCGCATGCAGCGCATCAGCAGGTCGGGATCGGTCCTGGTGGAGTAGACCATCACCGTGGCCGTCCCGGTAACGCCAATGCTCTCCACCAGCTCCAGGGCATACTCCGGGTCCACGTCGAGGTCGATGACGATCACGTCGTAATGCTGCTCAAGGACCCGGGCGATTTCGTCCATTCCCGGAGGGTACGAAGAAAACTCCCGAATGTCGTTCCCCGAGGTCCCGGCCAGCGCGAGCAAGGCTGCAGCGCGACGCTCCTCATTCGGACCAATCAGGGCAATTGAAAGCGCCTCTGAGCCGATCGAGTCAGGGTATTGCGAACCGAAATTCGGGGAAGAATCCGTTGACACCGCGCCCTCGCTCCTTGCTTCTACACTTTTTCCATGCACGTGCTTCCAGCTTCGATCGTCCTTGTGTGCGCCTGCCATGGTCTGCCCCTCACCCCTCATCGGACGAAAAATGAGAACAGCGTTCCGACAGCAATGGCCGGCGCATAAGGCATCTTGCGCCGCCTGGGGTTGTGGATCGTGGCTTCCGGATCGCGAAGCGTTCCGCGTTTCCAACCCGCCAACAGATCTCCGGTACCCTTGAACAGGTCAAGCAGGAATCCGCCCACCACCGCCCAGATCACGACGATTACGCCACCCACCAAAGCGGTAAAGATCAGCGCAAAGACCATCTGCCTGGGACCTATCCAAGCCCCTGCGGCAGCAAGGAGCTTTACGTCTCCGGCTCCCATGCCGCCTAACAGAAAAAGCAAACCAAAAACACCGATCGCAAGTCCCGCCCCGGCCAGGCTTTGCCCTATGCCATGCCAGCCAAACAGCACGCCTTGAACCACGATCCCGGCCAGCCAATAAGGAAAGACCAGCCAATTCGGGATGCGCCGGCTGTGTAGGTCGGTGATTGTCGCCACGCTCAATACAACCAGCGACGGCCACCAGCCAAACGAGTGCATCCCCTGCTCCTTCTACCCCGTTACAGTCAGGGGACAAATCATTAAGAGCAATTCTCCAACCAAATAACCACACCGGTATAGCTTCGGGATTCAGCGTGTTACACCCGAGTCGAATCCCCACTGTACACGGCTGTTTACGCACCCATCCCGGCCGTGGAACAACTCGTATACACGCCGGCGCCAAACCACAAACCAACTCAAGCTCATCCGAGAGCATAAAGCGGCCGGCCTTGTAACGCGACTCCGGCCTCCCATTCCCCGTCTGGTTCATTCATGGGTCAGTTGTATCAAATTAGAACAGATATACCACCCCGATCAATCGCAAAATAATCATTATGGACTGCTGCCGGTTGATAGTCCAGCAATCGTTTCCGGTCAAAATACACACGTCTCCGGTGCCGTCTGACGATTGAATACCGGCTCCGGACCAGGATCGCGAGTGAAGCTGAAAATTAAATCAAGCAATTTTTGTGCCAATTTCACATTTTTATGATCATATTTTGCACAACCTGCACGCTTGAAAGTAACCGCCGTGGTTACTTTAGTTACTATTTTGGGTCACTGGCCTGTTTTTCGAACCTCCGGCCCACCACATTTCTGATACCGTCGATAACAGCATTCACGCTCAAGTTCACGCTGAAGCAGTTCTGCAAGCCACATAAGATATTGCAAACAATGGCTTATGACGGTTCTTGCTCCACTCTCAGTTCACCTCGGCCTGGAGCCGAATCCGGCAGCAATGGAGGACCTGGCAATGCCCGCCTGGGAGTAACGGACGCTCGGTTTGGCGCTCAAATTCGTCTTAAATCGTTGAATTTCATTGCGCCTTCATCTCATTCCGGATTACCAATGTCGTATTCTTTAGCACTAATCAGGGATTGGCAAAGTTTTACCGATTCTGGATTATAGGGGTACATCGCCGCACACTTTCGTTTGTTCCCCCAAGGAACGGCATGACGGAATCCCGGAGAAGGCAGAGCCTCGACCAATGATTCGAATCGGACTTTATTCTGAAGACCGGACCTTGCAACCGCTTCTTTCTTCCGCCCTTGGTAAAGAGTTTCAGGTTTTGCTGGAATTGGACGGAGAAGGGATGGACGGCCTCATCTCTGCAGGCGAATGCGATGTAATCATCCTTGATTTCTCATCCCACCCCGACACGCTGCAGGAGCGCATTGAATGCTCGCGGCGCCTGATAGCTTCAAACGTCCCCGCCATCCTGCTCGCCGACGATACCCTGCGCACTACGGCATTCGAACTGGTCAGAATGGGTGCGTTTGGCTATTGCCGCCGTCCGCCATCCATCCGCGACCTGAAGACGATGTTGCAGCGGGCCTACGAAAACTCCTCGCTCAAGCAGCAGTTGCATACGGTACAGCAGCGCATCGAGGAGCCGGCGAGTTGCGATCAGATTCTGGGCTCGACGCCCAGCATGCAGCGCGTCTACCAGCTGGTGCGCAGCGTCACCAATCTGAATGCCTCGGTTCTCATCACCGGCGAAAGCGGAACCGGCAAGGAATTGATCGCCCGCGCCATTCATAATCTCGGCACGCGCGCAAAGAAGCCGTTCGTCGCCGTTTCCTGCGGCGCAATTCCCGAAACGCTGATTGAAGCCGAGATCTTCGGCCACGAGAAAGGCGCTTTCACCGGGTCGGTGGGCGCTCGCGCCGGCTATTTTGAGCAGGCTGAAGACGGCACCCTCTTCCTGGATGAAATCGGTGACTTGAGCCTGTATACGCAGGTCAAGCTGCTGCGCGTTTTGCAGCAGATGGAGTTCTGCCGTCTGGGCTCGAACAAGCTCGTCCCGCTGCGGGCGCGGCTCATCTTTGCTACCCACCAGGATCTGGCCAAACTGGTGGCTGAAGGCAAGTTCCGCCAGGACCTCTACTATCGCATCAACGTAATGCGCATCGAGTCGCCGCCGCTCCAGGATCGGCCTGAGGATATTCCGCAGATCGCGCAACACTTCCTAAGGCGCTATTCGCAGGTCTTTCAAAAGCCGATGGATTCGATCGAGCCCGACGCGCTCGAGTTGCTGCAGAGCTATAACTGGCCCGGCAATGTGCGCGAGCTTGAGAACGTGATGCAGCGCGCCATTATTGTCGCGGCTGGACGCAGCATTCGCGCCGAGGATCTCAGCATCAACGTTTCGGAAGAGGAAGTTGCCGCCGCTGGCGACGTTGTGATCGACTTCGCCGATTATCATCCCGACGGTTCCTTCGAACGCCAGTTGCGCGACTACAAGATCAAGCTGGCGGTGAGCGCGGTCCGCGAGCACAACGGCAACAAAACACTGGCCGCCCGCAGCCTCTCCATCTCGCGCGCCTATCTGCATCGGCTCCTGCGTCTCGCCGAGGCCGATCCTCAGTTTGCCGAGGCCGGCTTGCGTGAAACCAGAACAGCTTAGATTTGATCTTTCCCTTGGTCTGCAATTGAGTCCGCGGCGATCAGTCGCCGCGGACTTTTTAATTCTCCCGGCGCCAGGCATCCACCATCAAGAAGGCCTGCGGAAGGGGTTTTGTAAAAGGCACGAGCGGGGAACCCGCCCAGTGGGTGGGTCGCGTGCCGCAAACGCAGCAAAATGACTCCGGACTCTAGCCCCTGAGGGAAGTTCGCGCGCTCATCCAACTGAATCGGAGCTTCACTAGGTGTGCATGTTATACGCCGGCGGTCCGGCCATCACCATCCCGCTCTTTTGGCGGCCGTGAATATACCAGCAGCACCAGGAGGTTTCGTGCGTTTCGCCTTCGCCCAGCGGAATCAGATCCTTGTAGACCACCCTGCCGTATAGCAGGATCAGTTCCTCCCATTTTTCAACCCTTTTGAGCTTCTCTTCACTTCCGCAGAAAGTCTTCACCTCATCGCGGCTGAATGATTTGATCCCTGTCGATTCGCCGGGCAGCAACACCACCGACGACAACGCCGCACTGGGAGCTACTTCGTCAAACTCCAGTTGATCGGGAAGGTGGGTCCGGTCAACGGCGCTGGTGATCTTGTCGATGGTCGAGACGATTCTTGCCGGTCCGCGGCCGCGGTTGGTGGCGGTCACGGTAAAGCCGTTGTCAACGCTGCGCGAAGGCTCAACCGAAATCAGAATCCAGGGCCGCTCCGCGCGTATGATGGCCTGCGCATGCAACAACGCTGCCTGCGCGCTGTCAGCCGCGGCCTGCGCCGCTGTTTCAGCGTAGTGCGACTGGCGCTCGATCTTCCTGAGCGTTGAAAGCGCCACCATAATCCCCGCGTAGCCCAGGACCGCCAGCAGGATCTTCGCTGCCCAGGCAACGCGGTCCGGCCACAGCCACGGCGCCGGGGCCGGCGCGGGAGTGGCGATGGTGATGTGCGACGGCTGCGCATCGCAGGGCCCCTCCGCGCAGTTGGGCGCCGCGCTGCTGTTGACATTCGGGCTGGTGCCGGAGATCGGCTGCGTACCCTTCGTCGCGGCCGGGGCATGGGGAGAAGCGGCCGAATTCGAGAATGCTCCCGGCGCGGATTGCGCAGCTGGGGTCCGGGGAAAAGCCGCCGAATTCGAGGACGCTCTCGGAGCGGATTGTGCGGCTGGGGCAACTTGAAGGTTGGCTTGTGCTTTTATCGTTCCGGTGCCCTGCGCAGCCAACAGCAGCAGGGCAAGGATCACCTTACCCTTGCTCACCATTGCGCCAATGTATCACACCCCGCGGCGGCAGATAATGTGCCCGCAGCCACATGCGCCAAAGCAGCAAACCGGCCGGCATTTCATCTTTGTTCCGGCCTTGCACTGGAGCCACAATTCGCCCAATCTCCTCGAGCGTCACCGTGCTTCGGCGCCTTCGGGCCTACCTGGTATTGCCACGCCAGTATGCCGCCCGCGAGGCCAGCCGGCGGTAAATCGCGCTTGACTCGCGCAATACGCCCCTCAGATACAATGGGAGATGGGCTAAGGCCTTCATTTCTGCGTATCTTCGCGCAGGCACACCAAGGAGCACCATCGTATGGCGATTCCCGCCACCCAATTACGTCCGGGCATGATCATCAAGCACAACGACAATCTTCACCTGGTCTTCAAGGTGGAGCACCGCACGCCCGGTAATCTGCGCGCATTTATCCAGGCCAAACTGCGCAACCTCAAGTCCGGGGCAATGTTCGAGCACCGCTTCCGTTCCGCCGACGCCATCGAAAAGGTTGTGGTCGACGAAGTTTCAATGGAGTTTCTCTACAACGACGGCGACGACTACTACTTCATGAACCCCGTGGACTACGAGCAGACAGTGCTCAAGGGCTCGACCCTCGGCGATGCCGTTGAATACCTCACCCCCAACCTCCAGATCAAGGTCAGCTACCACGACGGCCAGGCGGTCGGCATCGAGCTGCCGACCTTTGTCGAACTCACCGTGGTCGAAACCGAGCCCGGCCTCAAGTCCGCGACAGCTTCGAGCGTCACCAAACCCGCCAAGACGGAGACCGGCCTCGTGGTTCAGGTCCCTCCCTTCATCAACGAAGGCGAGAAGATTCGCGTCGACACCAGCGAAGGCGCGTATATGAGCCGCGCGTAGAGATTTTACGGGTCCAGGGACAAAAAGATGAATCGGACCGAATTCCAAAGGCTTTCGAATTTGCGGCTCAATGAATCCAAGGCGCTCTTAGCAGCGGGGTTCGCAGATGGTGCATACTACCTTGCAGGGTATGCCGTCGAATGCGCGTTGAAAGCTTGCATCGCAAAGCGTACACGTGAGCACGATTTTCCCGAAAAGGGCTCGCACAAATACTACAGCCACGACTTGGAGGATCTTGTTGGGTTTGCACAGTTGCAGGTCGAATTGGACCAATCACTTCAAGCCGACCCGACAATGAAGACCAATTGGACTGTTGTACAGAACTGGTCAGAAGAAAGTCGCTACGAAGCAAGCCGGACACCACAAGAAACAACGGACCTGCTCAGCGCCATCGAGGATCAGAAAGGAGGAGGGGTATTACCATGGCTCCGGCAACGCTGGTAAATTTCGACATTGAGAATGGCGACGACGTGATCAAGGCCCTGGATAGCGCCGGCAAGGCACCCAAGGTTGCACTTTGGGCAAAACTCCCCGACTACGAGAACTGGCGACTAATCTTGGCCTCTGACAGATTGGACCAGAAATCGCCTACTTCGGGCTATTCAGAAATTAACGAAGCAATGCGCAAAGCCGGAATTCCGAGCTACAAACAGCCTGCAATTCTTCTGAGGCCGATGGACAATCCCATGATTGAGGCCCTCCGGCGCATCTTCGGTAATGCAGCAGATACCCGCGGAATGCGACTGGGGGGGCAGACGTTCGGCGACAAATATCTTGAAGAGGCTTTTGTCTACCGCATCCGTTGATCGAGAGAGCCAAAACTAACGTGCATTAGACGCAACCGGCGCCCTTCGCGGCGCCGTTTTTGCTTCTGCGATGACTTTACGTTTTCGCGCTTGACCGTCTGACCCGCCATCCGATATTCGTAGTGAGCGTTTCCGCGGCCCGCGCCGCCGAAGGAGGTTTATGCCCGTTCCCGCAGTTATTACCAACGCCGCACAAAGCTACAGCATGAACACCGATTTCCTCAACAAGATGGTCGGCGACCTCACGCCCGAAGAGTGGCTCCAGCACCCCGCCCCCAACCCCAATCACATTGCATGGATCGTGGGCCATGTGATCTGGACGCG